>Ga0307375_10003374_pt1 | contig 15741 bp, 8 predicted proteins | sample TR1MG_FD_202531 | JGI IMG/M metagenome (GOLD analysis project Ga0307375, IMG submission 202531) | Soil microbial communities from Risofladan, Vaasa, Finland - TR-1 | ecosystem: Environmental > Terrestrial > Soil > Coastal area > Acid sulfate soil | place: Finland: Risofladan, Vaasa | collected... | reverse complement strand
TTCAATCAAACAAGCATCTAAAATACCTTCTTTATACCAATATTCTGAACCCAGAATATTCACTGTTAGTCCTGTATATCTTGTGTCAGTAATACCAGCATTCACTTCGGCACAACTTGCCCAAGGCACTTGATTATTCAAATATCTACTGTCCGTTGGTTTCGGAGCACCCGTTTGTATGTTGTCACCTAATTCTATTGCCATTTCTTATCGTTTTTAATATGTTCTAAATGCTATCGCTTCACCATCTGTTGCAGCATAGCCACTCATGTATACTTTATAACTCACTGCACTCCAACAACCACCAGTATCGGTTACGTCAAGTGTACAACTATTGGGATATTTATCTGAAGCACATCCTCTATCAACGAACCCGCAGTTACCAACAGCCACAAACCATTTTGTTCTCGCAGCACATACTGTTGGCATTGCAAACCATGTCCATTGACCACTACTTGCGAAAGTAACGTTTACACATGTTCCCACTGACAACACCTCTTTATTTCCAGCATTAACCATTGTGTTATCAATTGTGGGACAACTACCACTGGTTTCCACACCCCAGAAATACGGATAGAGACTACATTTGCTCACGTCTTTCGTAAGTGGATTATCTTGTGTACTACAACCACTTATTCTCCAAGTCCATGTTTGTGGGAAAGTGTTATTCATTGTTCCAATACTCAATGCCTCAGTGCCATCATTTGACAATCCTGTTCCCAAAGTAGTACCACTTGTCACATTAATGATTCCAATACTGTTACTTCCAACATTATCACAGGTAGTTGTTCCCCAAGTGAAAGTTTTTGTTCCACTGAGTGCTGTTCCGACTTCCATTGGTGACGTGATGTTAACTGCAAATGAACTAAATGTTGGTTCTATATATGGGGCAAGTATTTCCTGCAACAGATATTCCAGAGTCTGACCAGTTAATACAGCACCTGCCGTTATTCCACCCACCGTACATGTTGCAGGACTATTACTACAATATGTTGTTGTATTACAATCTGAAAATCCCGCTTCGTTTATAAATATTGCCCTTTTTGCCATCTGATTCCTGTTTTATAATAAATAGTTTATTCTTATGAATACGTTATATTGATTAATTTATATCTTTTTGTCGTGTTCGTTGAACTAATTTGTGCATTTTTCTGCCAATACATTTTTTCTTTACTATTCCAAGCCACATTAGTTCCACTACCAGTATAATCGATTCCCGCAACTAAGTTATTAACTTGTGCTTCAGTTAGATTCCACTGATTTCCACCATATGTTCCCAAATCACCCAGCGTCTCAGTTGCACCACTTGCACTATCACCAATACTTTGAAACTGCATAATGCTACCAGTACGACTCCAGTTTTCTCTATTAACGAAAAGATAGTCGATAAACTCATTCGTACCATAAATATCTGGATTATTATATATTGAAAAATAATAGAAATTGTTATATAGACTCACTCCCGATAAATGACCAACCATGTCAGTATCATGTGCAGTGAAATAATAAAGACTACTAAACCCCAAATCCGTTTCAATATTACTACTAATATTTGTATCCTGCATCTGCATGAGAGACACACTGGTTTTATTTAATATACCAGATAATTTGGTGTTGTTTATTCTTAAATCGGTGACACTCTCAACATTCCAATTAGTCGTATCTCCTGACAGTTCAGTATTATTATAACAATGAAATTGGGTCATAGTTGTTGTGCCAGTAAACCAATTACTGATATCAGTAACTAAACTACAATTATGCATGTGTAATGTGCCAGTTATTTTTGTCCAATCCAACTCACTAATGTCTCCAGAAATAGGTGTTTGGTTAAGTTGTAATGTGTTTAATGTTGTCGGTATAACAAAATTTGACCAGTTTCCCGTGATACCACTGATATACTCTAAAACGAGATAATCAATACCATTTATGTTAAATTCTCCAGCATCTAAATTAAGAGTCACATCAGCATTGTGGTCAAGTTCAAGACGGTTCAATGCATTGGGAAATGGTTGCATATCACTCACATCACCACTAAGGTCATTACCATCAAAATATATATTAGTTGACCCACTATAAATTGTTATTCCACTGAGGTTTCCAGTAAAATTACTGTTTCGAAGTTGTAGGGTCGTTACACCAGTTGGTGAGGTGAATAATTCGAGATTACCAATCAGTCCAGTATAACTGATACTTAATGAACCAGCAAGACCAGTAAAATCGATATCATTTATGTCATCCGTCACATCATAACAATATTGACAACTAAAACTCGTTAAATTTAATATGTTGCTGTAGTCTTGTGGGATTGAAGTCATTTCAATACCATAAAAACTAACTTGAGTTAATGTGTTTGGTAATACCCATCCCGATAAATCACCAATTATATGATTCAGATTATAATTAAAATTATTAAGTGCGAAGATGGTGATGTTAGTATCACTAATATCCCAATTACTGATGTCTCCACCAAATTCTTTCGCATATAGTTGAAGATAGGTCATTCCAGTGTTAAATGTCCAACCACTCATACTACCAGTAATATTGTTATTACTCGCAGCATACCAATTCATATATGTTATGTTTGAAACATCCATATCTGTAACATCACCAGTCATTTGACCACAATTCCAAAGATACCAATGATATAAATTGGGATTATTATTAACGATTTCCTTAACATCACCAGTTAACGAAGACAGGGTATTCAGGCTCAGATAGGTAAGATTCGTTAAGCCAAGGTCGGAAAGACTACCACTATAACCACCATAATATAATTCCAGATATTCAAGATTATCAAGACCAATAAGTGTGCCCATATCACCAGTTAACGTTGTGTCTCTGAGTGAAAGCCATCTCAATGTTCTGGGAAAACTGGCATTCGTTAGACTCTGATTGAAATTCGAGTCATTAGCTATATCAAATATTTCTAAGTTTTGAAACTGATTAATGGTTTTCATCACATCACCCTTATAGTCATATGAATTATGATTTCTGAAATCAAGTTTATAGACCCCATCCAGATTTCCAGAGAAATAATATGGTTTATTACTGGTTTCACTTGTTGTGGGAAACTGGATAGTCCAGTTTGAATTATCTGAAGTCTGTACATATTTGTTTGTTTCTGTAGGAGTTTTATAATATACATTAAGTGGATTAATTATACTTGCACCACTAACACCAATATACAAGTTATTGGCATTCGGATTGTTGTTCGTGAGAAACGAATCAACTACCTGTGATTTAAATATTTTATCACCATTCTTTAATATTCTACTATCGTTTATCAGCATGTCTTAATATAAAAACCCTTCAATTAATAGATGTGCACATAAATCACATGTCGTAGCATTTCCTACTCGGAAATAAACAATACTACCACTTGCTGCCGTAACCCCTTGTTGAAGTGGAGTTAAACTATATGTTTCATTTAGCACCAGATTATCAATTTGAACACATGATACCAAATTATCATATGAAAGTGCTGGTGTTGCACAAGAATTATTTCCCATAGCAACACAAATTGATGTTGGATTCGCTGCTTGTAAAAATATCAATTTGGCACTATTAATTATTGCAGCACAACCAGTTGGAATCGTAAATACTGCTGTATTTCCACTTACATTCATTGGTATGTTTTGGGTTATGACGTAGTTTGGTGATATCGTACATGTTGCAACATCTGTTACTGATATTGTCTGTGTTGGAAGTGGGTATTTCTGTCCAGCATATAATAATGCTGCTTCGTCACCAACCCACTCAGTAATTACTTGGACTTCACAAACCTCACAATTAGTGTTTCCCATCCAAGTGTATCCACTTGATAACGGTTTGTTGTAACTTTCTTTACTCCAGTAATCACCGCTTTGATGATATCGTAGATAAACGTCTTCCAGACTCAGGTTCACAACTATTGGTGTTGCACTGATATCACAGAAATTAGTGAATGTGTAGTCGAAACAACTACTGCCGTTTGGTTCAGGTTTCACCCATTGATTATTCCTTAAATCACTTGGTTCGGCTGTTGTGTCAGTAACTGTACCCAAAAATCCACCAGTACCACCAGTCACCCATGCAACGTCAGGAATGCTACGAGCAACAAAACCACCACTGTAATCAGCAGCGTAACAAATACCAGCACCATCAGCACTTGTGTAACAGGTAAAACCAGTACCTATTGTCAACATATTTTCATTAGCATATAATTGTGCTTGAGTTTCCTCTATTTCGATACCAGAATAACTTGTGGTTAAATAGGCAGAAATGCTTTCTTGACTTACAAATAATTGAACATCATCACCTGTCATATCAAACTCAAATGTTGAAACATCAATACTTGTATTACCTGTTAAAACACCACCAAGTACGATATTTGCTCCACTTGTACAAAGACCATTAGCACCACCAGTAATTGTTCCACCAGCAGTTGAATTGATTCCGACATAATTACCATTACAGGTTATTGAAATATCTGTTCCACCACTAAGGGTTTTAAATTGTAGATTCATGTCAGAAAGACTGGTATAAATCGTACCATTACCAGTACCTAAATTGGTTGCGCCAGTGACCGTACCACCGCCAGTTCCACCTGTGACGCTTAATATTCCCGTCTCATCGACATCAAGTCCATCACCAACAATGATTGCACCAAGAGTCGTGATACTGGCAATCGGAAGGTCACCGGGGTTGATTGTCGTTGAGGCATTTTGATACGTGATATTTGCCCATTGTAAATTAATTCCAACATTCGTCCAATCGGCAGAACTTACATATATTGTTGTGTTTGCCGTTAGCGAAAGTCTCATGTTAATCGTAACACTAACGTCTTCATCAGGGTCTACTTGAATTGTTTGATACGGTGTGATGTCGTCACCAGTTGGGGTTGTACCCAGACTAAAATAACCAGTAGTACTACCTGTGTTGGTGATATAAACCATACCAAGTGTCTGACCAGAAGGCAATGCACCAATACTTTGATTGGCACTTATACCACTATAACTATATAGATTTGGTAGTGTTTGGTTTGCAAGATAAGTGTCATCGAGATAGAATTTATTACTGCCGTCAACCAGAATACCTTGAGTTCCACTAATAAAACAGCTTGAAGTAAATGCGTGATGATGTGTTGTGCCACTTGAAACATTAGTGCTTGTGTTTAAAATCGCACTCGGAGTTCCCAATACCACACTTCCCGTTGAGGTGATTGGTGAGAAACTCATACCGCTTCCACCACTTATTGCAGTAATTCCTTGTGCTGCTGGTGTTTCCCAAGTTGCAACACCACTCGCATCTGAAGTCAGTACTTTGCCAGCACCAACATTATCACAAATACTTAGTGTCGCACCGCTTTCAATATCAAAAATTCCATATATCTGTGTGCAACCCGATAAATTCATGACATCTGTTGAACACTGTTCGAACTTAGTGCAACTAAAATTCGGTTTTGTATCTATTCCCATAATATCTTGTTTTTAATTAAAAATCACACCAAATTTCGTATTGATGTAGTTGTTATAAATAAATACTTTAATGCAAGACTTAATTCGGAAACTATGTTAAAAAATAAAACCCACTCTGATGGTGGGTTTCGATAATCATTAAATAAACTTTTGTTTCATGTTGCACCAATTCTGAGAAGACAAGCAGTATTTTGTCCTATCGTCCATATATAATTATTCCAATACATTATTGGACGTGGACCTGTTGTGGGAATTTTAAAATCTTTACCCACTCCAGATAAATCTACTCTTGTAATATACTCACCAGTAGTACCCCCAAAATCAGCTACCCACAAATATGTGCCATCAAATGTAAGTTGATAAGGTGAATCATGGTTAGTACTAACGTTATCATAATTTGTGACTGAACCAGCAGGTGTTACTTTAGAAACACCTTTATAAGTTATACTATGATTCGAAGTCCACATATTAGTGCCATCATATACAATCGATGACGGATTTCTCGCACCCATACCTGTATACGTAGTTATTGAGCCAGCAGGTGTTACTTTAGAAACACTACCACCCCCATAATTTGCTGTCCACATATTAGTACCATCATATGCAATTGCCATCGCTCCAACACCAGTAGACCCATAATTTGTAACTGCACCAGCAGGTGTTATTTTAGAAACATTATTCCCATTACAATTTGCTGTCCACATATTAGTGCCATCATATGCAATTCCCCAAGGTCTGTCACCAAGACCACTATATGTGGTAACTGCACCAGCAGGTGTTACTTTAGAGACGCTGGAATCTAAAACATTAGTAACCCACATATTAGTGCCATCATATGCAATTCCCATTGGTGCATTTCCAACAATATATGTGGTTACTGTTCCATCAGGCTCTATTTTAGAAACCCTATCCTGAGTGAAATTAGTTGCCCAAATATTAGTACCATCATTTGCCAAACCAAGTGCACCATAAGTAACAGTACACCCACTAATTAAACAAAAATTTCTATAATTCAACAAACAGATTTCACCACCCTTATAGGATGGGTCAAATGAAATAGTTGGAGCATCCACAAAAAAATTGGTTAATGACATTGTTGGTGGAGATGTGTATCCAGTCATTTGAAGTTCTAAACAAACATCTCGCATTTTAAACGTTGTGGTATTCGGTACGCCCATTATCCGATTTTCTTTTCAAGTTCTTCAACTTTATTTTTAAGATATGCTACTTCACGCACCAGTAAATCTATATATGAAACCGACATTATGCCTTCATTATCACATCGTACTAATTCTGGTTGGGTTATATTAAGTTCCTGTGCAATTACACCGTATCTTGGTTGTCCTTGATTAGTACATAATTCGAACCGCTTATATTCGACATCAAGACATATTGGAATGTATGAATAAATGTTTGTTTTTAATCTACAGTCTGATGATAATACGAAATCGGTTGCCGTCATATCGCCAGTTGAGGTTAATGCACCATCAATGGTTACAGTTTTACCTGCAAAATCTCCACATATTAATGTACAAGCATTTGTATTTGCAATATGTAGTTTATCACTACCTGTTTCAGAATATCCCGCACAAGTACCAAGAAAAATACTATTACAACTACCAGCACCACCACCATTTGCTTGATGTCCAATTGCCACATTATAACAACCATAACCATTACCTTGAAGTGTTAATGTACCCATTGCAATATTACGATAACCAGTTGTATTAGAATCAAGAGTACAACAACCAATTGCAATATTATCATATCCAGCCACATTAGCAACAAGCGCATTATAACCAAGCGCAATATTATTACTTTGTGTTTGACTTGCAGTAAGTGCATTAGTACCCATTGCTATATTATTACAACCAGTTGAATTCACACAAAGTGCTTTATAACCAATTGCAATATTATCGTTACCACTTGAATTCGTAAACATTGTACCACAACCCATTGCAATATTACGACTACCATTATTACTTCTCAACGCACAATAACCAAGAGCAATATTATCGTTACCAGTTGAATTATTACAAAGTGCAAAATATCCCATTGCAATATTATTACACCCACTTGTATTTGCCTTCATTGAGAGTTCACCAAATGCGTAATTATGACAACCTGTCAAATTACCTTCCAATGTACAACAACCCATTGCAATATTATGACAACCAGTTGTATTACTATTCAACGAACTATTTCCCACGCCAATATTATAACTACCAGTTGAATTACTCCATAATGTACAACAACCGATTGCTATATTACTTCCACCAGCAGTATTTGAATAAAGTGATTGAAGACCAAGTGCAATATTAAATCCCCCTGAATTAGTGTATAATGTTTGACATCCCATCGCAATATTATGACCACCATTCACATTTGTAACCAATGCTTGACGACCAATTGCTATATTACTCTGACCAACTGTTGTATTACGAAGACTGAAATATCCAATTCCCACATTATCACACCCACCAGTATTATAACCAAGCGAAAGATACCCTAATCCAATATTACTACAACCTGAAACATTACATGTGAGTACCGATGAACCCACCGCAACATTATATAAACCAATTGTATTATCATAAAGTGTGTATGCACCAAGAGCAGTATTATTATCACCAGTTGTATTAACTTTCAATGCACCAACACCAAACGCAGTATTCGAAGTACCATCTATACAATAAGGTAATGCATCTACTCCAACAGAAGTACCACCATTAGTAGCACATGACCAACCCAATGGTGTTCCACCACCACCAACACCAGTACTTAAATTACCACTGGCATCAATAAAAACAGTACAGGTTTCGGTTGTACATGCAGGTAAACCAGTCATTATTATTCTACCATCTGCTACTGTACCAGCACCTGCTTGAAGCACTAAACAACCACCCGTTGTTCCAGTACCTGTTGCACCACCAGCACAAAGCGTTAAATTTTTTCCATCAGAATCATCCTGACTATTATTACGACCCCTTATTGTCCAATCACAACTATGATTCATTGTTGTGAGTCCACCACAACCAAAAATGACTTGACCCTGACTCGGTCCCACATATACGCTACCTGAAGAACCTGCTTCAAATCCAATAATACCTGAAGTTCCTTTGGCTTCAACATAAAAACTCATATTTGTACCTGTTCCATATGGTTTCATGAAAATATTTGGTTTATCAAAGGTTGGAGAACCCAAACGTATATCGTGATACGGTACACCACGCCCGGGGTTTAAATACAGATAACCATCCTGATGTCCAGAGACATAACCAAGACACGTACCCGGTTGAAGAATTAAACTTGATTGTGATGTTGGATGGTCGTTTGCTTTAATTGTTGTAAGAGTTCCAACAGGACTACCAACAACCATACAACTTTTTTTTATTTGTATTGTAGTTGTACCAGTATCAAAAATTGAACTGTCTTCAATGTCATCACACGTAGCATTAAATCTGGCAACATAACCTGTTGTTCCACTTATCGTAGTTCCACCAGCACCATAAGTTAATAAACCCGTAGTGGTATTGATATATACAACATTTGCAGTTGTTTCACCCGAAATCTTAGGTAGGTATGCGTTACCTAACGTATCTACTTGAACCCCGATATTACCACTACTTGTTAACGTCACGACTCCAGCAGTACCCCCAACACCAGCATTTGTTGAAGGCTGATATGGTAATAGTGTTGCTGCATTATTCGCAGACGATGTATTTTTTAGAGCAGGACCACCAGCAACCTGTCTTTGAATATAACTATCACAAATTTGCCAATAAGTTCCACCACCAATAGTAAATTGAAATGAACCACTCGGTATATACATTTGACCCGATTGTAATATTGCAAATTTTTCACCACCAACATCTCTAAACGATGCTATTCTTCCCGCCCCACATAAATTATTTTGAGTATCAAAAATGTGAGCACTTGGTGTTCCATCAATCTCAACACCAGAATGATATATGATTGAATTATTTGCATCTCCTTTAATATATGTCGATACTCCAGACCATTGTATTGGTGAATTGGCAGCAAGTAATATGCTTTCATTATTGGTAGGATATAAACCAGTTGCACCACTTGACCAATATGATGAACCACCGCCAGTTGCACCACTACTCAGATTTCCACTTGCATCAATATATATGACATTGGTTTCTGTTGTATATGCAGGTAAATTTGGGATTATTATATTCCCCGTTGAACCAATGCCATCAGGTGTTCCACCACAAAGAATAAGATTTCCACCATCACAATTACTTGAAGGATATCCACAACCACCCTTTACATGTAATGCACAACCCTCAGTATTTGTTGCACCACGAGAACCACAGATATACGCATCTTGTGCAAGATACCAAGATATTTTTGATGCACTATTACATATTGCCAATGAACCAGTTTGAATAATTGCAGCATTCATATTAATGTTTGCTGAAGTACTACAACCAAGCGTTAATGCGCCAGTACCTTTAGGACAAACACCCAATCCAATATTAGTTTGAGTCCCTTGAACTCTCAATGATATATTTGTACTTGTATATGAAAGTTTTCCTAAATTAATTTGTCCGACAGTACCTGTATTTGCTTGAATACCGGGTGAAATTGTTATCTGTCCACCACTTGCTGAAGCATTGTTATCACCAGCACTTAATGTTAAATCACCCGCACTATTTGCACCCGAAGCATAATTACCACCAGCACAAACATACATACCTGCACCCCCAGCAGACACGACATCCCCACAACGTGCACAAATTGAGAATGTGCTACCACTATGACATAGTTTGCCCGTTGCTTGGTCATAAATTAAATTACTATCACCCAAATCACCAGCACCATCATATACAGCAACACTACATGTTCTTCCTGTTGGCGTTCCACCACCAGTTGCACCGCTACTAATTTTACCACTGGCATCGACATATATTACATTGGTTTCTGTTGTGCACGCAGGTAAACTTTTGAAGTAAACGTCATCACTTTCAATGTACATGTCATTGTCATGCATATATAAATGTCTGCAACCATTATCACTAAGTAATGTTACTTGAACAGCGTGACCACTATCGTATCTCTGACCAAGACCCGAATTTGGTTCGCTGGTAAATGCATATTGTATACCACAGGTTGCTACTCCAAACGGATGTACATTTATTTGAAAATCGCCACTAACTCCTCTACCAAAACAACTTTTATTAAATCGCCAATTATATCCTAAATCGTTTGTTTTTAACGCAATTTCACCAGTAGCACCAACACCACTACCAACCATATACACCCCACTATTCCAATACACACATTTTGTATTTAAATCAATACTTTCACCAGCACTTGGATATAAACCAGTTGCACCACTTGACCAATATGACGCACCACCAGTATTCGCAGAAAAATAGATATTATCTGCATCACTGCATATCGACATGGTAGTGCCAGTTATTGATAATGTCTTATATTGTAAACTATTACCACTTAATTTACCTATATAGATACCCTCACCAATACCAACGTTTTGACCTTCTGTGGTATTACCAACTAAATTTATGTTTGACCTGCCCATTTTATATTCTGTTTTTATTTCTTATTATAATATATACCCATTATCTTTTATTTCGCACCTATTAATGTAACACTTGTAGTTGCTGAATTAGTTGTCCATACACTTCCACTCCCATATGCAATTTTAAATGGTGCATCACCAGTACCACTATATGTAATAATATCAATATAGTTGTTATTGATAAATACTTTAACTCAAGACTTAATTCAGAAACTATATAAAAAAATAAAACCTGCTCTGATGGCAGGTTTTTTAATTTATTTCCACATTAATAAATTTATTATTCTAATGCAATTAATCTTTGACACAAATCATTAATTTGAATTTGTTGTTCCTGAATAGCTTTTACAAGCACTGGTATTAAATGTCCTGTGTTAATAGTTCTGAAATCCTGAACAGTTGTGCCACTATTAATATACCCATCTGAACATTTAACATATTGTGGAAAAACAGTTTCAAATTCTTGTGCAAGGAAACCATAATCATTAACTCTTCGAGTCTCATCCCAACCACGAGTTTCAGAATAACCCGTTGTATAATCAAACAATACTGGATTAAGTTGAGATAATGTTGTTGTTGCAGCAGAAATTGTATTAACGCACTCTTTAATTCTACTATCAGAAGAAGTATCCCAAGCAGTATTATTACCACCGTTACAAATTGTGTTATCTGTTCTACATCCTTTAATCCAAAAAGTGGAAATACAACCCATAACAAGATGGTCATTACCAGTTACATTATAGCCAGCATTCCAAGGTCCAATAAACACATTACCACAACCAGTTACGTTATTACATCCAGCATTATGACCAAGAGCAATATTATAACAACCACTTGTATTATCTGGTAATGCTTTCCATCCGATAGCAATATTATACGTTCCACAACACCCATTTAATGCTGCTTCGTTACCAATAGATATATTATTACCACCAGCATCAATACCACAACGCCATCTACATGCAGCATCTTTACCAATTGCAATATTTGGTAGTGATGAACCGCCAGAATACGCAGCGAATGCACCATCCCCAATTGCAATATGTCGATGACCAGTACTATTGGAAGACATTGCTGCACTTCCAATCGCAACATTACCAATTCCCGATGTAATATTTGCTCCAGCACTAACACCCACCGCAACATTATTCGTACCAGTTGTTAAATCATATAATGCAAAACAGCCAATTCCAATACTTTTATTAACACTACTTACAACACCAAGTCCCATTGCACATGTACCAATTGCAATAACATTATCAGCAGCAGCACCACATAGTGCTGCTTTGTATCCAATTGCAATGTTAAAAGTACCAGCACCAGTACTACCTGTATATAAACTACAAACACCTATTGATATATTTCGAGTCCCATCCACAGTTCCAGCACCAGCATACATTCCAACTCCTGTGTTTGAACAACCAATCGAATTTCCGATACTACAAAGTGCACCAAAACCAATTGCCGTATTACAATCAGCAGCAGTTGTCGAACACAAAGCATCACAACCAAGAGCAGTAGTATACCCCTGTGTTACATTACCAGTAGTTTTTCCTGCTAACGTACCACCACCACCAGTTTGCCAAGTAGCATTACCACTTGCATCTGAAGTCAATACATATCCTGCTGCTGCACCAGTTGAAATCTGAAGGTTTGCAACGCATAATTTATTGTCAATCGTAACTGTTTTACCAGTAAAATCACCACAAATCAGCGTACAACTTAAACAATTAGCAATATGTAATTTATTTGAACCAAGTTCATTACATCCTGCAAAAGAACCAACAGCAACATTACCAATCCCACTTACATTATTTTTAAGTGCGCTACTACCAATAGCAGTATTCAGATAACCACTTACATTATTTGCCAATGCATTATGACCAACAGCAACGTCATTTGCGCTTGCATTACTATTAAGTAATGCTTGTGACCCAATTGCAACACTTTCCCAACCACCATCAGATTTATTTAAAGCACAGAAACCTATAGCAACTGTACAAAAACCTGATGAATTTCCACTCATTGCATATGCCCCAATAGCCACATTACATCCATCAGTTATAGTAGCACCACCAGCACAAACACCATAAAACGTATTACAATAATTCGTTGTTCCGCTTATAATAGTTCCACATCCAACAACAGTTGTACCATTGGCAAGATTTGACCAACCAATTGCAGTTCCTCCACCGCCTCCACCAGTATTTGCTGAGAAATATATATTATCAGCATCACTGGTTATCAAAATGGTAGTGCTATCTCCTGATAATGATTTAAATTGCAAAGTATTACCACTAAGTTTATTTTTATAAACACCTTCGCCACCCCCAACGTTTAGACCCTGTGTGGTATTACCAACTAAATTTATGTTTGACCTATCCATTTTTTTATTTTTATTTCTTTATTAATTATTATTGGTTGTACACACCAACATCAACAGTTTCATTATCACTAAACGAATTTGTCCAATCTGACGTACAAGCACATGTATCAGAAGTCCAATCATAATCTCCTGCCACTTGAGCACTGGCTTGCAATACACATATACAGGCAAAATTCATACAATATGTTCCCGCTAATGGATTCATCGTATATTGAAAACCACCTTGTTGATATGGACTTCCTGCTGGAATTGTACAAGTACAAACAATGGTGGTGCTACACATTAGTCGAAGACAACCTGTCATACCATTACCAGCACCACAAGTACCAATCCAGCATACACATCCATTAATTGCTAATGTTGGGGGTGCTGGGTCATAACCATAAAATTCACACATCCAATGAGGTGCGAATTTACCAGCAGCAACACTCAATATTGAAAGGCTTCCAGATGCGCTACTTGTCACGGCAGTAGCAATTGAACGACAAGCACCCAATCCCACTTCACAAATACTTAAACTACCACTTGCTGGCATTGCCATAATTTCTTATTTTTATTTATTATGTTATTCGTACTTCAAACATGTTAGGAATTAATTGATTGAGATGAACACATACTATTTCGTATAGTATAGTTGGTGTCAATACATAAAATTCTTCTTCAGGCACATTCATCACGTAATCATTTGGAAGTGTTTCTTTTGATATCGGTACGTTATCAAAACCATTTTCAAACACTTCTCTGTTTCTATAAACTCGAAGTGTTATTCTAATATCTGTGCTTGCTGCTGTAAATTCGCTATCGAATTTCACAGTCGCACCACTTGCAAGAATACTTCCATCACCTGCCGTGAGTCCCGATAATGTTATTATGTCTATTTTTGCCATTTTATTTAATTTTTAATTCTATTTATTTCATTTTGCAATTCAGTTATTTGATTCTGAAGACCCTCATTTTGTGTCTTCAATTCTTTAATGGCTTCAACAAACAAGCCAGCGAACTTATCATATTTAAGACTCAATACTTCGTCTTCAATTCCATATTTTTTATATTCTTCAGGTATGTCTCCATGTGCTACAAGTCTTGGTTCAACTTTTTGAACTTCTTGCGCTACAAGACCCATATCAGCAGTTCCGTCTTCACAGAAATCATAACACCAACCACAAAGACAATTAACTTTTGATAGCGCACTTGAAATCGGGATGAAATTATCTTTTAATCTACAATCCGAAGTCGCAACCCAATCCACTGCTGTACCACAACCAGTTCCACCACAATATCTGTAACCAGCACCAGTTGACCTAAATGCAGTTGTTGCACAAACAACAGCACTTTCAAAACACGTTGTTGCACAAACAACTGGTGAACACAAACAGACTGATGCATAATGTGTTCCAGTAGTATATATTCCAGTTGATGTCGTATTTAATACTTTTGTCGTGTCATGATATAACATAACACAGCCATCACCATCACCATTACCACTACAGATATAAATATGACCACCAGAATCCTCTATACCAATACCACCACAGATATGAATATCACCAGCTTCACCAGTACTATCATTATTACCACTTCTTAAATAAAGATTACCACCTTTAACTGTAGTTGTTGAGTCACCAGCAGAAACCACCAGAGATGCTGGTACTGTACTTGATACTACACAGACATATCTGGCTGTTGTTGCAGCAAACGTTATATTTCCAGTTACATTAACACCAGTAGTGGCACAAACAGTAGCACCACAAACAAGCGTAGAACCATATATTGTTGGAGAACTAAAACATGTTGAAGCCACACCCACACCTATTATACAAACACCTGTAGTTGTGGTTTTTAATCTTTCTGTCGTACCATGAAATAATGATACACAACCATGTGTAGCACCACCACCAACACCGACACCACTATATATTTTAACATCCCCACCAATTGATGTTCCAGCAGCAACACAACCATCACCACCACAAACAACGACATCACCACCTTCTCCACCACCAGTACCTGTTGCGCAACCAAGTCCACCAAGAATTGTAATGCCTCCACCAACCGATGCCGTACCACCACAACCAATACCACCACATACAACTACATGTCCACCATATGATGGCGTGGTTATATTTCCAAGTCCACCACGAATTAAAACATTTCCAGCATTATTTTCTGAACCACTTGCTGTTCGTTGTTGACCAATAATATATAAATCATCTTCTCCTGTTAATGCACCATCTTGAGGTGCTACGGTGATACACCTAATTGCACCTTTACCAAATTGTAATTTCGAACCATCAAAAATCAGATTGGGTTGTGCACAAATCGTATTG
>Ga0307375_10003372_pt1 | contig 15748 bp, 16 predicted proteins | sample TR1MG_FD_202531 | JGI IMG/M metagenome (GOLD analysis project Ga0307375, IMG submission 202531) | Soil microbial communities from Risofladan, Vaasa, Finland - TR-1 | ecosystem: Environmental > Terrestrial > Soil > Coastal area > Acid sulfate soil | place: Finland: Risofladan, Vaasa | collected... | reverse complement strand
CCTTCAATCGATAGCCCCACACCCATCACTCCTAGCCCGCAGCCCCCATGCTCCATTGCACCTGTTTCACTGCCCGTATCCGCACGCCGCTTCGCCAACGACAGCTCCTTCGCCCACCTTCACCATCCCATCAGCTTCTCCATTCTTGGCGCCTGTATCTGCAACACCACCTCCTGATCATGCTTTACCCGCTGCACCGATGATTGTTCTATCAGCTTCTATCCAACCGAGCAATCCGCCTATTTCGCATTCAGGCGCCCCTGCGTCGACCTTCTTCAGCCCGCTGCGCTCTCTCTTCACATTGATACTCCTTGTACTTCTGATGTAACACTATCACGCTTCATGCAGCATCCAATTACATGTGATCCATGGGACAACTTGGTCAATCATGAGCCCTAGAGGTCGATGTGTTTTCTCACCAACGCGCTATGCCTCCGGCGCTTCACCGCGCCTCAGGTCTAGCTCAGTCTATTCTGGTTACTGCTCCGGATAACCTTCCCTCCTTCTTCTGCCTATCCTCATCCCCACCAAGTGCACAACGCCACGCGTTTGAGCGATCGAAACAGACCATGGACGGTTTTTTGGGAGGCTTTGGCTCCCAACCGTACGTCTCGCCTCACTTTACCTCTCCCAGCTGCATTCCCCTCCTCCTTTGCTAACTCTCTTGCTCTTTGTTCATTGCGTCGCACTTGCAACTCAATCACAGGCCTGAGATTCGGATAAAACGGCGTTGGAACAACTCAGCAAAGGTCCTCATCGGCGCCTCTTCGCTGTGCTTCACTCTCGCCTTCATCGCCATCATCATCTGTGCAGCGTATGTGCCTCCACTTTTTGATGTCTGACCAAGCCTCTACCCTTCATTGAATCCTCAAGAGTGTCTGTTTCGAGTTTGACACAAAAACAGGACCGTTTTTGGCTCCAATCTCTCCCTTTCCTGTGTTCTATTGGCCTAACATGTGTGTATTGCTTCGTTTCGATCCTTCTCCCCAGAACGCTTCATGTGGTGCCCTCGTCGTACTGGTTTCGAGAGGTTGACAACGACGTCCCTGTGATTGCCAAATATGGTGCTGCTTCGTCTGGAAACACATATGCGAATCAAGTTGCGGTAGAGATTCTGAAGGAAGGAGGTAATGCGGTGGATGCGTCGATCGCAGCGGCTTTGCTGATTGGCGTTCGTAATCCGTTTGCGTCAGGCATTGGTGGTGGCGGTGTGATGCTGATTCATCTAGCCAATGGTACTGATTTCACGATTGATTGTCGCGAGACTGCTCCGGCTACGAGTTACCCCGAAATCTACCAGGATAATCCTCTGCTTTCTCAGCGCATGGGCTTGTCTATTGGCGTTCCAGGAGAGCTCATGTGTATGGAACATGCTTGGCGTAACTATGGTTCTCTGAAGATGGGTACAGGGCGCATTTCGTGGCAGCGTTTGTTCAGAGACGCGATCAACACGGCGCGAGACGGTTTCGTGGTCACCCCGTTGCTTGCCTCTCGCATCGCTTCCAATGCCACCATCATTCTTGCCGATCCTGGTCTCCGCTCTGTCTTTGGAAAGAACGATACGGCCGTGGTAGGAGCTGGAGATACGATAGTGATGCCTCTCTTGGCGGAGACGCTCTCGACCGTTTCCAGATCTGGCATCCGTGCCTTCTACAACGGTTCTCTCACCTCCACAGTCGTCTCGGAAATCAACTCCTTCGGTGGCAAATTCAGCCTTTCCGACATCTGGAACTACACAATCGACATGAACGGTGTGTACAACACAACTTACCACGACTACCGCGTTGTTGGCGCTCCCCTCCCGTTCGCTGGTTCGATTATGCTCATGCAATCGCTCAACATCCTAGAGACGTTCAATTTGGGCACAGCGGAGGGATACGATTCGGAATCGCTGCACTTGATCATTGAGGCCGCCAAGTTCGGGTTTGGAAACCGCATGATGCTTGGAGACCCCAAGTTCTCCAATCTTACAGATGTGATTACGAAGATGCTATCCAAAGAGCGCGCACAGAGGGTGTTGGCACCACAAATCGATCCCACGAGAACGTTCCCTTCACTGCACTACATTGACCTAGGTGACGACGGCGAGGTGAGAAACAAGAAGAAGAAGAGCTATGTGTGGCCAAACGAGGATCGAGGCACGACGCACATCTCGGTGGTGGATGTGAATCGAATGGCCGTCGCGTTCACGACTTCGATCAATTGGGGCTGGGGTAGCGGCTGCCTTGGAAACTCTACTGGCATCATTTACAACAACGAATTGGACGACTTTTCTCAACCACAACAGACGAGCTCCAGCTGGCCAAACGACCCGGTGAACTTCCCCAACGCCGGCAAGAGACCTCTCTCCTCCATGACCCCCACACTCGTCTTCGACAAGCTGAACCGACTCGTATTCGTCGCTGGAGGTGCAGGAGGGCCAAAGATCTTCTCTGGAACACTCCAAACCTTCCTCAACCTGTTCGAATTCGGATACAACGTCAGAACCAGCGCGCAACTTCCCAGACTCCACAACCAACTCAATCCAGACGTTCTGCTCTACGAATCATTCATGGTACCAGACGTGATCAACGCACTTGCCCACATTGGACATGACGTCAAAGCAGTCGACACACCATTCAACTACATCAACACCATCCAGGTCAAGTACACAAGCGGCGGAAACTCAACCCTCGAGGCCGATTCAGATTGGAGAAAGGATGCCATATCAAAGGGATACAAGAGAGACCCATATGATCCGTACTTGCTGTAAGAGATAACACACAACTGACCCAAACACCCACCACTCTCATTCACTTCATTCCAATCGATCTCATCGACTCGGTTATTCGCAGCCCTCTACCATCCGTCCATGATGGCGAATTTCGATGAGAGCATGTTCCAGTGGGGGCAAGTCAAGGGCGAAAGTGATCGTTGATCCGCAAACGAGGCAAGTATTCGTTGAATAGTTGAGCCTGCTCTACACTCCCTGGTTCAGTACGGAGAGATTCTTACTGGTGCGCAGAATCGGTTCTGATATGTGTTATCTAGCATTTGAGGGAAGTTTCAGCGGAAATTCCGAGACAGGAGGGTGTGAGTGACAGGAGGAAACCGATTCAAAGCTTCTAGGAAGGTGTTGTTTATTGGTGTTGTGGACATCATCTGAAGATCAAGATCACTGGCTGTAGGCTCCGCATTTCTTGCATCTGTAGTTGGGCACCATCACCTCGCCCTTCCAGGTGTATCCTCCAGTTTCTTCCCAATCGTGGGCGCAGTCCTGAGGCTCACCCTCGCAAACCTCGCAGGTGTGTTCAGTGTTCTCGATTTCGTCAAGTTCAACCATTGTGTGTTAGTAGTAGTAGAGTATGGGGTAGTTCTCACGTGATGCGCACAGAGGGACAGACCAGAATGAGAGCAGGCCGGGGCGCACCCGACCAACAGCCAAGGCCCGCGTCGGGTGTGGCGCTCCCATGTTGCATATCCGCGCAGGTCTTGAATGTTGGTCTGGCGGCATTTTGAGAGACGCAACTGTTGGCTGAATTCTCGCGTGGCCAGCTGTATGTATATCATTTATTGATTGATTGATTGATTAATGGTGACAAACGCGCGCGACGAACGCGGGCGCCGAATCTGGGCGCAAAGAGGCACTGCGCCCGAAAGTTGCTCGTCCTCTCCTCGCGTGGGCACGCGAGCTCAATACGATACCTCCTCAAGTAACAACCACGCATCGAAGCTGATGAATACCAAGCTCAACAGAGATTCAAACTTCCATAGGGCATGAGTAGCTGAAAGAAATCGCGATCAGGCGAGATCCAATCGAGTTCATGCAGACCGAGTCCTCTGGTGCTTCAGATCGCCATTCTTTTCCAGTAAGAGCATGTACCCAGCAAACGTGGTGACATTTTGAAGAAGAAGAAGAAGAAGAAGAAGAAGAAGAAGAAGAAGAAGAAGAAGAAGAAGAAGAAGAAGAAGAAGAAGAAGAAGAAGAATGGGGATGAAGGCCAAGTCCGATCGCTGATGCCGATTCCGATTGAGTTTGGGTGGGTCTATTTATACACAGAGGCCGGTTTTCGCCTCGAAAGCGAGTAGGTATTTGAGATTTGCGAGTAATGAGCGGAGCGCCGTGGACCATGAGGCGCCGGTGGAGTTCCATGCTCGTTTGATCGATACGCCTGCGATTTGGTCCTTGATGATGGTGAACGGGAGCGCGAAGGCGGGATGTTGTGTTTTGAGGTGTGCGGCGAGTTCCGCGGTGCATTCTAGGAGTGCGGTGAGTGCGTCGTTGATGGTTTTGAACTGCACGAGGCGGACGAGGGAGATGTCTCCGTCTGAGTGTAGTGGGAGCAGGTTGCCGTTGGGTGTCCTTTGCAGTCCGGAAAAGGAGCCGTCGAGGACGAGCTTGTACTTGGTGAAGGCGAAGGAGGCACGCAGTGCGAGTTCGTAGAGCAACTGGAGCGCGAGCCCGAACGCGGCGGAAATCTCCGGCCAGTCCACCGGCGCACTCGGTAGCCTTCCTAGCCTCAGGCCTGCGATCGTGCCGAGATGGAGGTCCACGCTGATGTAAAATGCGTCGTTGACCACGTGAGACGAGCGCACGAGATCCAGCCAGCGCTTCGCGTGCGTCAGACGATTGTAGGCCGAAATGGTGTTTTCCAACATCGCCTCGCGATCTGCGGCATGTATTTCGAATTGGCGCCAATACTCGGCCTTCTCCATGAGCAGAGCGGCATCGCGAGACCGCAGATGATGCAATTCGTCGTGCGCGGCCAAAATCTTCGCCTTCAGCGCCTCCGCGTCCTGCCCATACTGCACCATCTGCGCCTCCATAGACGCAATGTCCGCGGAGAAGTCTTCATGCGCAAAGTACGGATGCTCCTCAAAACGCAACTCACGCTCATACGCAGCCAATTGAGAATCCAACATCGCCTCCTCGTCCTCCAGCTCATTGCACACATCCAACGCACATTCCACGCACAAAGGGAAGTCAATTTCAGTCTCTAACGTCGCTTGGATCACCAACGAGGCAGTTTTGCGCAACGCAGACTTGGAAAAGGCAGAAGAGGGCGACGAGGGCGAAATCATCAGCGACGGCGTCGACGTGGCATTCAAGCCAGAATTCACTGCGATAGACGAACTAGAAGCCAGAAGAGAGGAGGAGGGGAGCAGAGACGAGGAAAGAAGCGAAGTAGACGAGGACAAAGCCGCGCGGGAAACGTAGTCCGAATTGCTCGGCAGGTGTGATTGCAAACGCTTAGAGCGCCTCGTGGAGGGCATGAAGGCGGGTCCGAGAGACTTTTCGCGCACTAAGAGCGCACGTGATACAGAAGAAGAGAGAGTAGGTGGCGTAATGTCCGAAATGACCCAATGTTCCTCGTCTGCCGTCAGTTCGCCGCTGAGTTGGGATTGCATCTGAGATCTTGGTTCTATAGGCATGTGTGACGCGTTTGGGGAAGCAGAAGAAGCAGTAGCTCCAGATGAGGCGGCCACAGAGGATGTTCCAGCCAGCAAAAGTGAATCTTCCTCTCCATCGTCCTCTTCGCGCGCTACTGGCGCCTCGTCATCATCTAAGACATCTCTAGGGACGTGCACATCTTCTGAAGGAGAGCGAGATGATGGTGAAATCGCTACAACCTTGGAAGGCGGACTCGGCGCTACCGAGTCTCTGGATGCAGTACTCGCGGTGCTGGAGCTGGTGGAAGGAGAAGTAGAGTTACCAGATTTGAGAAAGCTAGCGAGATTGGAGAAGGTGCGGGAGATGCTAGGTTCAGCCTTCTTCTTGCGCGACGCGAGATTCGGCGCCGCCGAGGCTCTTGCCGGTATCGCACTTCCTGTTGGTGGAGAATACGTAGACGCCATCATTGTGTTTCTCATATCCGAGGGCATCAAACTATACGAGCGCAAATACGAGTCGGTAGACTGCTTCAATAGCGCGGAGGACTTGGAAGGCTCGCAACGTTCCAACATCTTGAGTAAATCGCCTAATATCAGGCAAAAGGGTGGTTAGAATGGCAAACACTTGAAAGGGAGCACAAAGGGCGCAATCAGAGGGAGCAGAAGCGAGCGATCGAGGCAAGAAGAGAGGAGACGGAACGACGAAACTAAAAGCGGGCATTGAGAACACACATACCTTCAACAGTCGTATCTATATCTATTGAAGCCATCTCCGCGGAAAGAGGGAACATATCCAGCAGTCTCAAACACCGTTGACAAACGAAGGCGGACGGACGGAGCGCGATTGGGCGAGAAGCACTCGAAGCGCTTGTGCTCTCCGCGCGGGGACTTTCGCTCCCAGAAGAGGACCCAAAGACATTCGTAGCTGCACTCATGTTGAGATTATGCCCTCTGTTAGAGCCAATTCATTGCTTGCCAGTGACAAAACGATTGATGAGTGCGCAGCTACACGTTCCATGCATTTTCCACCTTGTCAGAGCGAATATTCGCCAGTGCATGCCTATTGAAGGGAGTGTATTGGATTACGAACACTTGATGCGATTGTAGGCTTGAGGCAGGCTCAAGTGGGGACGCAAGTGGGCGGTTGGATATATGGAGAAAATGGGTCAGGAGAGTTGCCGAAAAACGGACGTGCAGCCTCTCGGGCTTCCCATTTGGAAACGTTCAACCAACATGAGTCGAAATCTCCAGTCTTGGGCTCAGTCTCCTTCTCGTTACGAGGCTGCCCGGCTTCGTCAGGGGTCCTTTCTTCCTGCTACGATGGAGGAACCCATAAAGCCAGGGACTGAGCAAGGCCCAGAGTCCCCCGACTTCAACGCCGACTTGGCCCACATCTTGAGCCTTCTACTAACGCATGATGAGATAACGCCGGACGCTTTGAATTCTCAAGTGGAGCGTTTCATCGCCACTTATGAGCCATATCGAAACAATGAAGCCTGGATTGCACAAAAGAGCAAAGTGTTCATGACGTCGTATTTGGTCTCCGTTCTCGTCGACCGCTTCGAACTCCTGTGGCCTAAGAACTTCTTACAGTTACTGTTGATGTGCGCATCCATTTGTACGTATATCCACGCCATTTCCAGTTGATCGAAGGCCTGAATTTGTGGCACATTCCTTCGCCGGACTTCGGCGAGATGGGCACACCAAAAAGTGGCTGGAGATTCCTTCTGTCTCCCTGCACCGTTCTCTTGAGAAGCCTTCCCGTTTGTTCCCACAGACACTGACATGCCATCCTTGGCGCCTTCTGATTTGGACTCTTCCAGTGCCAGCGGACGTTGCTGTGCTTTTCCGTGAGGGCCAGGCGAGCTGTGAGATCTTGCAAACGATGGACCAAGCGCTTCAGAATCCGGAGATACTGAGTTTGGGCGCGAAGGTGCTCGGTTTGGCAGCTGCGAGTCATTCTAAGTTCCGCTCCGAAATTGCTACTGGTGATGGCGTTTCCTTGTTTGTGGAAGCGATGAAATCCCATTCAAAGGATGTACCTACGTTGACTGCGCTCTTTATTGCAATGGTGAACATCTCGTACAACAACAAGGACAACAAGAGCACATTCATCGCTCACGATGGTTTGGACGTCTTTCAGCCCGCGTTTGTGATTTGCAATGCGATTAAGGATCAATTAGAGGACCGCAAAGCTTCTGGCACCACATCTTCGTCTTCAACAGCTGTAAATGGTACCCATGATGGTGAGGAATCGTCTCCCCGTCGAGAATCGTCTCCTCGTGCTATCGATGATGTGTTGTACTCCGAAAAGCAATTGGATCACTTTGCTGGTGCTGCATTGTCGTTGTTGCGGAATGTGGCGCCGCTTGTGCCTCGGGAGACGAGTGCGGAGCCGTTGATTCGCAGTTTGTTGCACTTCTGTCGTACCTTCTTGAATGGCAAGCCCGAATTGGTCTCTTCTGCATTGGTCTGTGTGGCTTCTCTTATCTCTACGAGTGTCTCGGCGAAGGTGCAGTTTGTGAGCAAGTGGAGCGGTTTGGAAGATTTGAGCAAATTGTGGACGCAGTATGCCTCTTATGCGCGCGTGATGCAACCCCTTACTGTCATTTTGCAGTTGCTGAGCAAGATCAACGCTCATCGAGTAGTGATTGCGCAGGAGTTTCTGGCGCGTTTGCACGAACAAGTGTCGTCTACGCATACGCGCGATCCCGGCGTTCTGCACCCGACCATGTCTGTGTTTTATCAATTGTCCTTCAACACCAAAACGCGTGCGCAAGTTGCCAACCTCCCCGACCTGATGAAGACGCTGCTCGCGAGTTTGCAAGTGAACATGCCGTCGCCTCGTTTGCACGCCGTGACCTCCAAAGTGCTCATTCGACTCTGTGCGATCGATCAATGCAAGCGCCAGATCCAAGCGGAGGGCGGCATAACGGCCATACTCACACCCATGAACGCCTACAGTGGAGATACGCGTGTCACCAAGTTCCTCGCTCAGCTAGTCAACATCGTGCTCACCAACACTTCATCCTCAAGCGTTAGCAGCAGCGGCAACAACAACAATAACAACGGCAGTTCAAGCAGCAGCAACAGCTCTGGACACGGCGCGTCGGCGGCTTCTAGAAGGACAAAGCTCGGCACTTCTTCGGGCGGCAGCAACAACGAATCCGACTCCTACTCCGATTCCGACTCTGATTCTTACTCTGATTCCGATTCTGATTCCGATTCCGATTCGTCAAGCTCATCTGGTTCTTCTTCAGATTCGGAGGATGCGGACGGCAAGAGAAGCACTTCCGCACCTCCCCCCGAGAAACCACTGCCCATCCTCTCCGCCACCGATCTCGATGCTGCCATCGCTGAACTCGAAGCTTCCACCGCTCAATTTTCCTCTGCCAACACATCCAATGCCTCCAACAACACCACATCCACCTCCTCTTCCACCGCGTCACCGCGCTCCTCTTCCACATCGTCAACCAAGAGTGGCACTCCCTCGTCGCCGAAGAGCTCTTCAACATCAACTTCAATTTCGACGAAGAAACCTTCTCCCAAGCGCAGCGCCTCGGGATCCCCTTCGAAGCAAGACCTCCCGACTTCCCCCACCGGCCGCCCGGGAACACCCATAGACTCCTCTATTGACGATTTGAACGCACTCGCACGACAAATCACCGACGGCACGGCAGCTGTGACTACTACAACGGCGACTACGGCTACAACGGCGACTACAACGACGAACAAGGCGAACGCCAATCACAATCAAGGCGATAGCTCTGCAGCCACCACCCACCATGCTTCTCACTCGGAAATCAAAGCTCAACTCGAAAGTGTCAAATCACAACTCACCACGACTGAATCACTGGTCGAACAGCTCAAGAAGGAGAACGAAGAGCTGAAACTGTCGGCCGCTGATGCTGACCTCATGCCAAAGCTGAAACTAGAACTCTCGATCGCAATGCAACAACAAGAGACACTCAAGGTTACTGCAACGCAATTGGAGTCGGAAGCAGAGAAGGCGAGAGAAGGAGAGATTAGGGCGCTCGCAGAACTCGAAACACTTCGTGAAGAGATCCGTTCCGACAATGCTGTCATGGAATCGCAATTGGTCGCCTTATCTGCGAGCCTCAAATCGTTGCAGGCTCAGAAACAAGCTGCTGAAGGTGAAGTAGGCAAGAAAGCATCTGAACTCGAGGATGCGAATCTACAGCTTTCCAAACAGCTCGAAAACGTGAAAACAGAGCTGAATCAGGTGTTATCTACTAATAATCAAAAGACTGAAGAGTTTGAGCGCAATCAACGTACATTGGAGGACGAGAGGAAGGCGATGAAGGAGGAGTTGTTGCAGTTGCGCACAGAGGCCGAATCGAGTGCCAAGTCCCGGTTGGAGAATGAGACTCTCTGGAAACAGGAGATACAAGAGATGAAGGAGGCGTTAGAACAGAGAGATAGAGCAGGAGCAGCGATGGAAGACGAGCTGGCGAGTCTGCGTCGTGAGCGTGAATCGCTATCTCAAGCAAATTCATCATCATCATCATCATCAACAACAACATCACAAGCAATCGAGAACCCAATCATCTCAAACAGACCGTTGCCTGTGGAGAATACCAAGCCCGGAATGTCTCCCGATACATCCGCCCCAACAACCGCAGCGAACCAGGTTTTTTCGCAGCCGGCTCCATCCTTTTCGGCGCAATCAGTATCGTCGCCCTCCTCCGCTACTGGAGGTCGCACTGATGTGTCTACTAGCCCTCTTTCTGCTTCTCATACTTATGGACAAGACGAACTCTATGCCGATTCATCATCATCCCTCAATGGTGTATCTGCCTTGAATCTACCATCATCACCATCATCATCTTCAGTGACAACAAAGACGATGACGACGATACCGTCTGCCAACGACATTGACTCCTCTTCTTCAGAAGCACTCCTCATGAAAGAGAAAGGCTGGATCCGGCTCATTGATCATCAATCTGCTGTAGCCAATCTTGAATCCCAACTTTCTAAACTCAAATTCGAGCTGGAAGACGCACTCGAACATTCACTCCACTTCCAAGTGCTCTCCATCAGACTCGACTATCTCGGGCGCGGCGATCCCGTTCCCTCCATCGAAGCCATTCGAAAGCTGCTCCTCACTGGTAATTCTGACCAAATCCCAAAGATCACGGCACCACGCGATAGGGCAGCTCAACACGCGGCAATCGTAGCTCACTCGTACCCATCCAGAGCCAGCAGCGATAAAGCACCATCATCACCATCATCATCATCATCATCCTCCACCACAACTGCCGCTTCTTCTTCGTCACTCAATGGCACAACGACCTCCAGTCGAAGGTGAACTACCAACACACCAAAAGCAGCACTCCCCGCCACCACCACCACCACAACAAGCACCATCACCACCACCAACACCACCACCAACACCACCACCAACACCACCACCAACACCACCACCACCACCAACACCACTTCCTCTCCAACCCGCACTCAGCCCATTGACGGAGAACGAACGAGTTTTCTCCGTTGCACGGACAACCCTCTTGGAACATGCTTCGCTCCCCTCCCTGATAGGCCTCAACCTTGTAACATGTATAAGACCGTAATCATATCCATGCTATTTTGAAATGAGACCACATGGATGCTCAGGGACAGCGAGCGAACGTGCACGCTGCTCAAGTCGGTGAAGTCTCATTTGAGTCCGATATTCTGGCCTCTGAAGGCCAACATTCAGACACTATGACATCAAATTGATATTCGCAGCAAGAGCAAGCCGATTCTGGCACAAATCCCATGGGACAGCTCTATTCACGCGAAAAATATCTGCCAGCTGGAGGAGATCGATCGCTCGCTTCTTTCCAGTTCGACCTCTGGTCCATTGTGCAACGTGTCCCTCCAACCGAGTCCTTCAACTCGTAGACACTACTATTAGACATGGGAAACTGTGGTGGAAGCCAACCGAAGACTGAGGAGCGTGGAAGTTCGTCGCCTTTCTGATAGTTGCCTCCCTCTAACCTCCAATTCACCTGTTCCTATGCTAACCTCCTCATTGCGTAGACGATGTGAGAATCAACAAAGACACGCGACAGAGAACCCGACAAACTGCTATGGGAAGCCCCGGAGGGTCCATGGTGCCCGTCGAGTACGAACACCGTTCGTTTCGATCCTTTTTCGACTGTGTGACTGTTGCTAACCTGTTGGACGTTTAGAGTGTCTCATGAAATACCCACAACAGCTACAGATAAGAGAACGGAAGAGAATGAGCAGCTGAGAGTCATCATCTCTGCTACCAACCGGTTCGTGAGGGTGTCCCGCGCCCAATTGACCTTCCCAAGTCCCCATTGCCCTTAGACCCCGTTAATGTCCTCTATACACATGTTTCTCACCGATAATGTCTTCTGGTTTGAACTGCAGCAAATTCATTGGAGTTGCTTCGCTCAGTTACGAGACTCCTCCTGGTCTGGAAGAGGCAAGTCAGAGATACAAAACTGTCGTTCTTGGTGCACCTCCTCATGTTCCTGCCTCTCTCTTTGCCCTGCCCACAACGAGCGTTAAAACCGAGTCGCTTTCGCTTGGTGTCCTTCTCGGCGAGCCCATGAGCGCTGAGGGCCAACAACTTGTTAAATCGGCGGCAGATTCCCTTTCTGCAGCACTTGAAGAGATGACTGTGCCTGTGAACCCCCAAGATCTCATCGTGGAGTGGTCTGTAGCCTCATCTTTGCAGATGCGCGGTTGAAGCATCCGATCCCACCCCTCTTGCTCTCCTATGTACATACACCTGTAATCACCTCTTTGAAAACACTTCTTCTCCAAGACGAGTATCTCATAGAGGGGTCAATATTGAAGCTAGACAGGTTCTGCGAGAAGGGACGAGGCATCTTTGATCTGGGCCTGAATCTCAAACCCCGAATAATCGACTCAGTCGCGCAATTGTAAAGAGCGATTCTTGAAGAGACTAGGGGATGTGGGTGAACCGACTGTACTTTGGTATGTATATTTTGGACTTAAAGGAGTTTAAGCGGACACCAAGGCAGCAGCGTTCTTGGACTCGTATCTCCAGGTGGGGGGGAGGGCCTTGGAGGTCTTGAAGTGGCGAGAAAGACGGTGGATGCGGGCCTCAATGAGACGGAGACGGTACTTGGCATCGAAGTCCTTGCGGTTAACATCCAAGTGCTTGCGGACCGACACGGCCTTCTTGATCAAGTGGTAAAGATCCTCGGGGATGGTGGGAGCGAGTCCTGCAGAGTTGCGACGAGACCAAATGCGCACACAAGGAGAAGGGGGGTTAGTCTCCACTTTTGTCATGGTGTCAAGGAGCTTCAGCACGGCTGAGCAGAGGAACAGCAACGAATCATGTGGTGACGACGGACGGGAGCGCATCGAAGTCGCAAGACTACCGACACACACACCACGCGCTCACAGAAACGAAGGTCCATGCTATCGAACATCACTATTGCCACACTGCACATCACAACCAACAGAGTCTATTGACGAGGAGGAGAGGGTGGACCAGTGCTGTTGGAGTGCAGGACATGGTGGGGCAATCACGCTCCCGGTCCGAAGCACGCAGACACCGGCAACACTTCCACAACATCCTCCCAGTTGGCGTTTTGTACAGCAGACGAAGCAGTGAAGTCGAAACGAGGGACGAGAAGGTCAAGGAGGGATGGGAGACCGCTACCTAGGTGAACCTTGTCCAGCCCGTTGCCAAAAGTTGATGGTGCGTGACCCGACTTGATCCAATCTTCCGTTTTCTTCTACTCCTACAATGTTGACACAACGGAGGAGGGACTGAGAGCTCAAAAACAGACGGAGGAGGATCAAGCGGCCGAGGAGGGGAACGAATGCGACAACGTACCGTTCGCCTTGAGGATGCGGAGAACCTTGTTTCCGGTCACAGCGCGAGTCTGTCCAACGCCATGAGAGTCACGCAAGACGACACCAATCTGAGAGGGGGTCAAACCCTTCTTGGAGAGGCCGCAGATTTGCTGAACAGTCTCGTCGGCAGTAGTACGAGTCCACGAGGGGGCAGTGCGCTTCCAGGGCAAAGCACGTCCAGCGACTCCCTTTCCATTGCTGTGAATACGACCCATAGTGTGTCTTCTACGCAAATACAAACCAAACAACGCATGTCAGCACCAATCACGGACAAGGGAGACCAAATACGAGATACACCTCAACTCAAGAACCAAACTCACTTCCACCGACTCAAAATCCACACGGTAATGCAATACAATCGAAATCATGCGAGAATAAGAGGGAATGCCGACACAAGTACGTACTTTGAGCTTCTTGTGAAGACTGACCAATGGCCGGAAGCAGCCTGAAGGGCAGGACGCTGCTGGCAGGAAAAAACGGCGCATCGCGGAGCACAGAGGAAAAAATGTACTTCTGTTCGGCTGGCCCCCCAGCCGCAGGTCATTCAGTTGTTGCTGAATTCGGTACTGGTCTCCGAATATTGCAGAGCATGCATTGAGAAGGAATGTTGCTTTTCATTGTTGGGAAATCCAGAGTGCTCTGTCCTCAGAAAACGACGTGTGGAGGTCCGCTCGCTCTCTGAACGAAGACTCCTCTAGGCTCCAGAATGAAGAAGACGATGACTCTTCTGCGGTGCTCTTCAAAATTCCCAATGAATACATTGGTTGTACAGTGTAGAGGCTATGATATGCGACAGGAGATGTCAGGACGAGGAAGGTGAATGAGTCGCACCTTGTCATGTCGTTGTCTGCGTTTGTAGGGCGCTGTAATGTGGGAAACCAGTAGAATATTCTCTTTATGCAACAGTCTCATAGTTGGAGGGAGTGCCGCGGATCTTGGAGACAAGGAAGCGGAAGCCGTCGGCACAGAGCCCGGGAAGATCCGCCCAGAGGAAGTTGGGAACAGCCGAGAATCCCTCCTTACCCAAACGGAATCGGTTATACACGAAACCCAAGACGAAATACAAGACGATTCCGACGCACAGACTGATTGTGTGGAGCGCAAACGGAACGAGGGTCAGTTAGCCAAGATCTGGGCGATTGCACGAAGAGAGACGTCTGGAAACAGTGAAAGTCTTAAGAGTGTCACTAAGCGTACAGAATGAAGCAAATCCAGCCAGCCGAGAGGCCCTTCTTGATAGGACATCCGGAAATGTGGGCGAGGGTGAGAATGGTGGGTTGGGAGGTATCAGAGGGAAAGATGGCAGAGAAATTGATAGCTCTGCAATGATTCACGACGAGGAGATCGAATGGAAGAGAGGGGGGAGGGAGTGAGAGTGATGCAAAGGTCAGTGCAGGCAAAGCGGTTGGACAACGGGCCAGTTCGTAATTGATGGCGTTCTAACACGTTGTATGTGCTTTGAGTCGGGTAAAACGTACTCCTTCGCCTTCTTGTCACATTGTACAATGACGTTAATCCTTCGATCCTGTGGTTGAAAGGCGCAGAAGAGTTAGAAAGCGGCAGTGATCACGAAACGGCATCTTTGCACGTGTTGGTGGATTCTATGAGCGATGCGCAGGCGAAAGAGTGGGGGCGTACGAAAGTGTTGGTGTAAAGAACACCAATACCGGTGCCGGGAGGGGATGTGTCGATCGGGGTGACGGCACTGGGGTTCCACTCGGCCGCAGCGATCGTGAAGCCCGTAGCAGAACGTTGGCACACTGAAGTGGTGGGATCGTTGCTGCAAAGGACAGTTCCACACACAGCCCAGTTGAATGTGTAACTTCCGCCTGCAGTGGTCGCCGTGAAGGTCTTGCCAGCGAGAGGAGAGAGGTCAAAGTGTTGCTTGGGATTCGCCGGCGATGCGAGGTTTGAGCATGGTCCTTGAACCTTAGACGCTGCTTGTGCTAGCGCAACCAACACACATAGCGCAATGACGACGACTTGAGTCTTCATCGTGAGCCTAACGGAGAGGACGACAATAGGGCAAGATGCCAGAAGCGATTCTAGGTGTCAATAGCGAGTTCGAGACTTGCATATAGGATAACATGATCAACAAGGCAGAGGGGAGTATGGGTAGGTGGGAGACATACCAGGCAAACAGAACTGAAGGCACGTTCATACCGAACGCGACTGGTCGGGAAAAGTCGCGCTCGCGCGAATTGTTGGACCTCCAGTACTTCCACCTCGCATTTCACCCACCACTACTGTCCTGACTCTTGTCGTCAGATATGATATCCATTTCCCCGTTGGATCATACATCCACAGAGGGGTGCTACCTCAGATGCTGGGCCTGCTGCTTGGAAGAGTGCCGATGCTTCGATGCGTTCCCGAAGCGAAGCAATCGGTTCCACACCCACGCAACCCCAGTCACTGGGAGCATGACACGAACTAGATACAAGGTCACTTCTCTGGTGGGCGTTATTAGACTTGGGCGTTACATTTGCGAATGAAATCCATCGCCTTCCATGTA
>Ga0307375_10003370_pt1 | contig 15751 bp, 12 predicted proteins | sample TR1MG_FD_202531 | JGI IMG/M metagenome (GOLD analysis project Ga0307375, IMG submission 202531) | Soil microbial communities from Risofladan, Vaasa, Finland - TR-1 | ecosystem: Environmental > Terrestrial > Soil > Coastal area > Acid sulfate soil | place: Finland: Risofladan, Vaasa | collected... | reverse complement strand
AGCAGGGAAAAGCCCCCTTAAATCAATCTCACTTAGCGATGTCCACGTTCCACCAGAAGAAGCTTGATGCCTTAAATCCCACTGTGAAATTAAAAATCCAGTTCCTGTAAATGCTGCTGGGATAGTGTAGTTTGCATATTTATCGGGGTCGGTAGATAATGAAGTTGCGTTAGAGTAACTACCACCTGGAAGATTGATAAATAATTTACAATCACCTGTATCTTCACTAACTGATCCCCACAATACTAATGAGAAATATTTCCCCGACATAGAATTTCCTGCCGAATCAGTCAATAAAGCATTCAAGTCGGTTACAACATTATAAGGAGTAGCATTATCGTTTACTACATAATAATCATGAACTGTTGTAAATGCTGGAAAAGTATGGGGGTGTAACTGTAGAACACTACCAGATGTAGTATCAATATTGACGTTGTCAGGAGTTCCAACATTCGTTGTAATATTATAAGACTGAGCTACTCCAGATACCCAAGTGGCTGGTTGCTGTCTTATCCAATAGTTTATATGAGGTATATGTCCGATATCATTTGTTCCGATTACATGATCTGTCCAAACGTGAACTTTATATGCTCCTTCAGTTTGTAACGACGCTGCGCTTTGGCATAATACGGTTGCTATAGCCGCATATTCTGTAGTAGGCCAACCTGATGTACTAGTTGTGAGAGTTTTGGTAGATTGTAAAAAATATATATAATTTAATTGGGGTGAGGTGTCCGTTCCAGCTGTTAGTGTAACGGTATCAGCTGGCGTTGTATCCCAGTCATAAAATCCATCAGAAAATACTACTGTAAGATCACCCCCTCCGTCTTGCTCTACTGAAAGAGTAATGGTAGCTCCATCTGATGTAACAACCACATCAGTTGTCTCAATAATCGATCCATTCCACCCACTTACCGCTGTAGTAAAAGCATCTGTATTAATTGTAGTAAAACCATCTGCATCTACTGCAAATACATTCGAATCAAAATTACATAATCCAACCTTAGTTGCATCTGCTGACGCTAGGGCTTGAGAGATTTGCGCATTAATGGTTACCGTACTTCCAGCTGCAGAGGTGACCAACGGTGATGTTCCAGCTACTGTTATTTCGCCTGTTACCGTTAATACTCCTAAAGCTGGAACTGCTGAGGCTGCATTATCGCATAAAAACGATGTTGGAACTGCTGCTCCAGATTCTAAATTAATTGAGTTAGTGCCGTTAGTTATAACTACTGTTGCACCTGTGGACGTAATGTTCGCTGCTGCTGGGATTCCTGCTGTAGCCCCAATAACTATCTGGCCGTCTGTTAGAGCGGCTGTCCATCCTAATGCTGCTGTTGTTCCTAGACCATAGGCCATAGAATTAGTTAGCTGAGAGCCAAGCTTTGCTGATAGTGATGCAGGTGTAACGGTTACACTTGTTGAAGTCCCTGTTATACTTTCTGCATCTGTCGAAGTTTCTGCTACACCTTTTTGTGTTGTTGTTGCGTCATCAACTGTGATAGTTACGGTGTTTCCTGCTCCAGTAGTTGAAGTACCTTGAGTTGCATCACCCACTATGTCTAAAATATTAGCTACGGGAAAAGCTGATCCGCTATCCGTATCTACCTGATTTATAAAATCAACACCGCTCGATGAATTTTCCATGAAATAATCATATTCGCCTGTGAAAACATTATATCTATAAGCCATTCTATCCCTCTAAGAGTATGTGTAATTGACTGCTTCGCCGTACTCTACGGTTCCGCCTGATGAATAGGCTGTAAACGCACTAGAGTTTATGCTCGAAAGTTCGAATGTAGCTCCCGCTATGTTTGCCACTGTATATATATTGCTTCCGTCATAGTTAACCTCAGTCATCCCTGCAACGCTTTGAATTACGATTAAAGATCCGTTTGCTAGTGTTCCGATTGAGCTGACTGTGACTACGGCTGGATTAGCTTGTGAAATCGCTGTAATTGTGAGAGGGGTAATCGTTGACCAAATAAACTCAAAGTTAGTAGACGCATTGCCGTCACTATTTTGAGGCCACTCAACACGAGTTACGCCTTGATTTGAATCATAAGTTACTTTTCTTATTTGCCACATATCTTCGCTAACTAAAACGCCAGATTTGGCTCTAGCTACAAAAATAGGATTAGAATTGGTGTCGTTAATTGCGACTAGAGATACTTCAGAGTCTTGAACGATGAATTCCCTTCTATCCCTTTCTCCGAACTTAAATGGTCGATTTATTGTTCCTGCTGTCATTATCTGCCCTGTGTAAGATAGCCCCCAGATTAGGGGGCTAAGTGTTAACTTATTGACTGCCTACTGCCATGTCTACTAGATGTACGGTTCCAGGAGAAGTTGCTCCATGAAGCACGTAAATGAATGGACATACAACATCAGCATTATCAAAAGTATATGCTAATGGAGCTGCCGGGGCTCCAGCGTCAATTGTTGCTGTGACAACGCCTGCTGCGGAAACTAGGATCTTCATTGTAGTTGAACCACCGTCTCCACCTGTCCAAGCTGTTCCTGAACTTTGTAGTGTTTGCCCACCCGAGTTTAGCTCAGATGCTAATACTAGATTGGTTGCAGAAGTTCCTCCGAACATACCCATTGCGTAGTAGTCAGTGTAATCAGCTAAAACAGCATTATTTGCTTCGGCTTTTCTAAATCCTATTCCGTATGGATTACCACCAGATATATCTGCTAAAGTCATTGTTACTTCAAAAAAGAATGCTGCTGATGTTCCTATTGTGAAAGCATATTGAGAAAGAGTTCTCGCTGCTCCAAAGTTGTACTCAAATCCTTCTGTGTTTGTGAGGTCTCCTGAACATAATAGTCCAGAGTTACTCATGGTCGGTTTAATGATAGTTTGACCAGCTCCTAGGACAAATTGTTCCATGACAATTCCTTCTTGGAAGGAAAGTAGGTTGGTGGCTCCAGTCGCTCCTGTAGCTACTCCAGCTGTATCTGCTGCTGTACAAGTAGTAGGAGAGGATCTAAAAGTAATATCTGAGCCAGTAGCTCTAACAACCTTTGCATCAATTGCATTGACTGTTCCAGACATTGTAATATTTCCTGTTCCAGCTGCCAGAGTTAAGCTTCCCGCCGCTGTTGTAGTACCAATTGTTATGACGTCTGCTGTAGCAGCTGCACCGATGTTTACAGTCTTAATTCCAGTTCCACCGCCAGCAATTTCTACTGTTCTAGCCCCAGTTCCTGAAGCAAATTTAGCTGTTCCTGTATTGATACCAGTTGAACTAATGTCATATGTAGAAGCAACATCACCCTCAAGAGTAAAGTTTCCTGTTCCAACCTTTAAATCTAATGAGGCTGCACCAGTTACTGTACCCATTGTAATAACGTTTCCAATAGCTCCAGTTCCAATATTGACTGTTTTTACGCCAGTCCCACCCGTAGAAAGGTTCATTGTCTGGGCACCTGTACCAGCTCCAATGGAAATTAGGCCTGTATTAGCACCTGTTCCAGAAATAGTATAGGTAGTTGCAACATCTCCTTCTAAAGTAAAGTTTCCTGTTCCAGCTTTAAGATCTAGACTTGCAGCGGCTGTTACAGTACCAATTTTTACTATATTACCGATTGCTCCTGTAGCTATGTTTACAGTCTTAGCACCAGTCCCACCCGTAGAAAGGTTCATTGTCTGAGCACCTGTACCTGTCCCTATATCGATCTGCCCAGTATTTACGCCTGTAGAGCTAATTTTATATGTAGAAGCTACATCTCCTTCTAAAGAGAAATTACCTGTTCCAACTTTTAAATCTAAAGAAGCCGCTCCAGTTACAGTTCCTATGGTCAAAACGTTTCCAATAGCTCCTGTACCAATATTAAGAGTTTTAATGCCAGTACCACCGGTCATAAGGTTGAGTGTCTGAGCACCTGTACCTGCTCCTATTGAAATTAAACCTGTATTAGCACCTGTTCCTGATATTGTGTATGTAGTAGCAGTTCCTCCTTCTAAAGTAAAGTTTCCTGTTCCAGCTGCCAAGTCTAGTGAGGCCGCTCCTGTGGCAGATCCAATAGAAATGGTATGTGCGGCAGCAGAAGATCCTATGTCAATAGCTCTGGCTGTAGTTCCGTTACCAATACCAACTGCATTGGCTGAGTTGTCTTCGCTTATTGATACGATACCTGCTGTTTGAGAAAATGCTCCTGAAACAACTAGTGAAGAGAAAGTCATAGCTCCATTTGAGTCTACGGCAAAAACTTCTACACTATCAGAATCTAAGATAGAGAACTTATTAGCTGCTGCATTGTCCCCTAGAGTCATAAGGACGTCTTGTCCAGTAGGAGCGTCTATAGCAACGTCTACACCTGCTGCTGCTGTATATAGAGGAGTTGTAACTGAAGTTGCCACTGTAATAGCTGCGTCCATATTTACAGTTATGGTTGATGCAGCTCCAGCGGTTGTTATATTAGTTCCGCCAGCTATTATAATATCTCCTGCTGCGGGGCTAAGTGCCCCTCCACTATCTGCTGTCAAAGTATCAACATCAGAAGCTCCTGGTGAAGCCAAATTCCAGATAGCATTTAGAGAGGAATCTGTACCTGCAAAAACATAGTATGAAGCTGTATCGGCGTCGATTTGTCTTACCCAAGGCTGGCCGATTTGAAAGTCTTTATCTGTAGATGTTGGGGCAGTAGTTTTATAAATTGGTTGAGGCGGTACAGGAACTAAAGGCAGTTCTAATCCGTACGCATGTATTACTTTTTTTGACATAGTATTACCTATAATGTGTGTTATTAGTTTTTTAAATAAAAGTTTGGGCTTTTATTGTGAGGTTTGTTAAGATATTATTAAGAAAGGAGGGTAGTTATGATTGTTGTTATATTACAGATTGTTGGCGTGGTTTGGTTGCCGTCTACTCTATCTTTGCTTTTATGTTTATGGATTATTAAAGATGAACCAATGTTTTAAGATCCACCTGATGAACCGCTAGTAATAAAAAATTTAAATATTTTCAGCTTTGTTAAGTGGACGGCTAATTTTTTAGCATTTTCTTTTGTTATAATTCTATCTGCTATTTCTTTAGATTGATCTAGAAGGTCTTTAGCCATTTCTGGTGAAGTTAGTTCTTCAATTAATTCATAATTAGATTTTTTATTAAGAACTTTGTAAAGATCATTCCCCGTATATTTAGGTTTTACTTTTCCTTCTCTAAGAATATCAGCAACTTTATCTTGTGCTACCCTATCAAAAAATTCTTTTCCTTTTGCAGTTTTAGATGCGTCAGCTCTTAACTGTCTGATTCCAGACCTGGAATTCATAAGTTTTTGAATATCTTCTGGCGTACTTTTGGTATATCTTTCTAGTGCTTTTAAGTCTGTTTTAATAGGCTTTTGTTTTTCAACTTTGCTGACATTTCTATTTAATGGTCTAGCTACTCTTGAATCTCTAAAAGCAGTTTCGATCGCTCTTGTTTGTTCTGGAGATAGAATGTATTCTAGTTCCCTAAGATTTTTATCAAAATCTACTTGCGATTGTTTTCTTGGATTTTCAAAGAATTTTCCTAACTTTTTATCTACTATTTCTCTTTGTGTACCACCAACTATCTCTCTACCGACTTCTGTTTCATTTAGAATATGTCTAGTAGCATTAAAATTATCAATATCAGTATTTCGTTTAAATAGCTTTGAATAATCTCTATTAGATCTATCTCTATATGGATTTATATAATCATTGTTATATGTGGTAGTCCATTCAGCATATCCTCTATTAGCATTTGTAATTGCTTGTGCAGCTTGGGGATGTCCTGTTGAATTTGCTGCATGTTCTACCGAATCTTTTAACAATTTAGTTAATGGCTTAAAGATGTTCTTAGGATTTCCATGAGCAAAATCAAAATCAATACCTCTGTTTATGCTTTGAATTTGATCTATTAATATTTGATTATTGATAGGTTTATAACCACTTATTGACCCATTTTGAACATCTGCTATCTCATTTAATATACTTTTAGCATAATTATTTAACTGCGTTTCAACTGAAGATAATTTTGGTATAGAGTCTAATTTATCAACCATGGTTTGTATATCATGAGCTAAATCAGGATGAATTGTTGAAACTACTTGGTTTTCTTCTCTTGCTGTATTATATAAATTTCTAACATTATTATATGCTCTTTCATCTGCTGCCATGATCTCATTTTTTGCTGAAAACCCTGCTCTAGTAGTGTTATATATTTCTTGAGGATAAATGCTATTGCCAACTCGATTTGCTAATGTGGGTTCTGCTGCGATAGTAGGAGCTGGTCGGATTCCTATATCTTGTCCACCAGGAGTTACTCTTCCAGCTAAAGATGATTCGTTTGCTGCTCTTCCAATAGGTTGTGGTCTTATTCCCCCTAATGGTTCTTTGGGTTGAGCAGGAGTTTGAGAAGCTATTTGTTGCTGTTCGGCTTTTTGTAGATCAGTTAATAGATTTTCTGATTTCGTAAAACCCGATGGTGATCCAGCACTACCTCCTGGGGGTTCTCCTGATGACCTATTTGCTGCTGCTGTAGACGCAGCATCTTCTACAGTCTTAGGATTAATTCGACTTGCTAGCTTACCTTTTGCATAATTATAAAAAGGTTTACCAAATAATGACGCTATTTCTAAAACATCTTGGGTCCACTTTGGAGCACCAAGCTCTTCTGCTGTTTGTCCTAATGTTCCACCTATTGCAGAACCAAGGGCTATTGCTTGAGATGGGGCATTTCCAAATAGCTTCCCAGCTCTTTCTCCTGATTTTGTTAAAAAATCTTCTGCACTTGAAGAACTTTTACCTGAATAGTTTTCAATCAAATCTAATAAATAAGCATTTACGCTTTCACCCGATTCTTTAATGGTAGCTCCAAGCTCTTTAGCAGACGGGCCGATAGAAGGGAATTGTTTTTTTACTGATTCTGGGGGATTTAGATATTTTTCTCCTAGTTGATCTGATTCTAGTACTGATCCAATAGATTTTACTGCTGCCGTTACGGCTGATGCTAATGTTTTTTGTCCTATCCTATCTAATGACCTTAAAGGCTCAAGTACATCTATACCTGATTTATTTGATTGCGATGATTGCGATGATTGCTCATAAGGAATAAATCCAAGATCATTTTGTTTGACTTCTTCTTTTACTGCTGGCGGAGATTGTCCATAAGGAATAAATCCTAAAGAATTATCAGTAGACATTTACAACCGTTCCACCTTTTTTTTCTAAATCCTTAATTTTTGCTTTAGGTATTGAACCAGGATTGCCATTTTCATCTAAAACAAAAACAAAACCAGGTTTCGGTTTATCCCCTCTAAAAACTTTAGATTTTTGGGCAACAAACATCTCTTTTTTATACTTTTCTTTCGATGGGGCAAGCCTTTTATCTGATGTTTTTTGGACTATTTCTTGAAATTCTCCAAAGTTATATTCTCTTCCTGACTTTCTTAAATCTCTTATGGTTTCTGCGGTATGAACCTTTCCTTCAGCATCTTCTAATAACGTATTAATCAGATCTAAGTTTGCTTCAAATCCGAAATTACTCGATGGAATAGTAGATAAAGTGACCAACATTTCTTTTGTTGAGGGGTTTGATCCACCAATTTCTTTAGGATTAAAAAAGTCCCTTAATAAGGCGAAAAGTTTTTTCTGATCGTCTGATTTAAATAGTTCAGCTACAGCATCCCATCCTGTATCTTCTAATGCTGATGTATATAATTTTCTAAATTGATTTTGATCTAAACTTACTTTTTTGTTTACTATTAGGTCTTTAGCTTTTTGTAGTTTATTATATGAAGATTTTATTTTAGAAACGTCTTGGAAAGGTTTAGCATATTCTCTAATCTCACTTCTATCTTCTGTACCTATTTGGTTTTGTTTTTTTATTTGGAGTTTTTGAGATTCTATGGCTTGATTATTTTGACTTTCCATAGCCTTTCTAAGCTCAGGATTAACCATAGTGGCAGCCAACAATTGACTCTCATCATAAGGGACTTTAAATTGAGGAGCGGCGTTTTGTTCTCTTCCTGATGTATCAATGGGGTTGCCTTGAGTATCGTAAATGGTTTCACTATCTTCTACTATCTCAGTTTGTTGCCCGTTAATTGGCGGAGTTTGTTGGCCATCTCCTGCTTTATTTTGACTATTTTGGTTCAAAATTGTTTGAATCAAAGACATTTGCTGATTCTTTGCACCTCTCTGCTGAAGTGCTTGACTAATTGCACTGCTAGATTTAGAAATCCCTTGCCCTAATCCAGATTGGTCTTGAAATACTAATGCCATTTTTTTCTCAATTTATATATTTAGTTAATAGGTCTGCTTCCGGCTACTGCTGAAGAACCTTGTGATGCATTTCTTGCTATTGAAGCTGGAAGAGTCGCACCTCCTGAAGCATATGCAGCTACCATATCCCCAATTGCTCCTATTAAAGGCCCTAAGATACCCTGCTGTTGATTAAATGTAGGCTCGAACGTTCTTTGTTGTGAAAGACCTGCTAAGCCTTGTGCCCCTTGTTGCTGCTGCTGCTGGTAGAAGTTACCGTACTGTTGCCCTAGGCCTGTAGCAATGTCTCCTGCTGCCCCTGATAACGCTCTATTTAACGCTCCTGAAGCTGAAGACTCACCTAGTTGTTCTTGTAGTCCAGGGACGATCTGTTGATTAAACGCTTTCATAGCAGGATCTACATAGGATTTTTGAAATAAAGCATCCATTTGACCCATATCAGGATTAACCATGTTTTGATAGGCCTGGCCTGATTGAGATAAATATTGTTGTTGTTGAGGATTAAGAAGATTTACATCTTCTCCACGAGTGGTTCCTCCTATTAGAGTTTGTCCGATAAGGCTTCTCCTGAGTATTCCATTAAGATTGATTTGCTGCGTTTGAATCCATAGCGTTCACTATGTTTGGGATAGTTAGTTATCCAGTAGACCTTAGAGAGCATTGCACCCTCTTTAATAGATAATACCATATCTTTCAATTTTTGTACCGCTTTACCCATCCCCCAGAACTCTTTTTCTACAGAATAGGTTTGTATTACTAAACATTTACTAAGTGGGTCTATAGAAAACCATAAAACCCCACGCACTTTGAATTTTGGATCTAAAAGGGCATAGAGATGAGAAAATGGATTTAATCGTTTCTGACCATCTATCATAATTTCACAGTTGTTAGAATGAAATTTATAAAAATCGTCTACGGTGTACTCTCTATGCTTAATTTGTTCTATAAGATCTTTTGGTACAAATTGAGGTGACATTAGTCTTGTCCAAGTTAGATCATCTATTGTGTAACCTATTTCTTTTACTTTTTCAGCGGTCTTATTCATTTGAAGTTCCCATATATCGAATTGTTCCTATTAGTCGTCCTGCTGTTGCTACTGCGATGTTGGCTGTGGTTGCTGCTGAACCAGACGTCCAAATTTCGCATCTAGTGCTATCTGGGATCGCGTTACATGTTAATACTGTTCCTACTCCATAATTAAGCGTAGAGGTCTGTAATACCCCTACAAAGGGCATCCCGTCCATTTTAGCAACCTTATAGGGAAGTTCAAGATAGAGATTCCCTGCTGCTGTGCCTATCGCTGTCCAACTTATATCGAACCATGCGTCTGTTAATAGGCCTTGTCTAAATGTCCACCCGTAGCGATTGCCATAAGTGAATGTTCCTGCTGTTGTAGAGCCTGCTAGTGTTGGAGTCCAATTAGCTTGACGATTAGAACCAGACTCATCTAGAAATGAGACTTTGTCGTAACCATTAACTGTTTCTGCTACTAATTGATTAAAAGTTTGGGACTCTTCTGCTAAAGCTCTTGTGTAATCTAGTATTTCATCATTTTTTAGCTCTTTAGGGTCTATATTTAGCAGAGAAAACTCTGTATTGATAGGAAGAGTCAATTTACCATCCTTGTGCCTACAGGTTTAAAATAAGGGTTAAAAGCCTCAATTATGTATTGTTCATTAGTACCATCCGAAGATATTCTCATTCGGTGTTGATACCCGATTCCACCAGCATATACCCGTTTCCAAGTTTTGGTTTTGTAATATGGTTTTTCAACTACCTCTCCACCACGTATATATGCGGTAAAGGTAGAGGTATCGACACCATCTAAAGTAAATGTATTTTCATCGACAACAGTTATATCATAGTTTTTTCTATTTATATCAATTTCACCATCTGGATCTTCTAGCCCATCAACACCATAGATTGATATTATACTACCAGTTGAAAGACCATGACCTGGTGCGGTTACTTCTGCTGGATTAGCTTGTGTAATGGTTATACATGATGTAATGTAATTCAGATTTGGGAGTAATGTTAATGATTCGATCAGATAGGGATCTTCATCGTTATCTTTAAAAAACTCGATTTGAAGGAATGTATTAGGATTGGTTTGTACAAAAAAATCTATATATCCAAACTGACTCTCTATCCCTTGGTCTTTATAGGGGTTCCAGGCTGCTGATTCAATAGATGTAGAAATTGGCAGATCATTATCAGTAGTTCCGCTATTCAATTCAAAAATTAATCCAGATATATTACCACCAAGGAACATCTCAGAACCAACAGTATAATAACTTAAAAATGTATCATCATCTCCAACCTCAATAAAATCCCAATCTTTATGATTTGCCTGATTAAAATCGGAAAATGAATAATCCGTACTATTAGTTGCATAACCCAATACATTCATATCTATAGTGTATGTTGTATATGCCCCTGAGTTGTCATCATAAACCAACGCACGATCATTTTCATCAGAGGTAAGTCCAGGAAATAAAGATATCCATCTTCTATTTTCATAGTCTCTTAAGCAGAATATCTTAGTTCCATATTCAGGGTTGATCTCTTGGACAGAAAAGTCATCAATTTTTTGATCTATTCGATGAGTTTGATTCCCGTCTGTAGCCGTTATTCCTCTTTCCCCAATAGATCGTACATTTTGATCGTAACCAACAGTTCCTAGCTTAGAAAAAGTTCCTCTAAAGCTGTTTATTTTCTTCCAAATAAAAGGCCTTATCGAATTGCCAGTATAAACTATTTTCCAAACACCATCCGTAAAAAATACAATGATAGAATCTTTTAATTGTCTTGCTGAAATGATATGATCTGAGGTGGCAGCATCTTCATATGATCCTCCACCGCCCACTACGTCATTCCACAAATCAGGATTATTAACCGCACTCCATCTCATCCTTTGAGGATAATTAGTAGATGAAGCGGAAGGGTCTATACCCTCGTAAGTATTTAATAAGATCAACCTATTCTGAAAAGCAAATATTAATTTTGCTCCATATAATGTGATAATTGATCCGGCTGCTGGGATACTTATTTCAGGAATAAATAATACCGTATTACCTGGTACGCTTTGAGTGTAGTATCGTATGCCGTTTAATGAACTAGGGTCGGCCATCCCATTCCAAGCTTTCCCATTTGTAAAATAGAGTCTACTAGTAGCCGTTGAATCTGCTGGTGCATTATAATTTGCTGCCCAAATAAAGTCTTCTCCATCTCCGTCCATGATATCAAAATTATCTATGGGAACAAATGTATTCGTTAGCCCATTGAATAACGCAGCATTAGTAGTATTGAAAGCTAAAGCAGTTTTTGAATTATTAGACTGTATATAGTCATAGATGCCCATAATTCTATCAGTTTGGGGTACGATAACTACTCCGCCTCCTACATAAGTCGTATACAACAGTCCATCTATTCCTAATAAATTAAATGTATTAACTGCCAGTCCGTCTACAACATAATAATTCCCATTTAATTCAGTCATCCCTTGTACAGATTCAATATAAATAGTATCTCCATTTAAAAGACCTGTACTATTAACAACTGTTACAGTTACTGGATTAGTTGCGGTAGCAGCATTTATTGTAAAACCGTTAGGGATATCAACTGCCCCACCTGCAGAATAAGCTGTAAATGCTGTTCCATCTATATTGGCTCCCTCTAAATCTAGTAAATCAAACGAATTCCCAGCTAAACCTGAAACTTCATAGTAATTTCCATTTAATTCAGTCATTCCAGCTACTGAGTCTATAAAGATAGTTAAACCATCTGTTATACCAGTACTGTTCGTGACTGTAATGTTAACTGGATCAGCTTGCGTAGCCGCTGTTATACTATAATCACCTAATGGAGTTTCATATTCTTGTATGAAAGAAAACTGTGTGTATCCATCTCTTGATTCCAGGTATCCATGTTTAACATGCACATTGTCTATAGATATAAACGAATCCATAGGGGTTAGCCAAGGCTGCGGATCTTGAACTATACCACTGCTAAATGGTGCAATTAAGATATTTTTATATGAACCCATTAAATTTTACCTATTGCACACCAATTAACTGTTACACTATTTTCGGTTCTTAAAGTTAATCCTGCTGTAGACATTCCTATACCAGTCTTCTGAACAACTCCGTCATTTGAGGTTTCCCACGCTGAAAAGATTGTCGCATAACTAGTAGGAAAGGTGACAGTAGCGTTTCCACTAAAAGCTATCGACTTTCCACAGTATAGAACAACACTGCTCGTTCCAAACATCTGGAATATGATCTTTATTAAAGTTCCACCGGCGGTTCCACCATTTGTTGTTTCAGTTATAGTGTTTCCGGTTAACTGATCTATAACATTGGTAGGCCCTGAAGCTAACTGACGCAAAGCATAGAGCTGAGGATCTCCGGTGCCATCATCCTTGCTATACAGTATAACTGCCTCAGCCAAAGCTGTTGGGTCAGACGCATAAGAAACTGCGGGGTCATCTCTATTTACACAATTAACAGATCCCAACAATAAACTTGGTAGACCCTCTTCTATAGCAGCCCAATTAGCTTGGATATCTGTTGGTGCATTTCTAATTTTAGTTGCATCCGCTGGTAAATTTTTATTCCATGCCATAGTTCCTCTAGAAGTTAGGGTTTACTCTTGTATTGAGTAGGTTTTGTAATGTTCTGGTTAAGATGTAGCCTAGCTGCTCTTTGTAAAGCATTGTAACCTGCTGATAAGCCTCTATCTCTCCAAAGTTAGTATGTATGTCTCTTGAAGCCCCATAGGCGATTGTAGGCCCCCATTCGTTTAAATCTGGGGTGTCTGTAGCATTGACTAATGGATCAACAATTTTGTAGGCTTTTATGCGAAATCTATAAGCCGTGTCAGGTACTGTGAAAAATTGGAGCTGGGAATTGTACTCAAGTACTGCTGTAGGGCGTCCAGCGACAAATTGAGCGTAAGATAAATAAATAACTTGTCCATTCGCAGGTGCAGAATTAAACGTAACACTAATAACTCCAGTAGAATAATTTATTGTTGCTGTACCGTTTAAGCTTCCAGTTATATTAATATCTGCAGTACTGAATGTTTGATTTGTATCTTCAAATACTTCAACATTATCAGTTATTACAAGTGTATCTGGCCAAATAGGAAAAGCGACAACAGTAGTAGTAAAAGTAACGGTAGATCCATCTCCAGTCCACGGGGTTAAACGATTGTATTGCTGAGGGTTTTCAGCAAAAAATATTGCGGGATCTTGGTACCAATCAACAAATAGATTGTCTAATGTTGCTGGTGGCTCAAAGTTCGTATAAACGGTTTCTGGCAGAGTATAGACATATTGGTTTGCTTCAGTTAAAAACTCATAATATGTATGTTTTTTTTCTAACTTTACTTCAGCAGGGAACGTATACTGATAGTATTGGTTAATATAAGTATCCAACTGATTATTAGTAAGCTCGTTGGGGCTTAATCTACCAGTTACTTGTCTAACTTTTTGTCTGATTTGCGATAAAGTCCAAGTAGTACTCATTAAGCACTCATAATTTGACGCATTTGGAATCTAGGATTTTCGCCAACATGAGTTTTAATCATGGCTCCAGTTCCATCAGGTCTGTACTTATAAATTGGAATTGATCTTGATTCGATAAATCGGGCTAGATGGCGTGGGAATACATATTTACCGCCATGAAACAGATCGATAGAAACTTTATTTTTAGTATTTCCGTAGCTTATTGTTTGGCTAATACCTGGCTCTTCTAGATTGTAAAATTCATATGTCTCAAACTCTCTAAGCCATTTCTCTTCTTTTTCGTTTTCTGGTTTTCCACCTACGATGGGAAGGTCTGATAGTTTTTTTTTGTCATAACGTTTTCGTGGGTCAATTAATACCATTTGATTTCTCCTGATTTGGAATAGGGGGAAAGAATTTTCCCCCAAGTGTTTGTGTAACGGTTACATTAAGTAACTGGGTTACCGCCTTTAACGATTGCAACCATAGAAGCACTATTTGCTCCTACTGGACCTGTACCAATGGTAATGCCATCAATTGCAAAGTTTTGTGTTGGAATTGGTTGTGAAACACCGTCTTCGTCTAATCCAGTTACTCTAGACACAACTCCGCCAGATACCCAAACGCTGTATCCAGTTACTGAAGTGTCTGTGGTAGTGGTAATAGTTGTTGCTGTAAGGGATGCAATTGTATACGTCCCATTTAAGCTCGACACGGTGCCTGTTAGATCATCGGATAACTCAGCGACTTTAATTGTGTCGCCTATTGCAAATCCAAATAGTGCAGTATCATTTACAGTTAAAACCCCTGGTGAAGCATTCGAGAAGCCAGAAATTGTAGCTCCATATGCTGCACTTTGAGATAAAAGTGTAAATCCATTAGAAGTTGTAATAGTTCCAGCATCAACATCTAGATAAGATGCTGCTGCCATGCCTCTAACCCACTGCCACGAACCACCATTAGTGATATCGATAGTAGTGATTTCTGAAATGTAGAAACCAACTGATTGATTTCTTGCTACTGCTGTACCTGCGTTAGTCCAGCTATATGTTTTTATTTGTGACATAATTTCCTCCTATGAAAGTGTGCTTGTTAGATTTAGAGCAAACGCATCATTGAGTAGGCGTGCCACGAAAGGAACTTGCCAGCCAACCGAGCCTCTTTGGTCTAACGGATCGCTTGAACCAGCGGACCCTAAAGGCTTAACATAGAACTCGCCGCTATCAGGCCCAAGATGCACAATTGCATATGCCTCTTTACCAACTATCAGATTGTTATAGACTGCTGTAGCAGCACTTGTTACACTTCCTACTGACGTATAAAGCCATCTGACATTTCCTGTAGAACCCCATTCGTCTTGAATACTTGCGGTTGATCCATAGTTTGTTGTGTTGATAAAATTCGAAACATTCTCTAGATCAGGTAAATTACTTACGTCCAAAAATCCGAAAAAGGCCGGCCGAATTGGGGCTGTTCCTATGCCTGTAGACGCATTGATAGCAGACGAAATCATCTGAGCATCGTTGTTTAATAGTGTTGTTACGGCACTGTCAATGTCCGCCTTACTCAACTCTGTTGGCGTTCCGCCATTAGTCCCGTTTGAGCATTCCAGAACATTTGAAGTGGAAGCTAAAACATCTCTTGTCAGTTCGTCAATCGTCTGAGCCATATTTTGTGATAAAAGTCTAGCAGATTCGTTTAATACACGATCTTCAACGGTTAGCTCTACTTGGTTTGTTATCGTTACGAAATTTCCGTAAAAACTTACCTGTGCTTTTATATCAGTAATTGATAGTGGTGCTCCCGGAGGAGTAATTCCATCCTGTAAAGCAACAGGAACCGTAGCAAGCCTGGAATAACGTCTAAAGACGATTCGGTCACCAGATTTCTGTGGAAGCACTCTTTTTTGTGCAAATCTTGTATAGATAAGCGTCGGATATGCTGTCATAAGTAGTAAGCGATCATAATAATCTCTTACCGCTGGTGGCAGT
>Ga0307375_10003369_pt1 | contig 15752 bp, 27 predicted proteins | sample TR1MG_FD_202531 | JGI IMG/M metagenome (GOLD analysis project Ga0307375, IMG submission 202531) | Soil microbial communities from Risofladan, Vaasa, Finland - TR-1 | ecosystem: Environmental > Terrestrial > Soil > Coastal area > Acid sulfate soil | place: Finland: Risofladan, Vaasa | collected... | reverse complement strand
CCATCCTTGACCTTAACTGGCTTGTAGTCAGATGCTTGACCGTTGACGTTGGCTAACATGCCATTAAAGATGTTAGTTGCAGATAATCCATCATCGGGAGCAACATCTACTTCATAGTTTTCTTTGACATAATCTACTGTGCGGAGTTTGTTTTCACAACACCATTTAGCTTCGTCAAATTCAGTTGCAGATGGGTCGAAATTGAAGTCAAACGGCGAAACTACTGAGTTGTCGATGTCGCCTAGTTGTTGTGATTGCATGACTTCTTGACCTTGCTCATCTAGGGCGAATTCGCCTTGATCATCTAGGGTGTTAAGTTGTGCTTCGTCACCTAAGTTTGGGTTCCAGTATGTTTTAATGATGCCTGTACCTGTTGTAATCTGCCATAATGCCGATTTAAAGCGTTTCTCGTCCATATTCGAGTTACGCCAGATGAAATCTAAGGCTTGAGTGCCTACCTTGGAAGAGTCTATGTCCTCTTCCTCGTTTGATGCGGCGATAACGGCGAACTGTGGTTTTGATTTGGTTATCTTTGCAAGTTCAGTGCGGATGATAGGACGAATGCGATTGACTGTTACCCTATCTTCCCAAGTCTCCTTAGGCTTTTCGACTATTTTACGACTTGATTTATCGTATGAAATCCATTGTTTCCCTGTTAAATACGCAATATTAATAGCCCAAACTTGCTCCAAGGGAAGGTTTTCAGCTTCCTTTAAACGTTCTTCAATAAACGTTACCGACTCTTCTTCGTTGACGGCTTCTGGCTTGTCTGTGATTATTTTAGCCAAGTGTTTCACCTCGTTTCATACAAAATAAAAAGCCCTATTTCTTAAGCTTTGTTTTTGCTGTTTCTTTAATTTCATTAAAAGATTCTTGAGCTTGCATTTGCATCTGAAAATGTGTGTTACTAATTTTTAACTCATCAACTTCAATTGGTGAGGTTTTTACATTCTCCATATATTCTTTTAGTACAATTACATGATCTGGTAATTCTATTTCTTCCAACTCACACGGCAGAGATCCTAAACTCAACTTCTCATACAGCTTTGCTTCCGCTTCTTCCTTACTCTCGGCAATCACTACGCCTTGAATTTGTCTGAATCCACCCATGTACAATTTAAAGCTCGACATAAACATTCTCCCTTTGCTCTTTTACTTTTACTTCTATCGGCTCTGCCATTTGCTTGTACTCAACAAAGTCCCTCGCTTGTACGCGATCGTAAAGCTGTGCCCTCTCTTTAGCTACGTCTTTGTTGTAGAGATATAGGAAGGTGAGCGTTGCCAGATAGGTTAGACAGATGATTGCGGTTGTCATAGATCCTTGTACCGTCCTTTCGGCTTTTTGGTCATGTTGTCTCTGTGTTTTTGGGCTCTTGCGGATAGGGAATTGCCATAGTCGGGCTTGGGTTTAACTTTTGGCGGGCATGGTCTAGCTGCACACCAGTAACGTAGGGAGTCTGGTCCGTGGCTTAACTCATGATTTGATGCACTATCAACATCGTTTGGATCCTTGGGGTCACTCTGTAGCTGTGGCAAGCACCTGATTAAGTTAACACAGTTTTTAGTGATCACAAGGCTAGCTGTGGTTATCTCCTGCTCATCATCGTATGGCTTAAGCCACTCCTTTAGGTTGTACCAGCCCTGTACTCTATCGTTGTTGGCTTTGGTTAGATCTAGGTCGTTATCCTGGAATATCTCAGCTGCGCTCTTGCCGGTTTCTTGCCTGCGGTTCCACAGGTCCGGTGGTGCAATCGTCTCATAGATAGGCTCAGTGGTCATAGCTTTTATTGCGGCAGCTGCATCCGATATGATCAGGTTGGATTGGTATAACTCTTTATAGACGTATGCCTTTTGGTGTGTGTCTACCGCGATCCAGTAAGCCGCTAGCATGTCTAAGCCGTAGTCTAGAGTGATGTACCGCCGCCAGTCGTTAGAAATAACAAGAGAATCAATAACATGTATATCTGTCCTGAATTCGTCGAAGTATTGCCCTCCTGGTATGCCGTATTCCCCGAGGCCAACCACTTTATAGCGGTCAGGGTTTGTGATTGCCAATGCTTCAATCTTAGCGTGATCCGCTTCGTCTAACCACTCATTGCATTTATGGGTCGTAGTTAAGGTGAACGCCTCCGGATCAACGTTGTCGAAGAATCTCTTCTTTGTCCAGTGACTGTTCACCCAAGGATTATAAGTTAGAGTAAGTTGCTTCCATAACCCTTCTGGCATCTCTCCACGAATAGACTCGTCAAGCGTACTAAACTCCTCTTCATCATCTATTTCATAAACTTCTTCCCACCAAATCCAACACAGCACACCTACTTCTACCGTGATACTCGTTAGTTTTAGTGGTTCATCGAAGCCCCTGAATAATATCTTCTGGCCTGTTACTAGGTATGTTGCTTCTAATGGGTTCAGCGTGAACTTCCACTTGCTTAATACGTCATACCTCTTACAAGCCTTCTTAAGTTCAGCGTAGGTGCTATCTTTATGGGTGTTGCCCGTTTTGCGCACACATAATAGGTTGGCTTGTGCATGCTTCATCAGGTTGTAGATGTACCACATTGCAGTGGTAGTTGACTTCTTGGATCCACGGCCACCCTTACACACCCGGTAACGCTGTTTAGTATCCCAGAAGGATTTATATCCGCGTCCTATTAGATCAGGCAGATATATCTCTTTAGTCTTCATTGTTTCACCCATCTTCGGCCTAATATGGACATCATAGCAATGTCGAGCATTCGGGAGATAATCAGAGGTTGCTTTTTTATCAAAAAACACGCTCTAAACAACCTAAATCAATAAGCTGCAAAACGTGTAAATCGCCTGTCAAAGCTGAATATGGCTGAATATGAGGAAATATTGTTTTAGCTACTTTACATAATATCACTTATAGGACTCAAGACACAATTTATCAGTCTTCTAGGTCTTTTTCGCCCTGGAATATAACCATATTGCCATTGACTTCTAATTTGTCTGTAAACATGCCCAGGTGCTTGCCGATCATGTCCAGGGCACCCTTCTTGTCGTGCAGCTTGAATGAGAATACTCCTTTGGGGGAAATGCTCACCTCTTGGATCATGGTGCCGTCAACTTGGTCACTACCATTCATTTCTATAATTTGAGCATAATCAATAATTGGCTCTCCTGTAATCTTGTCATGTTCTACAACTGTTTGTTCCGTTCTAAAGCTGAGAAAATCTTTTATATCAGAAAAGGCTATCTTGGCATACTCAGCGATAACACGCTCTACAGTGACCATATTGCGCCCTTTAAGCTCATCAATGAGTAAACTAAGCCTTGATGCTATCTTGGTATCATTAGCAAGCTTACAAGCGTTCTCGTCGACACTCTTATCTGTCATTTTCTCACAGTTATACGCCTGCTTATACGCTTCTCTTTGAGTTAAGCCAGAGAATAAGCCTTGGCAGAACTTTTCTTGTTTTATTGTTAATCCTACCATTGCGATTTCTCCTCCCTAATTGAAATCATTCTTGTTTATATAATCTCTCTGAAAACGTTTGACATAATCAATATATCCTGGTATTATAAGCCATAAGCAAATTTAAAGGGGAAAACACGCAATGACAAATCATAAAACATCACTTGGCACATACGAGGCAATGGAGAAAATGCGAAAAACTTGTGAATTCCTAGGAAGTTATAACTACGCAATGGAGGATGGAGAAGTTATAGCCGGAGAATGGCAAACTATTACAGAGGATGAATACACTCCAATAGTAAAAGTTGAATGTAAAAACGGTTATTTTTGTGTGACCGACTATACAAAAAACGTCGAGAAGTTGTTAAAGGAGGCAAATTAAATGATAGGCGAAAATTTTAAATTCTTAAACAGAAATATACAAAGCAAAAGCTCAAAAGTCGAAATCATCAAACTAAAAGATCAATGCAGGGAATTATATTATGTGTGTAGGGATGCAGGATATTTTGATAGTACAAAGCATGATAAATTAAGCAAAAAAATTGAGTGGCTAGAGTATCTATCGCAAGGAGGTTACTAATGCCTAAAGGAGGCAAGCGAGAAGGGGCCGGGGCTAAACCTCGCACCTCTTCACCTACTATCGTCAAAGGTGTTCGCTTTACTGAATCCGAATGGGATAAAGTCAAACTCCTATCTGCTAACCACAAAACTGTATCAGACTATATTAGGTTTAAGGCTCTCAGCTGATGAGGGCCTTTTCTACGCCACTATGATTGATCTAGCATCCCTCATCATCCGATCAAACTCTGTAAAGCCTGGCATATCCTCATATCTCTGTACAACATTAGCTATATCAGCACACTTGTCTTGCTCGCGATCCCACTTAACACATGTTCGACAGTTTACCCGGCTATCTCCATACTTGTCTATGTACTCTCTGCATGTCCTTGTGGCTGCCATGATTTCCGGCCTCCTTATATGTTATTTGAATATTCATCGCTTACCTCTACCTCGTGCGCACACGCCAAACAATAAATTATTGCAAATATATCACTTTCATTACTGGAGTATACATCGCCGTATAGTTGATATCCACATTTTGGACACTTCTCTTTTAAGGTTTGCATGATCCCCACCCCTAAAATATATTTACCCTATACCTCAGTTTGGTGTCTGTATATCGTTTGTAATGCGCTTATTTGTGATTGCAAGGCCTTTAGCCCATCCCGTCCGGCGGTCCACTCTGCCTCCGCTAGGTCACGTGCCCATTTACGGTCTGAACAATTCCCCCTGGCTAGATCTCCTATTAATGTTGCTGGTAGACCTTCTAGCCTTAGCTTCATAATCTCTAATGATAACTCTCTTCTATATGTGCGCTCAGCCTCGGCAGCTTTCCGAGCTAATACAAATAGCTCTGCCGGGCCTTTTGCTAGTCTCTTAGCTGATTCATGTATCTCTGAGGCTATGCTTTGTAATTCGATTGCGTTCACCTCTAAAAATAATTTTAGAATATCTCTATTTGCCTATTGACGCTTGCTTGCTTAGCCACCTCCGGGTGGTTTTTCTTTTTTGACATAGAAATAGACGCTCCTGTTTTTCGGAGCGTCTTCTGCCGTACATTTTCTATTACTAATTACTATTTCTGCCCAGTAAAACCTACTTGAGCACAACCGTTACCTCTAGTATACACTACATTGTCAATGATTAACAACAGTGTTATATTCACCTACTCAAATTCATTCCATTTGTAAATCGTTGGCTTTGTTCCCTTCGTTTCTTTCTTGCATTTCATCTTGCTTCCTCCGGGCTCTGACGGTCCTGACATGGTTTTCCACGGCTCTATGGCGGTTGGATTAGGTATTCTGTATTTTGCAAACCATGCCCAAAACTCATCCGTTCCTGTGACCTGGTCAAGCTCTTCCATCCACGTGCCCTTGATCTTATGCGCGCTCTCTATCGCCTCTTTTGTGACGACTTCCTCCGCTACTTTGGCGGCTTGGATTAGGATGTCCAGGTCAGAGGATTCCGGCTTGTATAGGCCTGCTTTGCACAGATCGACATTTTTACAATCTATGCAATTATTCCAACCATGAGGGCAGAGCATATCAAGTAGTTTCATTGTCTCATTCTCCCCACTCCTGTTTAATAAATATCGCCCAAACTAAGAAATATATTGCATCGGCGACATTGTGCGTAAAAAATAGATAAATACTGACCAACGCCAACGCTACACTTAACGCCCCTCTTATTTCGTTTAACATTTTCAATCTTTGCCCCCTCCGTCGTTCACGTCTGGCAAGGCTAGATAATATACCCAAAGGATTTTTAATCGGTGTATTATTTCTTCTGGACTCACATCAGATAACCTTCCCGTGCTTATGTGACCTTCCCTCGTTATATTTCATCTTTGTTACAATAGCTTGCTCAAGATCTATTCCATATCGTCCACAGGTGTCAAAGATGCGGATTATAGTATCGGCAAGTTCAACAGGAATTCCTTCCGGTTTATTTAGAGCGCAATTCTTACAGACTCCACATCCACCTTGACCAACATTTTTAATTTCTTCCATTTTGCATTTAGTATAAATTTCGGCAATACCTTTACCATTCCTAAACTCCTCTATTGCCTCGCTTAGTTCAGAATGCATTAAAACAACCTGTTCTCCAAAGCTTTTTTCTTCTTCCCAAAATCCCTTATTCACAGCATTTGCATGAGCCTCTTTAACTAATTTATTTATTAACATTAACTTCATCCTCCTCGTTTAAATACCCCTCAATGATCCCCTTCGCTTCAATCCATCCAAAGGCCACTTTGGCTAAATATCCCTGTTCGGTTGTTTTGCACTGCCACCATTTTTGCGAATCGCTCAGCCGTCCACCCTTTATTTTAAGCTCTATATATAGCCCGTGTTGCCCTTTACGTGAGACAGGTAACATAATATCCGAAACTCCCGCCAGAATGCCCTCACGCCTCATCCTAGCGCCTTGTATCGCATTTCTACTTGCATTGCCGTTGCCGATCGCGTGGAGTAGGGAAAGTTCTGGGTATTGGCCTTGCATTAGTTTGGCCCACTGGAATAGGGCTTGTTGTTCAATGCTTTCTTGGTGTTTCATGATTGCTCTAAGAGGTCTTTGTTTTCGTGGACGTTCCCAACGACCTCAATATATTTCGAGAGTATACTGCCGATTGGACAGTCTATTTTCTCTCCGGATAGGCAGTTAACCCTAAATGAACCATTTTCGTAAATGATCTTTTCTAACAATCTCCCCTCTTCTGGTTCATAGGTCCTGACTAAATCACCCTCAAAGATCTCAGTTTCAGCCTTGTCCTTAAGCCCGGTGAATTGCATTAGCTCAATCTCATCAAACCCATATTCCGAGGTATCTCCATTGCCAGCTGATAAATCCACTTCCACCGTTCGTGACGAGAAATCAATCATTTCAACAGGAACCAACCAAATCAGGTTTTTAATAAATGCCCGGAATTTAATCTCTCGAATACTCATCTATTTCCCCTCCACTTTTCCGCGAGATTCCTTAGCTCTGCCCCAGTCGAATAATCCTACGTTCGACCCCATGTCGTTTTCTTTTCTAAAATTCCAGACGGTTATCGTTGAGCATTTCATCTCTTTGGCTATTTCGCTGTCTTTTAGACCGTTTTCCCAAAGCTTGGTTAGCAAGGCCTGATTTACTAAGGTTTTCACAATTTTCTTGTTGCATAATAAATAATTTCGCTTACGCCAGCTTTGTATTGCTATTTTTGAGCAGTTGAAGTGTTCAGCAATTTCGGAATCAGTTAATCCGGCTTTCCAGAGCTTCATTGCATCCTCTGTAATAATTTTCATAATTCTGTCATGCTCCTTTTCTCTTTCCCTAAATCCACTTGATATGGCATGTTCTTCTGCCGTTTGGGGGACATGCCCCCAACTCCATATGGCGGCTGATATGTCCGGCTTTATCCCAGTTTGCCGACATAGGTCAGCACCCTTGGATAGTGCTATGAGGAATCTGCCCATTTCTTCTGCTTGGGTTGGCGTGAGGGCATCGCGGAAGTTTGGTAGGGGTTTGGTATATACTCTGGCTGTTTCTCCTAACATTAGTTGTCCCTCTGTCTCATTACATCTTTGGCAATGTTGTTTTTTAGTTGTTCTAAATTAGATACTCTCATTTTTAATTCAACTATTTTTTCATCAATCATTTTGTTTAGGTAAAATGCTACGGCCGCCATATGCGTAAGGCTATGATTTCTTAGTTCTGCACTTATATGTTGTCTGCTAACTCCGAACCTTTCTGCAATATCGGAAAATTTGTATCCCGTGAGTTCCTTGAATTTGCGTATCAGCTCTCTATCTTCCGGCATAAAGCTTGTTCCTCCTCACAAATAAAACTGCTCTGCTTCCTCTGTACTCATTTTCGTGACTTGCTTAGGTTCTGGCAATGCGTTTCGTTCTTGCATAGCACCTATTATCTGCTTTAAGGACTGAGGGGTCCTAGAGTCTATTACCTCGCGCTTTTGTAATGCTTCGTAAGCCATCCTGAATTGTCCTCGTATTACGTCAGGTTCTTCACATAAGCAAAGTTCTTTCCACCCGATTGCTTCAGTTGCTTTTCTGACTAAAGGTGATAAACTTTCTAGTGCTTCTTGCTGTTTGTAGCTTCCAAAGTTACGGATTGCTTTCAATACTTCGGCGTAAGCGTCGGGAGCAGGGGGAATGTTTGGTCCTGTGATCTCTGCTGCTGCGCCTCTGAATACTGCTGGCATTGGGAGGAATGGATTTTCTAGGGTGGCTATTACTTTTCTAGCCGCTGTCATAGCTATTTCAAAGGGTAGGTCATTCAAGGCGTCCCAATATACTTCCATTTTTTGATGGCTTGGCTTAGTGTCGGTCGTTACCGCTGTGATATAGGTATAGAACTTCTCGAATTCATTCTCTGTCATTCTCCCCTAGCCGCCTTTCTCATCGCACTCCATTGTTCAGTCACGTTTTTCTGAACTGGTTGGTTAGCCTGCCTGCCCACTTGTTTGATAGATTTCATCTTCATCGTTAGCTGATCGTATTTTTCTCGTAGCTTTTTCGTTGATAAAATATTCGCTTGCCAAAAACTGTCTTTCTGACACCAACGGATAACTTCTTGAATTTCAGACACGCTTCTGTTATCCGCCCGAATCATTAAGTCGATTTGTTTAGCCCATACTTGAAGATTTGGGTTCTTGATATTTGGATTGTTTAAAAGGATTAAACTATAAAGTTCACAAGCAAGGTAAATTTCAATTGCATCGTCGGAAAACTTGTTTGACGACAAAGAAGATATACTCTTCTTTTCATTCTTATCATTATTAACATTATTGTTTGTATCCGCGCACTGTTGTTTTACCTCTCCGCGCACTGTTACCTGAGCGTTACTTTCAATATCATCTACACTCTGATAAATGCAGTAGTTAAGCACGTTGTAGTGTGTTTCTTGACTGTTACCTCGATTGATGATTTCTATTAACCCATTCAAAACCATCCAATCAAGAATTTTGGCTATAGTTTTTGGGTTTGGAACCTTGAAAATACCCCTATAATACCAACCAACCCATTCTGCAATTTGCCGTATTGATGTTAATTTTTCACCCCTTTTTATCAGTTTTGTGGTTCCTTTATATGGAATTAGTTTACATGCGTGATTAGCTTCTATAATTAGCCTTTCAAACACTCTTGCGTACAAAGGGTCCTGTAAATAAATATCCTTTGTTACAATGTCGCGGTAAAGCTTTATCCATCCCGCCACCCGACCATCTCCCCTTTATCAAAACAGTGTCATTTGCTCACCGTGAGAATAGCCCGGGATTAACCGGGCTATGTTTAGTTACTCGATCCACCATTTACCATTAGATAATTGACAAATAAAACTGATACCACTGGGCAATACCTTCGCACCGAGAACCCTCATTCATTGATTCCCTGAGATAAAACTCTTGAAACCCATCGCCATCGTCACAATTCTTGCAACCAAAACAGTAATCCTCAGTTATCTTCCAGCACTCCGGATGGAGATATACACTAGACGCGGAACCGTCACCGGCAGAAACCCATTCTACCGCCTCTCTTCCCTTGGCGATTATTTTCCCACACGCAAAACATCTTCTAATCTTGCGTGTACTTTTTATGCTTGTTTTTCTTAGGAATTTATCCATATTTACAACTCATTTATTTAGTTTACAATTCGGTATAATGTATAGCACCAGTCAGCTGTTTTGTATGCTTGCAATAGTCGCAATTCTCACACCTAACCGGCTCCTCAATCCCCGCCTTAACTGCTAAAATCCTCGGCATATTGACTTCAACCTGGGCTAACTCCTTGACCAGTCTCTCAGAGTCAGTCATGTTAATTACGGCTTTATCGGGGAATTTTTCCTTGGAGACGGCGACGATGTAAAAGTCTAGCCAATCGCCGGATTCACGCCCATTTGCAATCCGCTCTACCTCAGAATAAATACTCATTTGTAGCAAATAATGATACTTTTCGACAAAGCTAACCTTCGCCCAATCTTCTTCACTCCAAACTTTGTCTGTAATACTTCGAGTGGTTTTCAGATCAAGGTTTCTTCGCTTCTCAAGGTTGTGGGAATCGATCATGATTTTCCACTGACATCCGAACATTTCAGCCGTGAGAATTTTTTCCTTTTGGCCCTCCAGGACGTACATAACGAACGGATCGTTTTGCAGGGTAGTTATCATTTTATCGGCATCAATGAATTTTTGAAGAAGTTCTCCGCTCTTCTTGAACATTTCTGGATGTTCTGAAATGAATTCCCTTTGCCTTCCCTCTTGCCATGAATGAACGTATGAACCGATTAACAAGGCATCCGAGGGTTCTTGTATCCAATCGCCGGATAACTTCGCTGTAGCCATGGCCTCGCACAATAAAAAATCCTTGTACTGGGAATTGCTCATATACTGGAAATTGGCTTCTTGGGAAAAATAGTTTCCCTTAGTTAGGACAAAGGGCTGATTAACTGGTAAGGTTAATTTACTTAGCTCTAGCATCGGCTTCCTCCATCGCAAGGATCTTAGCGTCTAAGGCTAGACTTGCAGCCTTGTCTAATTCGGTATTAGTTTTAAGTTCCTGAGTTGCCCTGAATTCGGCATCGATATCGCTTTCTTGAGCAGGGGGCTTGCTCAACTCAAAGTAGTCTTCCGGCTTACCCATGCCGTCTTTCATACTGTTGAAAATCTTAAATAGCTCAAGCATATGCTTCTCCGTGAATGATTCCGACTTCCTCCCAATTCTTTTTTCGACCATTTCACGAGTTACACCATAGGTTGCAAACTTATCCAACATCCTTTTTATGCGATCAGCAATCGGCTCTGCATTGTTTCTAGATAACGTCTTTTCGCACTCCTCGATGGCCGAATCAATTACATCCCTTGGCATTACGGCTAAGATACATGCTCGCTTCCTACGCGCCCCCATATTAGCCACCAGCTCGTAAATATCACGCGGATCTTCCAATTTTTTAGGTTCAAGTTTCTTGGTTTTGAAGTTTTTAACCCAGCGCTCATGCTTCACCGTAAATATCTTCTCATCCCTGAAATTAGTTTCAAGATCCCACGCAAATGCTATACAGGTGGATTCTCCATTCTTCTGCTCAAGCTCAATCACGCCAGTGGACATGTTGCCCCAATTTTGAGCTAATACCTCAGCAAGCCTGATTGATGGACCTGTGATGCTGTCATTGCCTCGCGGATAGGAGTATGATGCGATTTCTGCTAACGCCTTGCGTGAACATTCTTCCTTAATCCTTTTCCAAGAATCGAATTGATTACGGGGATATTGCTTCGCCATGAATACCATGCCTTGGATTTCCTGCGTATGTCTGCCAATAGTAGTCTGGACGGCTGTGCTTTGGGATTGTGCGCTTGACTTTTGCAGAGATAATTCGAATTCATTGACGCTCATCTAAATTTCCCCCTCAATCTTTACCGTTAATTCCGAATCAGTAGTTTCCAAAATAATATATTGATAGGCATCCTCAGCAATTTCTTTCTCAATCCACTCGCGGTCCGATGGATTGATCTTGTTCCAACCATCCAAGCAAATTAACTTTAATTCCCCCGCCTGAGCCTTGGCGACACGGAACGCCAGTTCTAGTTGTTCGCCCTCGCTCAGGCCATCGATGAGCGTCTGCCCTATCCTGATCAATCCCTCGCCATCCACCGTAATCCCTGGTATCGGCAGCGCCGCAATCTTCAATAGTTCCATTGGCATTTCGCGGCCTTTTTCAATTCTGGCAGTTAGGGTTTTGCTCAATTCTTCTTTCGGTGCCAACTTCTCACGGATTATGCTTGTCATGAGGTCGTAGTCGCGGAGGTAGCTCTGCATGTGGGCTACTTGATCGGCGGCTAGGGTTAGGGGTTCGACTTCGGCCGCCACAGTCTTGACGAGCGTTTCCCGAGCGTTCCCCACTTTGGCCTCCTCGGTTTTGATTCGCTCGATGGTTTTTTCGTCAATGGAAAGCAGGGATTGCTCTTCCAACTTGTCAATGTTTGCGTATTCTTGAGCCTTGGCCGTTACGGAATTTCTGTAATTAGTAACCTCGTCTCTAGCCTTTGATTCTTCATCGTCAAGGAGTTTCCCCACTTCGTCTTGAACTTCCATGGTATTCTTGTGTAACTGATAAATTGTCGCATCATACAGTTCCTTTGCCGCTTGTAATTTCTTCTGGTACTCAATGTCGATGGCCTGAATATCAAATGCCAATTTGTCATTTATGGTCTGATGTGAGGTAATAAGCTTGTCACCTATTCCGGCAATAATGTCCGTAGCCTTGTTAATTTTTTCATTAAGGAATTGATTAAATTCCCTGATCTCATTCCTCTTCTGGTCCATCTGATTCTTCTTGATTGCCTTATCTGTCTCAGCCTCAGCCCTAACGGTAGCAATGCGCCCTTCTAGCCCTTCAATGAGATTATTGGCAGTATCTATGCTTTTGTTAATCTGCTCGGCATCATGGACCGCTTTGTAATACTCAGCAACCCTCTTTTCTCTCCATTCGTTGCCGTCATAATTCGGTGGCAACTCGTTTCTATATCCGGCAACTTGAGCCTTAAGGACCACAATTTCGCGATTGATTGACTCCCTCTGCGCAAAGTAAAAAGCGACGATCTGACCGAGGACTTGGAGGATATGAGCCTCATAGTTGATACCGTCAGGTATCTCGCCGAACCAGTTTGTAATGTCGCCCATCGTCCATGGGATTTCCAGCATGTTGAGAATGATTTTTGCTTGTTCCGAAGGATTTTTTTCGACAAACTCCAAAGGTCTGAACAGGTCCCCATTAATAAACTGTTTAAGATATTTTTCCGAACTTGGGGCCGCTTCACCGGGTCTTCTGACTTTGAGATAGTCCGTTTTGTTGGTGCGAATTTTGCGATCGATCTCAAGGCCGTCGTCCGTTTGAATGAAGATGGTTGCCTCTTCTTCGCCGTGACGAATGACTTCGGCGCGCTCGTTCTGGTTAGTAAATCCCTTTTGGATGGATTGGATAATTGAGGTCTTGCCCTCACCTTTTCTCCCTGTGATGATATTGATTTTTCCAAGGTCTAATTTGAGTTCCTTTATCCCTATGAAGTTCTTTATTTCAATTCTGGATACTCTCATTTCATACCGCCTCCATCTCTCAAAATCCTCTCCAAATACCACGGTTCCAGAAACGATTGCACTTTCGTAACGTTCACGATATAATCAGGGTGAGATATTTCCTCTTCGGCTCCCTCTGGCAAGGGGGCCTTTTTCGCGTCCGCATAGTCATGTGGTAATGACTTGTCGTTCCATGCTTCATTTTTTGCCTCCAAGGCAGCGGACACCGCGCTGACCTTTTCATCCGAGGTATAGCTTTTATCATCGATAATCGCGGTAATAACTCCAATAGCGTAGGCAGACAGGCTTGATTTGCCTAAAAACTTAGCTTGTTTAATCATCATTTCTTTATAATTCAAAATGTCCTTCCTCCTCATCTAACCTTTATCAGCGTTCGTGTCGCGCCCGATACCCGATGTTTCACTGTGAAACATGCCGGGCCGTCGCGTACAATCAACCAATTCAGGGGATCAAATCTCAACGACTTGAGTCTGATTTTCTGCGCCCGTGTGGGATTCCGTCCGTGCTTAATAGGTCATTCCTCCTCTTTCATTTCTCTTTGGGCTTTGGTATATAAATCAATAAGCGATTTCATAGCCATTCGATTCAAACCGGACCAGTTCTGATCATGATCGGTTAAGTTTGTAACAATAGGGTTTTTGTCGTACATGAACGCCCACATTGTATCCATGTCTTCTAACGTCACGCTGTTTTCTTTAAGAAATTTTCGTATATTTTCGAAGTCTGCCACCTTCATTCCTCCTCCTCCCGTTTCATTTCCTCCAAGTCTGCAACGGTAAACGCGTCTCTTCCCATTTGTGCAAATCGGGACTTCGTACAGTAATCGGCGTCACATAGGGCAGTGATGAAATAAGGGGTGTCTACCATGGTTAATCCCTCCTACGATTTTTAGCTATTGGTTAGCCTTGAAAAATGCTTTACGCCATTCTCGCAAATAAAGTCTTTGATTTTCCGCACAAATTTTGCAAGGTAACTCCCCCTTGCGAACATGGCGTTTCGCTCCACGAGCTGAAATTTCTCCTTTTTCCATAAATCCGCACTCGGGAACCTCTTCGAGAATTTTTCTTTCCCTCACTGGATGTTTACCCTTTAACGCATTTGATATTTGTTCTTTCCTTCGCTCGCCCATAAATGGAAATATTTTATTTGCAAGTTCTAGAATTTCATTAGTCCTGGTAACCCTCCATTCCCACATGCAATCATAGTTTAAATATGCTTTTCTCTTAACAACCTTCCCGCAACCAACTATGTCGTAAAAACGTTTTATGATGTCCTCGTCTTTCATTTTTACAGACATTACAAAATTTCGTCTTTTGTCGTTTCGATAAATATTTCCTTCTCCCTCGAATATCCCTATTGCCCACTGATTTTTTCCATCGTTGATTAGCAATAGATCCACCTCTTTCAGGTATTATTGGTTGCTTCTAAAAAACGCTTGAGCAAAGCCGGCGGGGGTTATACTCCTCCGGGCCTGACGCTTATCTAGCCCACAGCCTTTGTTGTAAATAAACCCTTCTGGAAACTCTGGCAAGTCGCATAATAATCTTGTATCAAACTTTTGCTTATCATATTCAACCGGCGATTTAACCGGAGGATTGTAATATCCCCAGAGTTGAGTCCTCTTTTTATATGGGTCGCCATAATCATAAGGGCTGAATTCTAAGGGTGGTTTTCCGAGAAAGTATTTCAGGAATCCTCTTGGATTTTCGAGTGCCCAAAACTTCAAAGTTGTTACCTTGGCATTTTTATGGGGTAGTTCATATTGTTGTTGCCAGATTATCTCCAAGCACCTTTTAACAAGTTTCATGGCCGGCTCTAGCTCCCTATCCCTTACTACCGTGCGGGTCCGCGCTAAGGAAGATTCTGTGCAAGTTGGTGCGGCAAGTATTCCATAAGCGTCTCTTGGCGGTTCATAAGTAAATAGATCATGCTCAGGCAATGTAATAACTCGGACATCGTATCCAGCGTCCCTATATGGCTTGCTCCATGAACCCGTGCTAACCACCACATAAGTCTAAAATTATCTTATTAGAATTATCGTGGTTCATTTGCATCATCTCCTTTATAAACCTTCGCTTCCGGTTTGGCTTTAGTTTTTTTATTGACCTCTCACTACGGTCAAGCATGTGTTCAAGTCCTGACATGGCCTCACGCTTTTGCTTGCGGGTTTCTTTTTTGACTCCCCAAACAAACTTCTGGACGCATCCCGGAAAAGTTTTCTCCATGTACTCCCAATAAGATAATCCTGCTTTCTTGGCGTTTAGGCTGGCTTCATTCGCTGGATTTGGCATTTGATTCACCCAATTTGAATAATGGCGTAATTAGTGAATGGTGTGCGTCGCAATCCAGCCACCCACCCTGATAGGCTAGTACATGGAATTAAAAGAGCCATGTTTTTTTGGGGTATAATCACATAAAGCATATTAGCATCCACCCTCCCCTTTTTTACTTGACGAACACTCAACCCGAAGGGAGCATCCAAGCCATTCCTTTATTTATTTCGATTCCCAGCGTATCGAAAGGCTCCAACTTTTCAGGCTTCAGATTGCGGACCTGTCCAGAGTTCATGATTAGGTTCCAGTTGTGTTTGTGCCGTTCTTTTTTTTGTTCAACCCGGTATACCTCGACTTTGCGCTTGAACCAGTCAATTTTGAGCAACTTCCGG
>Ga0307375_10003368_pt1 | contig 15753 bp, 12 predicted proteins | sample TR1MG_FD_202531 | JGI IMG/M metagenome (GOLD analysis project Ga0307375, IMG submission 202531) | Soil microbial communities from Risofladan, Vaasa, Finland - TR-1 | ecosystem: Environmental > Terrestrial > Soil > Coastal area > Acid sulfate soil | place: Finland: Risofladan, Vaasa | collected... | reverse complement strand
AGATGAGGCGGAGGCCGACATTCGGCGGAGGGTGGCGGAGCGCGAGGTGATTATCGGCTTCGGGCATCCGGTGTACACGATCAGCGACCCGAGGAACGAGATTGTGAAGGGGCTGGCGCGCGGGCTGGCCGTGGACGCGGAGGGCGAGCGGCTGTTTGCCGTGGCGGAGCGGATTGAAAGCGTGATGATGGACGCGAAGCGCATGTTTCCGAACCTGGACTGGTTCAGCGCGGTGGCGTACCACCTGATTGGCGTGCCGACGGACCTGTTTACGCCGCTGTTTGTGATGGCGCGGACGGCGGGCTGGAGCGCGCACGTGATGGAGCAGCGCGCGGACGGGAAGATTATCCGGCCGTCGGCGAATTACACAGGGATGGAGAATCGGGCGTTTGTGCCGATTGCGGAGCGGGGATAAGAAGGAGACTGCGTGTCATCGCACATGAGCAATGAGCGGCCTGCGCCGGACAAGGTGATGGTGGACATCGCCGAGTATGCGCTGAGTTATGAGATAGAGAGCGAGTTAGCTTACTCGACGGCGCACTATTGCCTGCTGGACACGCTGGGCTGCGGGCTGGAGGCGCTGGAGTATGCGTCGTGCACGAAACTGCTGGGGCCTGTGGTGCCGGGCACGGTGGTGCCGCACGGGGCGCGCGTGCCGGGGACGAGTTATCAACTGGACCCGGTGCAGGCGGCGTTCAATATTGGCGCGATGATTCGCTGGCTGGACTTTAACGATACGTGGCTGGCGGCGGAGTGGGGACATCCGTCGGACAATCTGGGCGGGATTCTGGCGACGGCGGATTGGCTATCGCGAGTGGCGGTGGCCGAGGACAAGGAGCCGCTGCGGATGCGGCAGGTGTTGACGGCGATGATCAAGGCGCACGAGATTCAGGGATGCCTGGCGCTGGAAAACTCTTTCAACAAAGTCGGGCTGGACCACGTGGTGCTGGTGAAGGTGGCGTCGACTGCTGTGGTGTGCGAGCTGCTGGGGCTGAGCCGGGAGCAGACGGTGAATGCAATTAGCCTGGCGTGGGTGGATGGGCAGAGTCTGCGGACGTATCGGCACGCGCCGAATGCGGGCTCGCGCAAGAGTTGGGCGGCGGGCGATGCGACGAGCCGGGCGGTGCGGCTGGCGCTGATGGCGCGGGCGGGCGAGATGGGATATCCGAGCGCGCTGACGGCGAAGACGTGGGGATTTTATGACGTGCTGTTCGGCGGGAAGGCGTTCAAGTTTCAGAGACCCTACGGGTCCTACGTGATGGAGAATGTGCTGTTCAAGATCAGTTTTCCGGCGGAGTTCCACGCGCAGACGGCGGCGGAGGCGGCGATGACGCTGCATGGGCGGCTGACAGCGATGGGCCGAACGGCGGAGGAGATTCACGCGATTACGGTCAGGACGCATGAGGCGTGCTTGCGGATTATCGACAAGAAGGGGCCGCTGGCGAATCCGGCGGATCGCGACCACTGCGTGCAGTACATGATTGCGATTCCTCTGCTGTTTGGGCGGCTGACGGCGGCCGATTACGAGGACGATGTGGCGGCGGATGCGCGGATTGACGCGCTGCGCGCGAAGGTGACGTGCGTGGAGGAGCCGCAGTTTACGAGGGATTATCACGACCCGGAGAAGCGCTCGATTGCGAACGGGCTGCGCGTGGAGTTGACGGACGGCACGGTGCTGGAGGAGACGGTGGAGTATCCGATTGGGCACAAGCGGCGGCGCGAGGAAGGCATGCCGCTGCTGGTGGAGAAGTTTGAGCGCAACCTTTGTCGGCGTTTTGCGGAGAAGCAGCAGAGGCGGATTCTGGAGGTTTCGCCGGACCGTGCGCGGCTGGAGGAGATGGCGGTGCACGAGTACGTGGACCTGTATGTGACGGGCTGAAGATGCGCGGAGGCAGCGATGCGCGGTGCCGTGGCTGCTTGCAGGCGCGCGGCTGCGCGTGATTGACTGGGGGCCGGAGGAAGACGGCCGAAATGGGATATCTACTAGCCTTGGACCAGGGGACGACGAGTTCCCGCGCGATTCTGTTTGACGAGGCGGGAACGATTGCCGCTGTGGCGCAGCATGAATTCCGGCAGTTCTACCCGCAGGCGGGCTGGGTGGAGCACGACCCGATGGAGATTTTGACGAGCCAGATGAGCTGCGCTGTGGAGGCGCTGGGCAAGGCGGGCGCGCGGCCGCGGGACGTGGCGGCAATCGGGATCACGAACCAGCGCGAGACGGTGGTGGTGTGGGAGCGCGCGACGGGCAAGCCGATTCATCCGGCGATTGTGTGGCAGGACCGGAGGACGGCGGGCTTTTGCGCAAAGCTGGAGGCGGACGGCGCGGGCGAGATGATCAGCGACCGGACGGGGCTGGTGATTGACCCGTATTTTTCCGCGACCAAGCTGAAGTGGATTCTGGACAACGTGGCGGGAGCGCGGGAGCGCGCGGAGCGGGGGGAGCTGGCGTTTGGCACAGTGGACAGCTGGCTGATATGGCACCTGACGAGCGGCGTGCGGCACGTGACGGATGTGACGAATGCGTCGCGGACGCTGCTCTACAACATTGTGAAGGGCGAGTGGGACGAGGAGTTGCTGCGACTGTTTGGGATTCCTGCGAGCCTGCTGCCGGAGGTGGCGTGGTCCAGCGAACGGGTGGGCGAGGTGACGACGTCACTGGGTCTGGGCGGGATTGCGATTGCGGGGATTGCCGGCGACCAGCAGGCGGCGCTGTTTGGGCAGTTGTGCTGGAGCGAGGGCGAGGCGAAGAACACGTACGGCACGGGCTGTTTTTTGCTGCAGAATATCGGGACGAAGTTTGCGCGATCGAAGCACCGACTGATTACGACGATTGCGGCGAGCTCGCAGAAGCGGCTGGAGTATGCGCTGGAGGGGAGCATTTTTATTGGCGGCGCGGTGGTGCAGTGGCTGCGGGATAATCTGCGGCTGATTGGCTCGTCGGCGGAGGTAGAGGCGCTGGCGGCGGAGGTTCCGGATGCGGGCGGAGTGGTGTTTGTGCCGGCGTTTGTGGGACTGGGCGCGCCGCACTGGGATCCGCATGCGGCAGGGCTGCTGATTGGGCTGCGGCGGGACACAAAGCCGGGGCACATTGCGCGGGCGGCTCTGGAGAGCATTGCGCTGCAGGTGGCGGACGTGCTGGAGGCGGTGCAGAGCGAGACGGGAACGCCGCTGGGCGCGCTGCGCGTGGACGGGGGCGCGGCGGTGAATGACCTGTTGATGCAGTTCCAGGCGGACGTGCTGGGAGTGCCGGTGGTGCGGCCGCGGGTGACGGAGACGACGGCGCTGGGCGCGGCGTATCTGGCGGGTTTGGCGGTGGGATTCTGGGCAACGCCGGAGGAAGTGCGGGCGAAGCGCGAAGGCGATGTGCGGTTTGAACCGAAGATGGGCAGCGAGGAACGCGCGGCGCGGCGGGCACTGTGGCAGCGGGCCGTGGAACGCAGCAAGCACTGGAGCGAATGATGCATCGGGAAGAAATGGTGAGGCGCGTGCGGGAGCGCGCGGCGCAGCAGGAGCCGTGGGACATTGCGGTGATTGGCGGCGGCGCGACGGGGATGGGCGTGGCCGTGGATGCGGCGGCGCGCGGGCTGGACGTGGTTCTGGTGGAGGCCTACGACTTTGGAAAAGGCACGAGCAGCCGGAGCACGAAGCTGGTGCACGGCGGGGTGCGCTATCTGGAGCAGGGCAACATTTCGCTGGTGATGTCTGCCCTGAAGGAGCGTGGCCTGCTGCGGCAGAATGCGCCGCACCTGGTGCATGACCTGGCGTTCGTGGTGCCGAATTATTCGTGGTGGGAGGCACCGTTTTACGGCATCGGGCTGAAGCTGTATGACATGCTGGCGGGCAAATACGGCTTTGGGACGAGCAAGGTGTTGAGTAAGGAAGAGACGCTGGAGCGGCTGCCGGCGCTGGAGCCGGAGGAGCTGCGCGGTGGCGTGATTTATTACGACGGGCAGTTTGACGACGCGCGGTTGCTGATTCATCTGGCGATGACGGCGGCCGAGCACGGCGCGGCGGTGGTGAACTACTGCCCGGCGACGGGGTTGCTGCGCGATGCGGACGGCTACGTGAACGAGCTGACGGCGCGCGACGAGGAGACGGGCGAAGCGCTGACGATTCGCGCGAAGATGGTGGTGAATGCGACGGGCGTGTTTACCGATACGATTCGACGGATGGCGGACGCGGAGGTGGAGCCGCTGCTGGTGACGAGCCAGGGGATTCATTTGGTGTTTGACCGGTCGTTCCTGAAGGGTGACACGGCGCTGATGGTGCCGCGGACGAGCGATGGGCGGGTGCTGTTTGTGATTCCGTGGCACGAGCACGCGGTGGCAGGGACGACGGACACGCCGCTGGATGGGCCGAGCGTGGAACCGAAGCCGCTGGAGGAAGAGATCGAGTTCATTTTGGAGACGGCGGGGCGCTACCTGACACGGCCGCCGACGCGCGCGGATGTGTTGGCGGTGTATGTGGGGTTGCGGCCGCTGGTGAAGGGCGACGGCAAGACGGCGGCGCTCTCGCGCGATCATGTGATTCACGTGGATGCGAGCGGGCTGCTGACGATTACGGGCGGCAAGTGGACGACGTATCGGCACATGGCGGAGGACTGCGTGGACCACGCGATTACGCTTGGGCGGCTGCCCGATGAGCCGTGCTCGACGAAGAATCTGCGGATTCATGGGTATCTGCGCGACTCAGAGGGACTGGGCGCGCTGGAGGTGTACGGCTCGGACGCAGAGGCGATTCGCACGCTGGCGAAGGACCCGGCGCTGGGCATGCAACTGCATCCGGCGCTGCCTTACCTGGCGGCGGAAGTGGTGTGGGCGGCTCGCAACGAGATGGCGCGGACGGTGGAAGACGCGCTGGCGCGGCGGACGCGGGCGCTGTTTCTGAACGCGAAGGCGGCGATAGCGATGGCCGAGCCGGTGGCGAAGCTGCTGGCGGCGGAACTGGGCCGCGACGAAGCGTGGGTTGCGGCGCAGGTGAAGGAGTTCCGCGCGCTGGCGGAGCAGTATTGCGTGCGGTAAGCGCGGAAGCGCGGAATGCGAAGAGGAGGATGCGATGGCGAAAGCTTGTACGCACGTTGCCGAACACCTGAAGCGGGTGACGCCGCGTACGAAGGGTTGCGAGGAGTGCCTGCAGACGGGCGACACGTGGGTTCATCTGCGGATGTGCCTGGAGTGCGGGCACGTGGGCTGCTGCGATTCGTCCAAGAACCGGCACGCGCGGGCGCATTTTCACGCGACGCAGCATCCGCTGATCCAGAGTGCGGAGCGCGGCGAAGACTGGCGCTGGTGCTATATCGACGAGACGTATTTGTAGCGACGCGCTTGAGGACCGCTCAGGCCAGTTCGAGCGCGAGGGTTTTTGCGGCGGGGTCGAGCTTTGTGATTTGGAAGGTGCGGACTTGGCCGGGGCGGAGCGGCTCCGGCGCGGACGAAGGCGCGGGCGACCGGCCCTTCCAGCGCGCGTTGAGCATGGAGGAGAGCGAGGAGAGATCGACCTTGCTCGTGGGTGCGGCCTCTGCTGCAGGTGCGGACGCAGCTGTGACCGTGCAAGGCGCGTGGATACCATCGCCGAGCTCGATGACGGCCTGATTTGCGGAGACGGTGACGACGCGGCCGGAGACGGTGTCGCCCACCTTGTGCTCGGCGAGGTATTCGTCAATGCCGGTGGGGATGAGCTGCTTCATGCTGAGCTTAATCTGGCGCTTTTCCGGGTCGATGGCGAGGACCTGGGCCTGGACGACCTGGCCGGCGTGGAGTTCCTCGGAGGGGTGATCGAGGCGGCGGTCGGCGACGATTTCGCTGATGTGGACGAGGCCCTCAATGCCGTCGGCGAGCTGAACGAATGCGCCGAACTTCATCAATTTTGTGATGGGTCCGGTGATTTGCGCGCCGACGGGAAAGCGCTGCGGCACTTCGGTCCAGGGGTCGGCGAGGGTCTGCTTGAGGCCGAGGGAGAGGCGACCGGGCGTGGAGTCGGTGGGGGGCTGAACGGCGAGGATGACGGCTTCGACGGTGTCACCCTGCTTGAGCAGGTCGGAGGGGTGGCGGACTTTCTTGTTCCACGCCATTTCTGAGATGTGAATGAGGCCTTCGATGCCGGGCTCGAGCTCGACGAATGCGCCGAAATCCATGAGGCGCGTGACGGTGCCGGTGACGCGCTGGCCGGACAGGTATTTGGCGGCTGCGGCCTGCCAGGGTTCGGGCTGGAGCTGCTTGAGACCGAGGGAAATCTTGCCGGTGTCGGGATCGATTTTGAGGATGCGGACCTGGAGCTCCTGACCGATGGAGAGGACGTCTTCGGGCTTGCTGACGCGGCTCCAGGCAATGTCGCTGACGTGGAGGAGGCCATCGACGCCGCCGAGGTCAAGGAATGCGCCGTAGGGCATGAGGCTGCGGACGGTGGCGGGGAGCACGTCGCCGGGCTGCATGGTGGCGAGGCGGCCCTGCGCGGCAGAGCGCGCCTGCTCCTCGAGCACGACGCGGCGATCGACGACGACGTTTTCGTCGGTGACGTCGAGCTTGGTGATGCGGCAGGTGATTTCGGTGCCGACGAGCTTTTCGAGCTCGGCTGCGTCATGGGTGCCACTGCGGCTGGCAGGCATGAAGGCGCGCACGCCGACGTCCACGGTGAGGCCGCCCTTGATGACGCTGGTGACGGTGCCGACGACGGCGAGCTTTTGCTCGAATGCGGCTTCGAGCGCGGACCAGTCGCGGGGCTGAGCGACGCGGAAACGCGAGAGCTCGTAGTAGCCCTCTTCATTGCGACCTTTGACGGAGACGGGGACGGAGTCTCCCGGCTGGACGGCTCCGGCGTTGTTTTCAAAGGCGGAGAGGGGAAGGATGCCTTCGACTTTGTAACCGATGTCGAGGAAGACGTGCTCGGCGCCGACGGAGACGACGGTGCCCTGGAGCTGGCGCGCGCCGGGCTCGGACTTGTGCGTGTGGCCTTGTTCGAACTGCTGAAGGATGTCCGCGAAATTCACTTCTGGCTCGGGCGTGGGCTCGGCTTCAGCTGCGGGCACTGGCGCGGGTGCGGCTGCGGGCGCAGGCTCGGCTGCGAGGACGGGCTCGGGAGCTGCGGGCGCGGGCGTGGCGGCGGGGGCGTCTGCAATGGGAGGGAGTTCCGGGGTGCCTTCGTTGGTCATGGTGTTCTCTTCCATTTTCCCATGACGGGCCGGAGAGCGGGAGCGAGGCACCCCGGATTGGCTCTGGGGCGGGCTATGGGAACCGGGTGACTTTGGGCGTGACGCGGGGGTGGATGGAGGTGGGTCCGCCTTTGTCGTCAATGACGTTGGAGATTTGGCCGAGGTTGCCGAGGGCGACGGTGATGATGTGGTGGAAAACGACGCCGGGGGTGTGAGGCACCTGAATGGCGCGGGTGAGGGTGACGTTGGGGCGGAGGAAGACGCTGTAAATGCCGAGACCCCAGGCTTCATGGGTGGTGACAGAGTCGGCAACTTTGTAAGAGGCCCAGCCGTTGACGCCGGGGGCGCTGGTGTAGCTCTTCTGGTTGGGCGGGTCGTAGGGAATTTCGGACTGGTAGAAGTAGGTGCGGCCGTGGTTGCCGTTCCAGAGGACCTGGAACTGCTGGTGGTGCTCGACAAAGAGGCCGTAGGCGGTGACGTTGCTGCCGTTCACGACGAGGCCGTTGAGGCTGATGTTGCGGGTCCAGCCGACACCGGCGCCGTGGTCGGCGCGCCAGATCCAGGTGTGGTCGATGAGGGTGTCGTTGCTGTTGACGAGGAGATTGACGCGAGTTCTGCCGATGCCTGCGCCGCCGACGCGGAAGAAGACATCGTGGAGGCTGATGGGATTGCCCGCGTGATCCGCTTGGCTGCCCTGAGGGCCAACTTCGAGCAGGACGGGGGATTCCTTGGGGCCCGCGTCGAGGAGGATGCCGGCGATCTCGATGCCGTCGGCGTCTGCGGTGGTGAGGGCGGCGGTGCCGTTGACGGGGCGGAGGGTGGCGAAGCCGAGGCCGAGTACGACGGTATCCGGCCGGGTGACGCGGATGGGCTCGGTGAGGTCGTAAATGCCGGGGGTGAGGAGGAGATTTTTGCCCTGGGCGAGGGCGGCGTTGATGGTGGCGGCGGTGTCTGTGGCGGGGTGGGCGATGTAAAAGGTGCTGAGAGGGATGTCGCGGCCGGGCGTGGAGCCGGAGTGCCAGGTGATGCCGACGCTGTTGTGCTGGAGCGCGGGCATGCGGACGCTCCAGCGGCCGCGGGCATCGACCTGAAGGAAGGGCTTCTCGCGGATGACTGGAGTGCGCGCGACTTTGGTGAAAGGTGGCTGGGGCCACTGGCCCGCGGGCGGGTTGGGCACGCCGACGAAGACCATGTTCCAGTTGGAGCCGGTCCAGCTTTTCCATTCGCTGTTGCGGGAGATCCACTGCTGCTGGGATCCGGAGTCCACGTTGCCGTCGATGAGGGAGTCGGACATCCAGCCGCCGCTGGCCCAGCCGCGGTTCTGGTGGAGGACGAGGTTGCCGCGAATGTGCATGCGGCGGAAGGGCGCGGCCTGGGAGACGGCCCATTGCATGGTGCCGCCGGCGGGGACAACGGTGAAGCCTTCAACGGCGCGCCAGAAGGTGCAGGTGGCGTTGTTGTGGGGGTAGGTGGCGTCGGCATGGACGTTGCCGGTGAGGACGACGTCGTCTGGCGAGGCACCGAGGCCGAGGACCTGGGTGTAGTAACCGATGGGCAAGTGGACGCGGTAATGGCCGGGAAGAAAGAGCAGCGCGTAGCGCGCGGGGCCGAACTGGCTGTGCTGCTGGATGGCGTAGACCTTGTCGATTTGTTTTTGGATTTGAGCGGCGGGCATGGAAGGACTGAAGATGAGGACGTTGGGGCCGAGACTGGGCGGTGCGGCGGCAAGGGCGGCGCGGGATGCGAGGATTCCCGACAGGAAAAGGAAAGCGGTGACGGCGAAGCGGACCCGGCGAAGCGATTGAGACGGCATTTTGATCCCTTATTTCGTTCGCATTCCAGAGTACGCCATGGGAGCGGGGTCCTTCTCGGGATGGCGGCGCTGCGGGCGCGGAGGGATTCCGGTAGGCTTGAGGCATGACGATTTTTGACGAGAAAAAGACCGAGCTGGAGCGGTACGAGTTCATGATGGGCGCGGAGCGGGGGCGGCTGGCGGTGGCGCTGGACCTGCTGACGGATTCGCTGATTCTGGTGGGCCAGCACGGGGTGTATTGCGCGTCGTCGAGGAATCCGCAGAAGCCGGCGCTGGACCTGCAGGCGGTGCTGGGTGGCATGGAGGGGGCGAAGGCTCTGATTCAGAGTGTGATGGAGGAGTTGCGGGCGCGGCGCGAGGCGGAGCGGGCGGACGGCGAGGCGGCGGGCTGAGGGCAGCGGCCGGGCGCCGAAATGCGATATGCTGAAGGAGCGCGCCCGTAGCTCAGCTGGATAGAGCGAACGCCTCCGGAGCGTTAGGTCGGGAGTTCGAATCTCTCCGGGCGCACCATCCCTATATTGCCGATCATAACCACCCCAGGCTGCGGCGTGGGGCCGGAAAAGGCAGCTTCCATCCGAGTTCAAGAAATTCCTCTTTCGAGGTGGCGTTTGGGCCATCCGGAAAGGGACCTCTTGGACTCTTTGCATTTGGTCCGCCTGTAGCAGTTCCCAGGCGATGGCTGTGCCGGCCGGGCGCGACCTGAAAGAGTGAGGAACCCCTGGGGTTGCCGGCAGGGTTCTTGTGTATCCTTGCTCATGCGCGTCGAGGCGGCGGGGGGATTGGGTCGTCCGGCGATTCGCAAAATCCAGCAGACGAAACGCGGCAGGGAGAGATGGGATGCCAGGTATACAAGCGCAAATCTGGAAGGGTTCCAGCTTCACCATTGAACGCAAGAAGGGCAAGGCTCCCGGCGTGGTGATTTTTCGTCTCTCCGGACCCTTTACCGCGCGCGACATGTACGGCACGCTCACGCCGGAAGCGCTGCGGAACCTGTTTGAATCCTCGTCAGACGAGGCGCCAACTGCGCGCATCTTCGACCTGAGCGAGGTTCCCTATATGGATTCGGCGGGGCTGGGCATGATGGTGAGTGAGCATGTGCGGTGCCAGGGCAAAGGCCTGCGGATGGTTGCCGCGGGCGTGACGCCGCGAGTTCTGCAACTGTTCAAAATGACGAAGGTGGACACCTTTCTTTCGATGGCCGCCACGGTTGAGGAAGCCGAGTGCCAGTAATCCAGCTTGAGAGCCGCGGACGAAGTTCCGCTGTTCGGCTGCTAGCCTTCTGAGACGATGGGAAGCTCTGCGGCCTCCCATGCGCCGAGGCCGCCTGCGATCTCCACCTGATTTGTGATGCCATACTGCTGCAGGATGCTGGCGGCAATGGAGGAGCGGTAACCGCCGGCGCAGTGGATGGCGATGCGGCGGTCGCGGGGTACTTCCTGGATGCGCTCCTGCAGGCGATTGAGCGGGAGGTTGAGGCTGCCTTGAATGTGTTTATCGGCCCATTCGCCAGGGTTGCGGACATCGAGCACGAGGCTGAGTTCGCCGCTGGCTAACTCCTCGGCTGCGATGAGGACGCTGATGCGGGGCGTGGGCCAGACGAGGTCTTCCCTTTCCGCAAGCGCTTCCATGCCTCCGCGAAGATAGCCCCGGACGTGATCGAAGCCGATTCGTCCTAGACGCAGCGCGGCCTCCTGCTCGCGGCCGGGCTCGGCGATGATGACGATGAGCTTGGAGCGGTCCAGCACGGTGCCGGCCCAGGTGGCGTATTGGCCTCCGAGGGGAATGTTGAGGCTGCCGGCGAGATGGCCCTTGGCAAACTCGGCGGGATCGCGCACGTCCAGGAACTGCGCGCCGCTGTCGCCCATGCGGAGTACCTCATCGAGTTCGACCGGCTGCAGGACTTCCTTGAGGTTCTTGTCCAGTGTGGCGCGCTCGCGGGTGTTGAGGATGGCGTCGTAGGTGAAGTAGGGCGGAGCGTCCGGTTGATCGGCGGTGACGAGGCGAACGAACTCCTCTTTCGTGCTGGGCTTCAGGGCGTAATTCAGACGCCGCTGATCGCCGAGAGTCGAGACCGTGTCTGAGGAGAGCTTTTTGCCGCAGAGGGAGCCGGCGCCGTGTGCGGGGTAAACGAGGACCTCGTCGGGAAGCGTGAGCAGTTTGTTATGGAGGGAGTCGTACAGGTAGCCGCCAAGATCGGTGGCGGTCCAGCCGAGCGATGCGCGGAGATCGGGGCGGCCCACGTCGCCGATGAAGAGCGTGTCTCCGGTGAGGACGGCGTGGGGTTTCGCCTCATCCTTGCGGCGATCGAAGACGAGGATGGAAATGGATTCGATGGTGTGGCCCGGGGTCTCGAGCACCTGCAGGCGGAGGCCGGGGAACTCGAGCGTGTCGCCGTCCTTCATGGGGACGAAGGCGTACTCGGCCTGGGCGCGGGAACCGAGATGAATGGTTGCGCCGCAATGATCGCGCAGTTCCAGATGGCCGGCGATGAAGTCTGCGTGGAAGTGGCTGAGGAAGACGTGGCGGATCTGCAGGCCGAGCTCTTCCGCGTCGTCGAGGTACTGATGGACGTCGCGCTGCGGGTCGACGATGATGGCAGTGGCGCTCTGTTCGTCGCCGACCAAGTACGAGGCGTGGGCCAGGCAGCCGAGGTAGTACTGTTTGAGGATCATGGAGTTGGTTGAGTGTACCACCACGCGATTTTGCCGGGAAAGCCCGCGGGGCATGCGGCGACGGCAATTGAGCCGGGGAGGACGCGCAGCTTACAATGAAGTTGCCTGCGGCAGGGTTTGGGTCAACGCATTCCGGCGGGTGGCGCTCTGCCTGATCCTTTTTTTGCCTTTTCGTTTCCGGCAATGCCTTTAAGCGCCCTGTGGGGCGGCCCGCACGGGCTGGACAGCAGCGCAGAAGCCGGCCAAGCATGGCCGGACAAGGAGCACATGCACTTCAATTTCGGATTCAATACTGTTCAGGTTTTGTGGACGCTGACGTTTGCGGCGCAACTGGTTCTGCTGGTGGTGTTGCTGGGGCGGGATCGCGCACGGCGCTTTCCGTGGTTTACGGCGAGCGTGGCGCTTGTGGCGCTGCGGCTGCTGACGAGCCGGCTGCTGTTTGGGCGGATGCCGCAGCTGACGATGACGACCATTTTTCTGGCAATGGCGGACTTGACCGTGGTGATGTCGTTGCTGGTGCTGGTGGAACTGGCGCGGCAGAGCCTTGGCGGCGCGTCGCGGCGGGCATGGATTGCGGGCATTCTGGGGCTGGCGCTGCTGGGCGGCGGAGTGGCAGGCGCGTGGGGCCACTGGCCGGCGTGGAGCACGATGACGGCGGGGACGCCGCTGGCCACGCTGGGCCTGATGCAGCTGTTTGCGCAGAAGGTGGGCGTGCTGGCCGATGTGGTGACGGTGGGGCTGGGCGTGCTGGTGGTGCTGCTGGGGCGGCGCTACGGAGCGGGCTGGAAGACGCATCCGCAACAGTTGCTTGTGGGGCTTTCCACGGCATCCCTGGCGCAACTGGCGGTGCAGGGCATCTGGCAGGTGATTGCGCGGACGGCAGCGCCGCACTCCATGGCGGAATATACGCGCGTGGTGGGCCTGCGGGAGAAGCTGTACAACGGGAACAGCGCGGTCTATGTGCTGGTGGCGGTGTGGTGGATTGTGTGCATGTGGCGGGATGAGCCGGGCACGCGCGAGACGGGCGAAGCAGTCGGCGAGGGCGCGGGGGATGGGTCGACGGGCTAGACCGCGAAGTCCACGAAGCCGCGCTCCGGATTGGTGGAGATGAGGCGAACGGTGACGCGGTCACCCACGTCCAGGCCGTGACCTCCCTGCACCAGCATGCCATCCACGTGCGGATTGAGCGTGCGGACGAAGGTTCCATAGTGATTGACGCCGGTGACGATGGCGCGGAAGCTCTCTCCGATGCGGGGATGGAGCACGACGGCGGCGATGCGCTTTTGCATTTCGCGCTCGACCTTGCGGGCAGCGTCTTCCATGAGGGTGCAGCGCTGTGCGATAGCGTCGAGGTCCCCGGGCGTGTACGGCTGCGGCGCGGCGGCGATCCAGGCCTTGAGCAGGCGCTGGGTGACGACATCCGGGAAGCGGCGGTTGGGCGCGGTGGAGTGCGTGTAGTCCTGCACGGCGAGGCCGAAGTGGCCGGGGGAAACTTCGTCTGGGCGGACGAGGACGTACTCGCCGGGGCCCATGAGCTTGACGACGGCGAGCGAAAGATCAGGGAAATGGTCGGGGTCCTTGCGCTTCTGTGCGAGGAGAAAGTCGTTGAGCGCTTTGGAGTCCGGCTCGACGGGAAGCGTGGCGCCGAGGCCGGCGGCGAGCTGCACGATGCGGTCCCATCGCTTGGGCGTGCGCACGATGCGGCGGATGGAGGCGACGCCTGCAGATTCAAAGATTTTGGCGATGACGCCGTTGGCCGAGACCATGAACTCCTCAATGAGTGAGGTGGCGCGATTCTTATGCAGACGCGCGATTTCAACAGCCTCTTCGGCGAGCATGACGGGGCGGGTCTCAATGGTCTCCAGATCGAGCGCGCCGTGCTGGAAGCGGCAGTCGAGCAGGTGCTGGGCGGCTGCGTCCTGCAGTTTGAGCTGGGCGGCGAGGTCGGGGTTGGCGGCAATTTTCTCCGGCGCGGGGCCCTTGCCCTCCAGCCAGGCGCCGACGGAGTTATAGGCAAGCTGGGCGCGGTTACGCACCAGAGCGCGGTAGGCCTTGCCGGTGGCGACACAGCCGACGGGGTCGACGGTGAACTCAATGACGATCGCGGCGCGGTCCTCATTCTCATCGAGCGAAGTGATGCCCTCAGAAAGCTGGACGGGCAGCATGGGAAAGACCCGAACGCCGGTGTAGACGGAGGTGGTCTGGCTGCGCGCGTGGGCATCAATCACGGTGGCTTTGGCGACACGGACGTCTACATCTGCCACGCCGACGAGTACGCGGATGCGACCGTCGGGCAACTGCTGGGCCCACTCAATCTGGTCGAGATCGCGCGAGGTGTCATTGTCAATGGAGGACCAGAGTAGAGAGCGGAGATCCTGCATTCCGGCGAGGAGCGGGACGGGCGGCTGGGCCTGGATGGCGGCGAGCTGGTCATCGGTGCCCGCGGGGAAATCGGGCTGAAAGCCATGCTCCAGCATGGCAGCGTGAGCGGCGGCCACAAGATTGAAATGGTAAGGGTGAGCCGTGGACATGCGCAGCGCTTCTCCTTCGAAACGACGAGACAGCCTAACACGCCGGACAGGAAGCTGCAGAAGCTTAAGGAAAAGGGCGGCCGGCTGGCGACCGCCCATGCGCAGTCCCTGCCGCGGGCAGCGAGTTATTGAATGCCGAGGTCCGCGAGGACCTTGGGCTTGGACTCATCGACGGCGAGCAGGTTGTGACAGACGGAGCAGTCCTGCGGGATGGTCTGGCCGTCTTTGGCGGTGTGGTCGCCGTCGTGGCAACGGAAGCAGCCGGGGTAAGCCATGTGGCCGATGTTGTTGGGATGTGTGCCCCAGGTGACTTTCATGCTGGGAAAGACATTCTGGCTGTAGAGGGTGAAGAGTGCCCTGCCGGCGGCCTGGACGAGATTGGCCTTGGCGGCGAGCACCTGGGGATTCTGGCTACGGTAGAACGCTTCCAGCTGCGCGGGAATCTGCACGCGGGCCTGGTCCTGCGTGGAGTAACTGGCCTTGAGGAGTTGGAGGCCTTCCTTATGGACGAAGGGCAGCGAGGGGCTGATGATGCCGTCGGCCATGGCGCGATTGATGGCTTCCTCGGGCGTGGTGAAGGTGTGAGCGGCGCGATTGTGGCAGTCGATGCAGTCCATCACACGGCGCTCGCCCTGAGGAATTTTTCCGTTGAGCGCGGAGGCTGCGAAGACCGTCTCAGAGCCGTCGGGGTTGCGCTTCTGGACCCAGGGAATGGTTTGGCGGCCGGCGTCGGTGGCGATGTATTCGATGTGTCCGAGGTGGACGCCGTGGATGCCGGTGAAATGGGAGAGCGAATCCTCGCCGCCGAGGTGGAGGACGAGCACGGTCTGCGTTTCTGTGTTCTGCTCATCGTCGGCAAAGGAGGACTTGACGAGGAGCTTGTCTCCGACGAAGCGGGTGGGCGTGTGGCAGCTCTCGCAGATTTCGCGGGCCGGGCGCAGGTTGCGGACGGGCGACGGAATGGGCGTGGGATAGCGGTGGAAGGCCACCTCAAAGAGCTGCTTGGTGCCGTCGACCTTGGCGGCAAAGTACGACTTGGCGCCGGGGCCGATGTGGCAATCGGTGCAGGCGACATGGGAGTGCGGGGATATTTTGTATGCGGTGTACTCCGGGTGCATGACGTGGCAGGACTGTCCGCAGAACTGGGGCGAATCCATGTACGCCGCGCCGCGATAACTGGCCACAGAGACGATGAGCAGATTGACGATGGTGGCGATGAGGACAATGTCCACGCCGTGGCGGAAGATGCGGTCGTTGAAGTCGACCTTGGGATATACCGAGGGGATTTGCCCGGCGTTTTGCAGGGCTTTGTGGCGGATGACGACACCGACCGGGATGAGCGCCAGGCCAAAGATGAACAGGGCGGGCAGGATGAGGAAGAAGATGATGCCGAGGTAGGGGTTGGTGTATCCCCGGCCGAACATGTCATACAGCCAGTAGCCGACCACGGTGACGCCGGCGGCCGTTGTGATGGCGCCGCCGAGAAGGCTAATGGGGTTGTTGCCGAAAAACAGCGCCGGCCGGATCCAGTTCTCACGAAATTTCTGCAGCATTGACAGGTTCCCTTTGGGTGAAAGACTGGGGGGCCCG
>Ga0307375_10003367_pt1 | contig 15756 bp, 12 predicted proteins | sample TR1MG_FD_202531 | JGI IMG/M metagenome (GOLD analysis project Ga0307375, IMG submission 202531) | Soil microbial communities from Risofladan, Vaasa, Finland - TR-1 | ecosystem: Environmental > Terrestrial > Soil > Coastal area > Acid sulfate soil | place: Finland: Risofladan, Vaasa | collected... | reverse complement strand
CGTCAACGCCGATAGTTCATTCATGCGCGAGCGCTCCCATGTCGAGTCCGGCAACGCGATCCCATAAGATGGCCGGCATCCCGCATAACACGGATTCCAACCGCAACAACGATTTCATGGCTCAATCCTTCTCCCGATTTTCCAGATACACCGAACGGAACGCAAATGCCCGATCGGATCCAAACAGAATCTTCGGCTGGGGCGTCAGTGGTCCGACGCATACGCCGGACGGCCGATGACTCGGCGCGCTATGACGCGAGGGAGACGCTAATTGCGAAAATTGCGGTAAAGGATCGTCAGCGGTGGGCCAACGACGGGCGGCGCCGAGGCCAGGACGACAGGCTCCGGCTGCGCGGGAACAGGGACTTCGAGTACGTTGAGGACGGGAACGAGCGCCACGGGTGTTACACCGGCCCAGATCTTTTGTGCGTCGTTGTGGAAGCTTTGCACAAAATGCGTCAGGCAAGACCCCGTTTCTTCACACTGCGGGCAAGCGGGCTCGTCCGCCTTGGCAGCCGACGCATGAGCCGCGACCCGGCCCTGCCCCGCCAAATCCACCGCGAAGGCGCAAACGGCGGCGCCTGCGTTGTTCGCGAAGAACATCGCCGCAAAGAATAAGCTCAGGTACCGCATTCGCCTGAATCGCACTTCGGTCCTCGTGTCGCACGGCAGCGCCCCGTGACCGGTGCCACCGCAGCGCTGCTGATCGGATGCCGTCAGGTTAATGACTTCCGCTGAATCATTCTTGATGCAGATCAAACGATTACCGCGCCGGCCGGGGAATCGGGCGCAGCGCGCTCAGGCCGCTCCCTTGCCGCTCGCCCAAGCCGGCATGCGCACGCCGTCCATGCCGCCATTTCCGGCTTGAGCTGCGCGATCGAAGGCCTCGAGCACGCGCGCTGCGGTAGGCAGCTCGACTCCCGGGCTTTGCGCCTCTTCCAGAAGAGCGACGGCCTCGCCGAACGCCTGCCAGAACACGATCAGGGGCAGGTTGATCGCGAGCTCCATCGCCGCGAACGCGGTTGGTTTCGGATCGCCCCTGTACCGCATGCACGCTTATCGTCGATGCTATCGCGTCACAGTTCGGACTTCAAACCAGCCCGCTCACGCGGCCACAGGCACATATAAAACGTGCACGCATCGTCAACGCTGCAGTTTCTTCGACCAAAATTTCCGGATCGACTACAACTGAAAGGCACGCTATACTTTGCGTGGTCGCGTAGTAATTTCTGTTCATTACTTACAGCTAGAAGGGGAAAGTTCCATGAGCATCCGTCCATCCCGTCTCGTCGTCGCCGCTCTGGCGCTGTGCGCCGGTGCCGTTGCGCTGCCCGCGCAAGCGCTCGATATTCCGTGTCGCGTCGCCAAGCTCATCGTGCCCTGGAAGGCGGGCGGCGACACCGACATCATCTTCCGCCTGTTCGTGGACACGGCCAACAAGGAAGGGGCCAAGCCCCAGATGCAGGTGGTCAACGTCGGCGGCGAGGGAGGCAACAAGGGCGCCAAGCAAGTGCTCAGCGCTGAGCCGAACGGCTGCACCCTGCTCGGGATCCACGACAGCGCGATCATCAGCTACCTGGCGCACCGCGTGAAGTTCACCTGGAACGCGTTCGAGCCCGTTGCCTCGGTCACCTACACGCCGTCGGTCATCGGCGCCAGTCCGGGCGTCCCCTACGACGACATGAAGGGCTTGGTAACCTACGCCAAGGCGCACCCCGGGGAAGTTACCGCGGCGGTGACGCTGGGCTCGACCAGTCAGTTCATCTTTTTGCTGGTCGAAGATGCGGCCGACATCAAGATCAAGTACGTTCCCTACGAGGGCACGCGCGAGCGGCTCACCGCGATGCTGGCCAAGAACGTCGACCTGGGCGAGATGAACATCCTGACCGCCAAGCAGTACATCGAGAAGGGCTCGCTCAAGGCGCTGGGCATTGCGACGGACAAGCGCAGCGACCTCATTCCGCAGGTCCAGACGCTCAAGGAGCAGGGGGTCGACGTAGTCTACGGGCTTACGCGCGGCATCGTGCTGCCAAAAGGTACCCCGGAGGCCATCGTCAAGCACTACGAACAGATCGCCGCCAAAGTCGCGAAAAGCCCCGAGTTCGACAAGGCGATGCACGACAAGGGCACGCTGGTCGAATACCGCGACGCTGCGCAGTACCGCGCGTTCGACGAGAAGTCCTTCAAGCAGTACGAGAAGCTGGCGAAAAAGGTCGGCATGTAGTTTGGCGGGCGCTCGCCTGATACCAGGCGAGCGCCGCCTCATCGACTTCCGGCTGCTCCGTGAAACGCTTCCACAGCGATACGCTGATCGCTATTTTCCTGCTGCTCGTCGGTGGGATCTTGTTTTGGGATACCTTCGGCTTTCGCATTCCGCCGTTCGCGACCGTGTCGCCGCGCGCTTGGCCGCGCTTCGTCCTGGTGCTGTTGCTCTGCCTGTGCGCGCTTTACCTGGTGGAATCCCTGCGCGCGCCACGCGCGCCCGGTGCCAGGGGTGACCTGCGTACCTGGCTGGGCGCCAACCGCAATGCGCTGTGGTGCTACGCCCTGTTCCTCGCCTTCCTGCTGATCCTGCCCTACCTCGGGATGCTCATCGACGGGATCGTCTTCGTCTACGCGGTGCAGACGGCAATCGGAAAGCGTGACCTGCGCTCGCATGTCAAGCACATGGTGATCGCGCTGGTTTCGGTCGGCCTGATGTGGGCGCTGTTCGACTTCGCGCTGGACGTGATCCTGCCCACTGGCAGCCTGTTCGGCAACTTCATCTGATCCCGGCTCGGGCAAGGACCTAGCGATTATGTTGCAACATCTCGGCGCGGCATTCGGCGACGTCTTCACGCTCGTCACCCTGGCGTTGATGGCGCTCGGGACCGCGGCCGGGCTCATCGCCGGCGCGATCCCGGGGTTTACGGTCACCATGGCGATCGTGCTCACCCTGCCGTTCACTTTCGGCATGACGCCGATACACGGCCTGTCGACGATGCTGGGGGTGTTCGTCGGCGGTATGTCCGGCGGCCTGATGTCGGGCATCCTGATGGGCATACCGGGCACCCCATCTTCGATCGCGACCGTCTTCGACGGCTTCCCGATGGCGCGTGCGGGGCGCCCGGGCCTGGCGCTCGGCATCGGCGTGTGGTCCTCGTTCTTCGGCGGCCTGTTCAGCGCCGTCGTGCTCGCGCTGCTCGCGCCGGCGGTGGCGCACCTCGGGCTTGAGTTCGGCCCCTGGGGCTACTTTTCCCTCGTCGTGTTCGCTCTCACCATCGCGGCGAGCCTGTCGGGCGACAATCTCACCAAAGGCCTGATCGCGGGCGTCGGCGGAATGCTGCTCGCCACCATCGGCGAGGACCCGATCAACGGCGTGGGGCGCTTCACCTTCGGCATCGACGCGCTCGAGCAGGGCTTCGCCTTCCTGCCTGTTTTGGTGGGCCTGTTCGCGTTCAGCCAGATCATGTCCGACTTGCGCGACCCCGAGGCCGCGACCAAGGTGATGCTCAAGTCCGATGCCAAAGCGGTCAGGGTCGAGCACCGCGCCGCGATCCGGGCGATCTTCGAGCACTGGGCGGTATGGCTGCGCTCCTCAATGATCGGCACCTTCATCGGCGTGCTGCCGGCGGCGGGCGGCTCGATCTCGAACATCCTCGCCTGGGACCAGGCGAAGAAGGCGTCGCGCTATCCGGAGAAGTTCGGCACCGGCATCCCCGACGGCATAATCGCGTCGGAATCGGCCAACAACGCGACCGCGGGCGGCGCGCTGGTCACGATGATGGCGCTCGGCATCCCGGGCGACGCCGTGACCGCGGTGATGCTGGGCGCGCTGCTGATCCACAACATCGCCCCCAGCCCGACTTTCATCAGCACCCAACCGGTGCTCGCGTACGGCATCATCGTCGCGTTCTTTCTCGCCCACTTCGTGATGGTCGCCGAGCAGGCGCTGGCCCTGCGCCTGTTCCTGCTCATCACGCGGGTGCGCCTGTACGTGCTGGGCGCGGTGATCCTGGCCTACAGCGCGATCGGCGTGTTCGCGCTCAACAACAGTGTGTTCGACATCTGGACCCTGTTCCTGTTCGGCCTGCTCGGCTACGGCATGTCGCGCCTGCGCTTTCCCCTCACCCCGATGATCCTCGGCGTCGTGCTGGGGCCGATCGCGGAGGTCAACTTCTCGCGTGCGCTCGCAACCAGCAACGACCTTACCCAATTCGTAACCCGCCCCTGGTCGCTGTTCTTCATCGTGCTGGCCGTGTTCTCACTGGTCTACCCGTGGTACCAGCGCGGGCAGTACACGCGACGCTGGACTCTGCTCTACCTGCCGCTGCTGCTCATCGGCGTGGCGCCGCCCCTGTTCATGATGAACGGCACCGTACGCCCCGTCGTGGGCGGCGCGCTGCTGCTGTTCGCCTGCACACTGCTGTGGCGCCGGGCGCGCAGCGGCTGGAAGCTCGAAGGCGCGCCTACCGGCCAGAGCTAGCGGCCGATCACCGCCGCGGTGGATGCGGCTCGGTTTGAGAGCAGACTTCGGCGGCGACCGATAAAATGGCGAAATGCCAGGAATCGACAGCGACAACGCCATCCTGATCCACGGTGCGCGCCAGAACAACCTCAAGAACCTCTCCCTCGCCATTTCGCTGAACCAGCTTGTCGTGGTCACCGGCGTGTCCGGCTCGGGCAAATCGTCGCTGGTGTTCGACACGCTCTACGCCGAGGGGCAGCGGCGCTATGTCGAGACCTTCTCGCCCTACGCGCGCCAGTTCCTCGACCGCATGGACAAGCCGCAGGTGGACCGCATCGACGGCATCCTTTCCTGCAAAGGTGACACTCGAGGTCGGCGGGCTAAAGTTGAACGTCAGTTGTTAAAGACGAAATCAGACTTGAATAAGCTCGATTGCATGTGAGACCTATTCGGGAACCCGACAGGAGTTGGCGCCATGAATTCAAGACACGACACGCCGGAGGCGGTTCTCGATTTCTGGTTCAAGGAGACGACACCAAAGCAGTGGTGGAACAAGGCGGAAGATTTCGACCGCCTCATCGAGTCGCGCTTCAACGATTTGCTTCACGCTGCCCGGCGCTGCGAACTCTATACGTGGCGTGAGACACCGGGCGGTCGCCTCGCCGAGATCATAGTTCTGGACCAGTTTTCGAGGAATATCTATCGGGATCAGGCGCAAGCATTCGCGAGCGATGCGCTTGCCTTGGGATTGGCGCAGAGCGCAGTTGCCTCGAAGGCCGCCCTCAAGCTGGATCCGACGCAGAGGGCCTTCCTGTACATGCCCTATATGCACAGTGAGTCGCCGTTGATTCATGTTGTTGCGGTTTCGCTGTTCAGCCAGGAAGGGATGAGCGGCAATCTCGAATTCGAGCTTCGGCACAAGGCCATCATCGACCGCTTCGGCCGCTATCCGCACCGCAACCCCATTCTGGGTCGATCGTCGACACCGGAAGAGATCGAGTTTCTCAAGACGCCCGGTTCGTCGTTTTGAACGGCGGTTGTCGGCAGCGGCAGGCCCGCGCGGGCTCAAGCTTGCCCGCACTTCCTCCGGCGATACAACGCCGCCCACTGCCACTGCGGTATCCGCGCCATGCCCGAGACGAACATCGGGTCAAGGAAAGACCCCACCAATGACCGTATGACAATTGTCAACATTCTCCTGCCCGTTTGACGATATAAATTGCACCGGGCAATTCTACTTTCGCCACCCGGGCGGCGCGGAATCAGCGCCAAACGATCTCTGTCGGCCGGGTGCGCAAGAAGAGCGGTGCTGAATTTCATGTCGTTCTTAAGGGGAGGTTCATGGCGATGCTCAGGACGTGCAGTAGGGTATTTGGACTTATCTTATCGTCAACGCTGCTGCTGTCCGGTTGCGGCGGAGGCGGCGGTGGCGGCGGCTCTGGCACAAACCCCAACCCAACCACAGTCAGCGGAGTGGTCAGCAAGGGGCCTCTCAAGGGTTCGGCAATTTGCGCCTACGCGATATCCGGCGGCGCAATGGGGGCGCAAATCGGCACTTGCACAACCTCCGATACCGCAGGCAACTACAGTATCGGTCTCGGGACTCATACCGGCCCCGTGCTCTTTCAAGCCACAGGCGGCACTTACGTGGATGAAGCTACCGGCACGACAGTCGCCCTCGACGCGCCCCTGCACAGCATGCTGCTCAACGCGGCTGGCGGCAACGTCAGCGTGGCCATCACCCCTCTGACCGAGTTGGCCTATCTGAATGCCAGCGCCGCTTCCGGCGGGCTTAGCACAGCCAACATGCAGTCTGCCATCACCGGCGTAGGAAATAATTTCGGCGTCTCCGACATCATCAACACCATGCCGGTCGATGCCTTGAATGTGCCGGCCAACGCAAGCGCTTCGCAAAGAACCTATGCTCTGGCGCTGGCCGGAATATCGCAATACTTGAAGGATCAGCCTACCCGCACGACTTTGACAACTGCTCTGCAGTCATTCAACAGCTGTCTTGCCGCGCCGTCTTCAGGCTGCGGTACCGGCGCTGCCAGCGTAGGGACGCGTCTGAGGACTTCGCTCACGACCTTCGAAACAGCCCATGCCGCATTTTCAGGCATGACATTGCCGCTGCAGTACTTCGGCTCGGTATCCCAAAGCGAAGCCGCGGCAACTCAAATAGCGAATTTGAGTTACCAGACAATTGCCAATCCGGATACGGACTTCCTCGAGGAATTCAGCCGTCTTCTGACGATTATCGACAACGCCTCCAATGGACCTCAGCAATTCAGTACTTATCTAAATAGCGTCGTTTTGGGCAATGCCACGCCCAGCTCCGCGGTACCAGCTCCGCAGGTCCTGGCCAGTATGAGCGTGGCGCCGACCATTATGGATGCGCAAAGCATCATCGCCGACATCGAGAAATCCAAAGCCTATCAAGCCATAGTCGCGTTCGTGCAAAGCGTCATTGGAAATGTGGTAACTGCCGGCATTCCCGAACCGGCAGCTACAGCGCTGTCGGCCGCCGATCCGGAAGTGGCCCGAGGCATGCTTATGGCCAACTACCGAAAGAATTTGGACAATATATGCTATTTGCATGTTGGCGAGAGCTACTGTGACGACGCTTACAGCCAGTGGAGTTCCGGTCATTATGCCCAGGCATTGACAACAGCCTACACAGGAGCAGGCGTTCCCCTGCCTTCGTATTTGATACCACCCGTCTGTGCCAATGGCGCCGCCGATTATCCGACCTGCACGCCGACCGGATCCTCATTCACGCTCACAGCTTCGAAAACGGGAAGCGGAAGCGGGACCGTCAGCTCTTCTCCCGCGGGAATTTCCTGCGGCGCGAATTGTTCCGCGAGCTTTGCGAGTGGAAGCTCCGTTACGCTCTCCGCAGCACCCGCCAGCGGCTCATCCTTTAGCGGATGGTCCGGAGCGTGTTCGGGCACGGCCACCTCTTGTGTGGTCACGATCAACGCGGCTCAGTCTGTGGCGGCTGCATTTACCGCCACGTGTTCCAACGGCGCCACGAATTACCCGGCGTGTACGACGACGACGAGTGCCGTTACACCGGCGTCTATTACGGCCGGGGCGGCCGGAGGCTGCTCAGGAGGACAGGTAACGGCAACGTTCCAGGTTGTCGCCGCCAATAATGTTACGTGGACGGCGCAGGGTGACTCTCCCATGGACCAAGCCACGATGACAGTTTCGCCCCAGTCCGGCGTCGGCCCGGGCACACTCACTGTGACAATTACCGTTGCACCACAGCCGCCAACGCCTGGCTTTAGCTGCGCTTCGACGTACTCCTTGTCTTTCTTTGACAATATCTACGTCGATTTCAGCGATGGTGTCTTCTCCAATCCAGAAGTCTTGTGGACCTTTACCGGCGTCAATTGAGTAGACTTGCGAAGAAAATGGCAGGGCAAGTTGCGCATGGGATTGCCCATCGCAACTTGCACTTGCCCCGTCCCATTGATTGATGGCGAGTATTACGTCAAAGCAATCGACCGAGACGGCTTGATATTAGCCGGAACACGCGCACGCGCGGCGCGAACAGCCGGCTGCCGTTAAAATGCGGCAATGCCGAAAGCAAACAGCGCCACAGAGGATAAGGACAGCGCCATCCTGATCCACGGCGCGCGCCAGAACAACCTCAAGAACCTCTCCCTCGCCATTCCGCTGAACCAGCTGGTCGTGGTCACCGGCGTGTCCGGCTCGGGCAAATCGTCGCTGGTGTTCGACACGCTCTACGCCGAGGGGCAGCGGCGCTATGTCGAGACCTTCTCGCCCTACGCGCGCCAGTTCCTCGACCGCATGGACAAGCCGCAGGTGGACCGCATCGACGGCATTCCGCCCGCGATCGCCATCGACCAGACCAACCCGGTGCGCACCTCGCGCTCGACCGTCGGCACCATGACCGAGCTCAACGATCACGTGAAGCTGCTGTTCGCGCGCGCGGCGGCGCTGTATTGCCGCGGCTGCGGCGAGAAAGTGGCGCGCGACACGCCCGAATCGATATACGCGGCGCTCGCCGCGCGCGCCGAGGCATCGGGCGACCCGCGCCTCGTCATCACCTTCCCGGTGACGGTGCCGAAAAACTTCAGCGAGGCCGAAGTACAGCAGCTGCTCGAGAGCCAGGGCTACGCGCGCATCCATGCGCGCAGCGACGGCCTGCTCGAAGTGGTGCAGGACCGGCTGCGCATTTCCTCCGCCGAAAAGACGCGCGTGATCGAAGCGCTGGAGGCGGCGCTGAAAATCGGCCAGGGGAAAGTGAACGTGCACGTCGCCGCCGCGGACGACGAATCGACGGGCGAGGCCGTGTGGCGCTACTCCTCCGACCTGCACTGCGCCGAATGCGACATCCACTACGCCGACCCGACGCCGTCCCTGTTCTCGTTCAATTCGCCCATCGGCGCCTGCGATACCTGCCGCGGCTTCGGCCGCGTCATCGGCATCGATTTCGGCCTGATCGTTCCGGACGAAGGCAAAACCCTGCGCGAGGGTGCGGTGCGCCCCTGGCAGACGCCAAGCTTTTCCGAATGCCAGGACGATCTGGTCAAGTACGCCAACAAGCGCGGCATCCCGCTGGACGTGCCGTTTCGCAAACTCAGCGCAGCCGAGCGCAAATGGGTGCTCGAAGGCGAGCCGGAGTGGAAGAGCTGGCGCGCGTCCTGGCCCGGCACCTGGTACGGCGTGCGCAAATTCTTCGACTGGCTCGAGACCAAAGCCTACAAGATGCACATCCGCGTGCTGCTGTCGAAGTACCGCGCGTATACGCCCTGCCCCGCGTGCGAGGGCGCACGGCTCAAGCCCGATGCGCTGCTGTGGCGCCTGGGCACGAGGCAGGATGCAGACGATGCATTTGGCACCTATCGGAGATTTAAACCGCTCGGCGTCGAATGGAGCGAGGATAAACTCGCCGCGCTGCCCGGCCTCACGGTGCACGACCTGATGCTGCTGCCGATCGAACGCTGCCGCAGCTTCTTCGCCACACTGCACCTATCGGCGCCATTAGACGAAGCCGCCGATCTTCTGCTCAGCGAAATCCGCTCGCGCCTGTCCTACCTGTGCCAAGTGGGCCTCGCCTACCTGACGCTCGACCGCCAGTCGCGCACGCTCTCGGGCGGCGAGGTGCAGCGCATCAACCTCACCACGGCGCTGGGCACCTCGCTGGTGAACACCCTGTTCGTGCTGGACGAGCCCTCGATCGGGCTGCACCCGCGCGACATGGGCCGCGTGATCGAAGTGATGCACCGCCTGCGCGACGCCGGCAATTCGCTGCTGGTGGTCGAGCACGATCCGCAGATCATGTTCGCCGCCGACCGCATCCTCGACATGGGCCCGGGCCCGGGCGAGCGCGGCGGCGAAGTCGTGTCTTTCGGGACGCCGGACGAACTGAAACACTCCGATTCGCTTACCGGCCAATATCTCTCCGGACGTAAGCGCGCCGATGGATTCCCCCCCTTTGAAAAAGGGGGCCGACGCGCCGCAGGCGCGCGGGGGGATTTCTCGGCCGGCGAAATCCCCCCTGGCCCCCCTTTTGCAAAGGGGGGAAAGATAGAGGTGCTCGGGGCCGCGGAGCACAATCTGAAGAACATCGACGTCACCATCCCGCTTGCGCGCCTGGTGTGCATCACCGGCGTCTCAGGCAGCGGCAAATCGACGCTGGTGCAGGACGTGCTCCATGCGGCGCTGCTGAAAGCCAAGGGCAAACCCACCGAAACCCCGGGCGTGCATCGCGCGCTCAGCGGCGCGGAACTTATAGACGACGTGGTAATGGTGGACCAGTCGCCGATCGGCAGGACCACGCGCTCCAATCCGGCGAGCTACGTCGGCGCCTTCGACGCGATCCGCGCGCTGTACGCGGCCGAGCCCCTGGCGAAGGAGCGCGGCTACACCGCCGGCACCTTCAGCTTCAATGCCGGCAACGGGCGCTGCCCGACCTGCAGCGGCAACGGCTTCGAGCACGTCGAAATGCAGTTCCTGTCGGACGTGTACCTGCGCTGTCCCGACTGCAACGGCAGGCGCTTCCGCGCCGAGGTGCTGGAAGTCACGCTTGCAGGAAGGCACGGCCACCCGGCGCTGTCGGTCGCCGACGTGCTCGAACTCACCGTGGCCGAAGCGCTCGCCTTCTTCGCCGATCACGCGCAGGTGCAGGCGGTGCTGACGCCGTTGACCGACGTCGGCCTGGAATATCTCAAGCTCGGCCAGCCGGTGCCTACGCTCTCTGGCGGCGAGGCGCAGCGGCTGAAGCTCGCGGGCCATTTGGTAGAAGCCGGCAAGGGCGCGCCCGCCGCGGGCGGCTTGCTGCGCAAGGGCAAGCTGTTCCTGTTCGACGAACCCACCACTGGCCTGCACTTCGACGACATCGCCAAGCTGCTGCGCGCGCTGCGCAAGCTCATCGCCGCCGGGCATTCGGTGGTCGTGATCGAACACAATCTCGACGTGATCCGCGCCTCCGACTGGATCATCGACCTCGGCCCGGAAGGCGGGGATGCGGGCGGCGAGATCGTGTGCAGCGGCACGCCGGCCGAAGTCCGCGCGCACGCCACTTCGCATACCGGCAAAGCCCTGCGCGACTACGAACTCGCGCTTACCCCCTTTGAAAAAGGGGGCCGACGCGCCGCAGGCGCGCGGGGGGATTTAGCAGTGGCCGAAGAAATCCCCCCCAGCCACCCTTTTTCAAAGGGGGGAGCCGATGCGTTTATCCGGATCCACAACGCGCGCGAGCACAACCTGCAGAACGTCGACGTCGAAATCCCGCGCAACCGCTTCACCGTGATCACCGGCGTTTCCGGCTCGGGCAAGTCCACGCTCGCATTCGACATCCTGTTCGCCGAAGGCCAACGCAGATACCTCGAATCGCTCAACGCCTATGCGCGCCAGTTCGTGCAGCCCTCCTCGCGCCCCGACGTCGATGCGATCTACGGCATCCCGCCCACGGTGGCGATCGAGCAGCGCACCAGCCGCGGCGGCAGGAAGAGCACGGTGGCGACGCTGACCGAGATCTACCATTTCCTGCGCCTGCTGTACGTCAAGCTCGGCACGCAATATTGTCCCGACTGCAACGTGCCGATCGAGCCGCAGAGCTTCGATGCGATCGCCGCGCGCATTCTTCGCAGCTACAAAGGTCAGCGCATCGGCCTGCTCGCGCCGCTGGTCACCAGCCGCAAAGGCTACTACACCGATCTCGCCAAGTGGGCCAAGGGCAAGGGCTACGATTTCCTGCGCGTCGACGGCGAGTTCCTGCCGACGGCGAAGTGGCCGCGCCTGGACCGCTTTCGCGAACATACGATAGAGCTGCCGCTGGCCGACCTGCGCATCACGCCGGCAAACGAGGCCGAGCTGCGCGCGGCGCTCGCGCGCGCGCTCGACTTCGGCAAAGGAATCGTGCACGTGCTCGGCGGCCTCGACCGGCTCGCCGAGGCCGCGAAAAAGTCGAAAGCCGCGCGCGTCGAGATCGCATTGCCGCAGACGATCTTTTCGACCAAGCGCGCCTGCCCGTCGTGCGCGCGCAGCTTTCCCGAACTCGACCCGCGGCTGTTCTCGTTCAACTCCAAGCATGGCTGGTGCACGAGCTGCCTCGGCACCGGCGTGAAACTGTCGGGCTACCAGGAACCGGACTACGACAAGGATCGGGACATCAGCCGCGAGCAGGAAGATCGGCGATTGGACGCCTTCCTCGACGAGCAGGAACAGGGCGACGTCACCTGCCCCGATTGCGCCGGCCGGCGCCTCAACCCGGAGGCGCTGGCGGTGCGTTTTCGCAAGCATTCGATCGCGGACCTGGTAGCGTTTCCGGTGACCCAGTTGGGGAAATTCTTTCGCGAACTCGAAACACGCGGACGCGAAGCCGAGATCGCGCGCGACCTCGTCGCCGAGCTGAAATCGCGCTTGAGCTTCCTCGACGAAGTCGGACTAGGCTATCTGGCGCTGGCGCGCTCCGCGCCTACGCTCTCCGGCGGCGAGGCGCAGCGCATCCGCCTTGCGGCGCAGCTGGGCTCGAACCTGCGCGGCGTGTGCTACATCCTCGACGAGCCCACCATCGGCCTGCACCCGCGCGACAACCAAGTGCTGCTGGCCACGCTGGAGAAGCTGCAGGCCAAGGGCAACACGCTGGTCGTGGTCGAGCACGACGAGGACACCATACGCCGCGCGGCGCACGTGCTCGACCTGGGGCCGGGCGCAGGCATCCGCGGCGGGCGCGTGGTAGCCGAAGGCTCGGCTGCGGACCTGATGGCGCAGCCGGAATCGGTCACCGGATATTTCCTCAAACATCCGCTGCGGCATCCGCTGCATCCGCCGCGAGCGGTCGACAAACAAACGCCGGCGCTGGAGATCCTCGGCGCCGACCTGCATAACCTCAAGCATCTCGATCTGCGCGTGCCGCTGGCGCGCCTGGTCGTGATCACCGGCGTTTCCGGCAGCGGCAAGTCCACGCTCGCGCGCGAGGTGCTGCATGCGAATCTGTCGCGCCTCGTGGCGCAAACGCGCCTGTCCGCGCGCAAACGCGGACAGGTGCAACTCGCGGGCTGCCGCGAGATCCGCGGCGCCGAAAACATCGGGCGCGTGCTCGAAGTCGATCAGACGCCGATCGGCAAGACGCCACGGTCGTGTCCTGCCACTTACGTCGGCTTCTGGGACGCGATCCGCAGGCTGTTCGCGGACACGACCGAAGCGCGCATGCGCGGCTGGAGCCCCTCGCGCTTCTCCTTCAATACCGGCGAGGGCCGCTGTCCCGCATGCGAGGGCCAGGGCGTGAAGCGCATCGAGATGAGCTTCCTTCCCGACGTGAAAGTCCTGTGCGACGTGTGCCGCGGATTCCGTTTCAGCCCCGAAACGCTGATGGTGAAGTTCAAGGGAAAATCGATAGGCGAAATCCTGGCAATGAACGTGGACGAGGCGGTCGAGTTCTTCTCCGCCCATCCTTCCACCCATCACGCGCTGCGCCTGCTGCAGGACGTGGGCCTGGGTTATCTGACCCTGGGCCAGCAGAGCCCGACGCTCTCCGGCGGCGAAGCGCAGCGGATCAAACTGGTGACCGAGTTGTCGAAGGTTCGAATCGACGCCGAAGGCAACGCGGCGGCGCGCCCGGGGCGCGGCGGCGCGCTGGGCCACACGCTCTACGTGCTCGACGAACCCACGGTGGGCCTGCACATGGCCGACGTGGAAAAGCTGATCCGCGTGCTGCACCGCCTGGTCGATGCCGGCAACACGGTGGTGGTGGTCGAGCACAACCTGGACATCATCGCCGACGCCGACTGGATCATAGACCTGGGCCCCGAAGGCGGCGACGCCGGAGGGCGCATCGCCGCCCAGGGCACGCCCGCAAGCCTCGCGCGCAAGCCCGCGCGCTCCCACACCGCGCGCGTGCTGGCCGAATTCCTCGAAGGACGGGCGGCATGAGCAAGGAGTAGAGGCTCCATGCAATGGCGGCCACGATTGCCGCCGGACGCCGGCAGCACGCACCTGAAACCACGGCACTGGTGAAGGAGGCGGCAGCTCGGGTGAACCGCGAAAGCAGTGACCTGCCCTTGCCAGCAACACCGGACACTGCCCTTGGCTGGATGTACCTCAGCACCTCGGCCTGCAGCAGACAGTCAGGACTGTCGCCGGATAGCGGCCGTCCAGGTAACACGTTACCAATAGATTGCCAGCGATCGCTTGCCTTACTATAATGCTGATCGTAAGGACTAAAGGAGCTTGCAATGTCAAACGACGCCACACTTACCAGCAAGGGGCAAACAACGATTCCCAAGGAAATTCGGGACAAGCTTTCTATGAAGGCCGGAGACCGGATGACGTTCACCTTGATGCCGGACGCCACAGTCGTTATGCGCGTGAAGTCCAAGAGTGTTACCGAACTGGCGGGCGTGTTACGCAAGAAGGGTCGCAAGCCTGTTCCGGTTGAGCAATTGTCACGGTGATGCTGGGGGTCGATACCAACGTTCTCGTTCGCTTTCTGGTTCGGGATGACGAGGCTCAGTTCGAGAAGGCGCGCAAGCTGATCAAGCGTGAGGTCGCGGCAGGGCGCTGCGTCTTCGTAAGCCTGTTGGTTCTTCTGGAAACTGAATGGGTGCTGCGTAGCCGATACAGCCTGCCGAAGAATACGATCATTGAAGCCATTTCGGGCTTGCTCGACGCGACTGATGTTCGATTCGAGGATGAACCGACCATCGAGGAGGCTCTTTTCATCTGGAAGGATACGACTGCCGATTTTGCCGATTGCCTGATCGGTACCAAAAATCGACGGCTTGGGTGTCGAGCGACGGCAACCCTCGATGCGAAGGCGGTCAAGTTGCCGGGGTTTATAGCCGCCTAAAGATTGTCGGGGCATAATTGTCTGCGTGCCCGGTTCGCCCGGCTTCAGGGATTCGAGGCGCGCCCGGCCCGGCGGTTCACGACAGCAACCATTTCAATCACGCCCATGCAACTCGACATCTTTGAGCACAGCCGAGACGTGGTTCTGCGCAACGCGGCCATCGACACCTTGCGCGAACGCGACACTGGCGCTTGCGCGCAAGCGATAGCGGCGCTTAGTGCCGAATACGGCGCGGATCCGCTGCTGCCGGCCTTCAGTATCCTATGCGCCAAATTGCGTTCACCCGTCGCCAAGCCGATTGCGCGCGAGGCCGCCATCGCGAACCTGCAACAACTGGACGATACCGTCGCGCCCGCCGCGCATGCAGTGTTCGGGAAAGAGGCGCAGGCATGGCTTTCACCGCTTTATGCGGAGTTGGCTGCGTCTATCGCCGATTATCCATTCGATTCCGACCGCGAGTCGCTGCACGCTGCACCTCTGTTGCTGCGCGCCGGTCGTTGGACGGATGCTGCAGCGTGCATCGAGGCCATAGCGTCCTGGCGGCGGCAGCCGGCGCCGTTGGCATGGATGGTCGAAGCAAAGTCCCACATGGCCGGCTTCGATGCGATGATGCCGTTGCTGGCCGAACTTGCCTGGATGGCTCCGCAGCGCACGCAGGTGCTGGCACCGCGACTGGAATTGCCGGCCCTGGACCGCATGCTGCGGGATTTTGACGCCGAGTTCGAGGGAGAGGGTACGCCGGACGATTTCACCTGGTTTCCCGCCTGGGCGCTCATCGCCGACAGTAGGCTGGCGGAGTGCTTGCGGCTGTCTCAGTCCGGAGCGAATACGCGCTCCGAATACTGCGCCCGCGTCGTGCTTGGCCTGCTTTTGTGTGAACGCCAGGGGCGGCATGCCGAACTGGTCGACGGCCGCAGGAAACTGCGCGAGCTACACCCGGCGCTTTTCGCGCGCTACATGCAGGGCAGATAAAAGGATACTTCAT
>Ga0307375_10003364_pt1 | contig 15769 bp, 29 predicted proteins | sample TR1MG_FD_202531 | JGI IMG/M metagenome (GOLD analysis project Ga0307375, IMG submission 202531) | Soil microbial communities from Risofladan, Vaasa, Finland - TR-1 | ecosystem: Environmental > Terrestrial > Soil > Coastal area > Acid sulfate soil | place: Finland: Risofladan, Vaasa | collected... | reverse complement strand
GCTTTTTCGTGGGGTTTACAGCCTTCCGCAGACTCTTCAACTACTAATTGCGTGCGGCAAACTAGCGGGCGATTGCTGTAGATCATACAACGATGATCTTGCAGAAACACGCAAGGAATTTGCCTATGGAACCATTTAATATTGCTCATATCGGGTTCTCGCAATATTTCTACCTGACGTTCCAACGTCGGCAAGTTAAATCTGAAATACCTTTTTAACTCGTGATCCCGCCTAATCGCGTCCACGATAACAAAAGCCTCTGGTAGACACACCGCGACGTACTGATAGCAACAGTAATCGCAACCCTCTTTACACGGGTTGGGCATTACCGCGCTAATCACATCCACGGCCTTATCAATATCGTTATAAAGCAACTTGATCTGCCTCACTACCCTTCGCACATTCAACACGTCAAACCTCCTCGCTATACTCGCACAAACAAAATCGCATCGCCCGATTACCTAGCTGATAAAGCATCATATCGTCATCGCAATTTGGGCACTTGACTCCACAATTATCAAGTACCATCGTGAGGTTATTATCAGGCACCACCACCGCGCAAACTCCTTCCCCGAAATTATGATAACAAACAATAGGCATATCGTTGTTTATTACTTGCACGAATAGGACGCACCCAAAATTATTTTTGATCATTAAAGGCAAGTCTTCGACCGTCTGAAAAGAAACGGCCTTCTGGACGGGGCCGAAACCGTCCCCATCGTAATAGAGCCTATCGGTACTTTCTATCAACAACATTAAACAACCTCACTTTCTCCTTGATGTCCCCTCTTACCACCTCTAGTAACGTTTGTACCGTCATAGGTGGAACGGTTCTCTGGCCGGATCTCCACTTCTCGACAGTAACCTCTGACACGTCCAGGACGAAGGCCGTTTCGCCGTTCGTCAGACCGGCCAATTGTTGCAATAGCTTAAAATACTCTTTGTCCATAAATTCCCCTTCCGTCATACCCTCGCGCTAGCGTATGTCCTGGACATACGCTAAAACGAGATTATGACGCTTTTGACGCCAATTCCGCGTTTAATTTGGCCGCCAACTCGTTAGCACGTTTCAGTGCCTTTTGAAAAGCGGATCTTTCCGTTTTTCCACAATGAAGCCTACCTTCGTACGACACAATTTTGATGACTCCCTTTGCGCGCTCGGAAATCATCTTAGGCGTGGCATCGTCTTCCACCAATAAAACCGCTACGTTACCATAGCGCCCCCAGCAACGTTGGGGCATGGCCGCCGCACTTGTTTTGACTACGTACTTCATTTGCTATCCCCTTTCGCATCCAAGCAATCAACTTCTTGGAAACTGTTTACCCGTATTGCCGAACCATCGGGAAACCTCCACGTCGTGGTCTCCGCATCCCAATCTTGATCCTTCTCGAGATCAAGCGCATCGAGAAGCCGCACCACAGTACTGACGGATAAGGCATGGCCTCGCCAATCACTATTTTCTACCCAAAATTTCAATGCCTCGCTCATTATTCCCCCCATTCTGTAAATGTACCAAACGCGTAGATGGCTTCCCTAATCGGCCGATCCAATTTGTCTACCGCTTCCCAGGCCTCTTTTTCGGATTCGGAATCCCCTGCGATTTGTTGCGCGAGGCCTGAGAACACGCTATCGAGGCCGCAATGCGAAAATTCAACGCGCATAGTAACGGGCTCGAGCGCCCGGAAAAGATCCCCCTTTAGCCGCTTAATCTCAGAAGCGATGAAGGCGTCACGGTCTACGCCGTCGGTGATTTCCACTACGTCGTACCAGGAATCCCTAGCCCATTGCGTGATCAACTCCTTGAATTCCTGGTAAATCTCTTCTTTGGTGCCCTGGAAAGGGCCTTCGTGCCCGAACATATCGTCTGTGTTTTTGTACCAAGTCATGGATTCACCTCACCCTTTCCGGCGAGGCAAACGCCGGGTCATCGTTGTCCACGGGCTCTTTGTTTCCGTCTACCCTGGGTTCCGGGTAGTACCACGCGTCCCCCTCGTTTTCCATCCAGCCGCGCACAAGCTGAAACCCGTCGATCTCGGGCAAATCCGCAATCGACTTGTAGATTTCCGCCGCTTGCTTCACGCCCCAACATTTGCCCGTCCAGTACTGCCCATATACGTTTTTGATTACTACTGACATTTTCTATCCCCTTTTGGTTAGTGTCCGCGCTACCCCTCGAAGCGTTTCGAGGGGTAAAACCGATACTAGCCATTAATCCGTAGTCGAAAAGCTTCCCCAGACTCATAGGGAAGCCTAGTAGGTTTCCAAGTCGCTACGTCTTGCCTTAACTCATTCACCCGAACGCCCGACGCCTTTATATCCGCTCTTACCCGCTGGATCATGTATTGCTTGGCCGACTTATAGTTCGGATGCGCATCATCCAACGCCACTTCCACCCGTGCACCGTTTATCCGGGAATATCCCACCACTGGAACGGTGCCATTGCTAATCCCAGCAAGATGCTTTTCTGCCCGCTGCAAATGACCCTCATACGCCCTCAACGCCGCGTGAAGGCCTTCGTCGCTAACCTCCAACGCCAGGTAATGGACGCCCCAACAACTCCCCATCCTACCGCCGTAAGCCCATGGGATCGTGTACCCGTGATCAACGATTCGCTGGCCCGACAACTTAACATTTCGCCCACAACAGGCACATGTTCCCGTATTGTCCAACGTGCGCATTTTCCCCAAACATGGATTATCAGCAGGTTTCCGCCCCTTTTTTACTAGAGGTTTCGCTTGTTGTAAAAGATCCGCCGCGTACCCCCAACGATTGACCAACGCGGCCAACGCCGTGGACAACTGGGATTTTGAGGTTTCCAGTGCCTTCGCCCACTTCTTTGACCTCAGCACATAAAGCGAACTTGGAGCACTATAATAAAGATCGCGATCAGCTTCCGAGCGCTCCCCTCTAGGTTTAGACAAGTAAACGGCCTTAATCGTATCGCTAATTTCGGTCTCAAAGAGATAGTTTAACTCGCGCTTAATCCGCTGGAAATCCGGGTTGTACACAACACCACTTTCCACCGCCCCCGCCAATTCTACTATTAAACCCTCTTTTGTCATGATTTCAAACCCCTTTCGGCCGGTTCCCCGGCCTACCTATAAATATAATCATGTTGTATGGGAAAACAATACAAAAACGACATACCCGAAAATAAATTCAGCCTACCCACTCGGCAACCACTTTGTGCAAGGCCCCCACGTCCCCCGCGTTCGTACTCCCTACTACTTCTTTGCTCGTAACGTCCCCGCAATCGTAGGCGACTTCCTGAAACTGAACGTGGAACGTACCGTCGGCGAGCGCACAACATTCAATCACCGAAGACATTTGTATTCCGTGTTGACTGTCACCGCCCAAACCCATCTCAAGATACAACCAGCAACCGACCACTTGCAGTGTGTCGATCTTCACGAACTTTTCAGCACGAAACCTTACCGATTCCAAATCTTTGTTGTTCTCTTGCATTTTCTATCCCCTTTCGATTGTTTAGTACCCGCGCTAAGCCTCGAAACGTTTCGAGGCCTAAAACCAGTACTAAAACGGTATTACTTCACTTCCTTAAGTGCCCACTCTACAGCCGCTTCCCACGATTTTTTAGAATCTTCACGATTTCCCAAACCGAGTAAAATTCTCAATTCCTTTTCGCCGATACGCCCCGCGTCAAAACCCTCAATCGCCGCCCGCATATCGTCAACACGATTTTTAAATTCTACATCCGTCATTTTCGAAACCAGATCTGGGCAACGTTTAGCGGCCACTTTCTTATTAGAGGCCTCAATGATGCGATCATCATTCATTGTCTCACTATCGATTCTAAATTTTTTCATTTTCTATCCCCTTTCGGTTGCGGCCGGTTCCCCGGCCTATCTATAAATATAAGAATGAAGTATGGAATGTCCATACCGATAGCACAATAAAAAACACCGTATGGAAAAACAATACAGGTTTCAATACATTAGCGACTAAAAAAAAATTATTTATTTTTTGTATTTTTTCGGCAAACGTTGGTAGGCCTTGGCGTACTCCGCTTGTAATCGCTTCAAAGCGCCCTTGTCCTGGACGACGATCCCGCACGCGCCGAAAGTCGCGCCACTCTCCCGCGCTGGGCAATCCCCGCACCAATCATGAAACGAGCACAAGGCCGCCTCTGGGCTATCCCAGAATTGCTCGAGCGTAATGCCTACCCTCATCTCGGCAATCGCGAACGCGAGCGCGTACGCCCTCCGTAGGCGTGGAGGTAACACCCGCACCGCACGCTTATACTCAGTGTATTTACTGGTACCAATCACGCTCGTGAAAGGCTCCCAATCCGATTTTTTCATAGCAATCAATATCAACTCCAACTGTTAAATTTCCAATCAAACTTTCGCTCTAGCTTGAGCAGTAATCGATACAAATGCATCAAATCGTTCCGTCTAATTTTGTTTTGCCTGGAAAGAAAGATTACCCCGCGTAATTGCCTGATCGCCTCACTCAATGTGTGCATAACATCGGGTAACGACGTCTTAACTCGATCCTCAATAATCACATCTTTTAACTGACACATATCCCCCACAGATTTAACTGTCTGCGATTTAATCACAACAAAAGCATTGCTAAAACTAGAAAGTTTTTGTGCACTAATTTCCGCCCTAATTCGTTTGGCATGTCGGCTTATAATTTTGCCAAGTATATAAGGTTTCTCTTTCAAAGAAAGCTCATTTTCCACTACCCAATATCTAGTTTTTACCTGCATAATATCACCTATATTTTTTGGGCAATTCCTGGCCTAACGATTTAAGAAAACCACCTAATACTTCCACGAATTTCTTTTGTCGCAGGGCCTCGGGAATCAAACCCCTTTTAACGGCCCCGTCGGCCAATCTCCCCGCCATTTTGTAAACTAGTCTCATAGATGTAGCTTGCCCGTGTATCCGTACCATTTCATTACCTTTCTGTTCAAAAATTGAAAGGTTACGTATACGGCAATTTGCAGGTTAATTCAAGCACTAAAATTAGCGGATTGCCCACGGCCAAAATTACCGATTTTTTTACGCCTAACTTGTCTACGTATAACGATTTCGCCGCAAGTGCAACGGCATTGCCCCGGTTGGAAACAATGAACTGTGATTTTGTACTTGGGGTGCGGGTAACACATTTTCTCACGACCACGCCCTGGGCTCGTGGTCGGCTCGCTCATCCGCGCCCCACCAAAGTAGGAATGAGGGAATTTAGCGCGGTTTGATTGATCTCATCGTAGCATCTATCGCTGATTAGACCCGTCATACGTAGGGCCTTGATCGCGCCCGTAACTTGGCCTTGTTTCGTAAGGAACGTCCACATGGTGCGCCGCTGCAACTGCACGTTGACGTCGGTCTGCGTGGGCACTGGTACGTCACACGCCGCCCTCCACGCCGTCATGTCCTCCACAAGCTCAAGCAACCATGCCCGCGCTTGATCCTCCGTCTCAATCGCCGCCCTGGCGATGGGAGTAGTCCCCACGTCCAATCGTTCCATGCTTACCTCTTGCCTGTATAATACCGCTTGCGGTGGAATCCGCAAGGTTTGTTGCTACCGCTTCCGGCTAAGGGCCGACAACACAAAATCGTACAAAGAAGACACTGCGCGAAATGTTACCGTAGCAATTGCCGTTACGAATACTATCTCTTCCCACCCAAAACGCATTTTTCACCTCCCGCCGTCATTTCAATTCTTTCATGCCTCACCAAAAATACAGCGCAACGTAAAACCCCAATGTTAACAGTACGAAAAGAACGCAAAGCGTTAAATAGTACTGCCACTCCTTCATGCTAACTCGCTATATCTAAAAATAGCATTTATCACCACCACGCCCATCTATCATTAATGCCCGACGCCCAACGCTCTTTCGATATTTTAACCGGCTGGCCCGCCGCACGCCTAGCGGCCACTTCAAAAAAGTTATCGTAATAGGAATGCTTCCCGCGTTGAAACAACCATATCCAAACGCTGTTTAATACATACACCGGGTAAAAAAATATTCCGAGCACATATTGCTGGTAGCAGTGCCGTGCCTCATGTTGCAAGGTGCGATCTAGACGGGCCTCTTGCATATCCTTCACGAATATATGACACCCAAAGCTAAAACCTACCCACCCACGATCATAAAAAGCCTCACGAAAAAACCAACCATAATCAGCCAGATCCCAAACCACCGTAAAATCAGACCGCCATTTCACCCGTTCTATTTGGCGCAATGCCAAAAGCAATAAGCCCAACACGAAACCCAATAAAGAAATAGGCAATAACCATAGAAAGCCTAAGAAGTACAAAAAACTTTTCACGACAGCCCCGCGTAAATATCGGCCTCGCTCATAACCGGGAATTTAAACCTGAAATAAGTCTGCAATAACGGCCGCCAATCCCGCCATAATTTCGATTTTGGATCTACCAACCAAGTCCCGCCAGGGACGTCCCAATCCCCCTCGAACGTGGGTTCAACGTAAAAACGCACCACGAACGGGTTTCTAGTCGTATGCCCTGCTGTTTTATGCGCATCCACCCAACCCCCACTAAAACCATTTTTTAGCATGGAATCACGCAACGAATCCGCAAACCCTCGATCCGTCCCCGGACCAATGTTCAAAGGTACTTTAATCTTTCTAGACTCTTTATTCGATGCGGTGGAACATGCGTAAAGCACGATCTTAGCATCCTTCCGACAACACAATTTTAAATACTGGACCAATAATTCGATATGCGCTTTGTTGATTCCTATTTGTAAGCCCGTGCTCCAACCGTGGCAAAATATACCGATTAAATCGACGTCCTTTCTATTTCGCAAAAACGCGCAAACTTCTTCACGTCTATACTTCGCAAGATAGTTCACGCAATTCACGCCTAACCTATCCGCGCCAGGCACGTTATACATTCGACAAAACTCTTCTGCCTCCGGGATAAACGCGCCGCTAGCGTCTCTCTTTCCCGCCGTATTTATAGATGAGTAAATCGCTAACGCCTTCATCTCGATACTTCCTTTCTCAGATTACTAATTGCCAAATACAAGCCAAGTATTCCCCCGTTTCAATCCTTATAGGGTGATGCGAATCGCCGTCATCCCCATAACCCAAAATCACATTAGACGTCGTTACGTGTTGCAAGGCCGCTTGCACGAACTTACCATTAAGATTCAACGTACACGGGTTAACCTCACGATCAAACGCGTGCAATATCGGTATAGTCGCGCTATACGTGTTCGCGTAACTACAAAGCATATCTTTACCGTCTTTGTTCATAACCCCAAACGGATAAATAGTAACCCCATTATCACTCACTTCAACGCGTAAAAAATCCCGCGCTGAAACGCCTAAACTGCATTGCACTGCTGTACGTAAAGCAACTATATCCACGATTACCCTATTGCCCGTAAACTTGATTGGGATATTCGTTGCCGTGTCTGGGAAAAATTGGCGCTGAAACGCGCCTATACGTACCTCATCATTCATTTGAAAGAACGCGTGCGTGCCGTCACTCCCCGTCAACGCTTGCCCTGCTGGCCACGCCTTGAACAACTTCGCAGCTACCAATCCAGTCCAATGCGTAGACGAATTCTTATTCGGAAATATTAGACGAGCGAACCGCGCACGATCATAAGCTTCAATGCGATCCTCCGAAAAACTCAATACCGCGTATTGTAGATCGTACTTTTCGCTTGCGGCCGCGTACAATATCCGCTTTAAATTCTTTCCTACAAACTTATTTTCCAACTCCGGGGCGACTGGGCACGATGGGAATTTCTCGTAACTTTCCCCTTGTAATTTCGTCCTACCCACGGGCGTTTTGATCTCAATAACCCCGTTCGCTAAACCCAATACAGTAACCTCGCCCCTATGCTTCACAATCGACCGTAACGGTTCGCTAGGAATCAACGCATTAGGTAGATCCTCGTTAACGAACGCTTGTAAAAAATTGAATCCGTCCGTTGCGTATACGTGCGCTCTAGTATCCCCACTCGCCGAGCAAAAGCGCACATAACTAAACGTCGATTCACCCTTTGCCCGTGGGCATATCTTCAATACCTTCCCTATTGCTGTTAATGTATTCATGGCTAATTCACTATTTCAGGAAATATCATTTTATCAATCAATTTCTTTGAATCACGTATTATATTTTCCATTTTCAATTCTAGGCAATTGGGTGCTTGACTCAAAACAAACCATTGCGCCATACCCAAAATCAAAAGTATATCCTTATGATCTCTAGTAGCGGTTAAACTATTCAACAAATAAATAGCCAATCTTTCTGCTGTCTCGTACAAATCCATTTTCTATCCCCTCCATGTTGGTATACCTAAAAGAACACTCAATACGTGCTCAGGCATCGCCCTGCCGCGTTGTAATTCACGTATCGCCTTCTTTACTATCCGCGCTGAAAACAAACGCTGATTTGCTTGTAGCATTCTCAACAGTATTTCCGCATCCAACGCAAAGCCGCTACGTCGTAAGCGGCCCACGTAATTTTGATAACACTTAACACATAAACCCAAGCCACGGTGCGGCGCTTCTTTTCCATGACACCAAACACAACAGTACAAGCGGTGTTTCTTCGCCCAATAATCTTTTTTTAACCAATCCAACATTTCGTACGCTTGATCCTCATGAATGATGTAATTTCCATATTCCGCCGTCCGCCGCCATTTCTGCCCAAGGGCCTTTCTAGCGCGTTCCAATTGCGTCAAGGAGTATCCAGACATATGCATCAAATGCCGCAACGAAAAGGCCCCGCGCATCAAACCACCACGCCCATACAGCCGAAAGGCCTTAGCGTACACCGCCGCCCTAGTGCGGCCAGTAGGTGCATTAGGCCAATCGTCCTCAGTATAGGAATCACCAACGTTATCAAGGAACCAATCAATACTAAACGCGCCTACTCCACGCAAGAGTTTTTGTTCATCGCGTTTAGTCCACCGTTTCGCCACCGTCGTTGTCCTCTGTTTTTAATTTCGATCTTATTTTTTGTTGTCTTAGCTTCATTATTTCCGTTGCTAACTTGCGCGCTTCTTCCTCCGATAAATCCGGCACTATTTGATTTTCGGCCAAACTCTCACCACCCAATGATTCGGGTACCATGTCCCCGGCTAGTCTTATCCTATCCGCTCGCCGAAACTCTTCTACGCCTAGCAGCGCTTTCACTAAACCCTCAAATGATCTTACTGGTATTGTTCCATTACGTAATTTATCTTTTATATCTTCCGCTAATTCGTCCATTTCGGCTAATTGCTCGTATTGAGCACGCACTAAGGCCGTCCCTATTTTTTGTTCAAGTTGTTTCTTTAGTCGTGCAAAATATTCTTTTCGTTTGTCTATCCAAAGATCCTCAGCGCACCAATTCCCCAAAGTTCCTGGATGCAAATGTTTAAACTTCGGATCTTTCGCCAACTCAGGCAAAGTAATAAATTCTTGGCTTGTAATAAATTGCACTTCCGCCAATTGCCTTAGCCAATTATTCCGTTTTGTATACGCCACCTCTTCTTTAGGAGCTTCCACTATCGTCGCGGTGGATACATACGTTTTCGCGCCATATACAGACATAACAGGCTCAGGCAACATAGGTGGTGGTGGATACAAGGCCATACGTTTACGCTTAACCTTTTTAGATTTTGGACGGCCTACTTTTTTCTTTTCCTCAACCATAACGACGCACTGACAACCCATTTAACCGCTGGGCCATTTGATCCCTTACCGCAAACCATACCTTGGCCATGCTATTCTTAACGTCATCATCTGACAACCTGTCCAAGACGGCCTTATCCACGCTAAAGGCCGGATTCAATGTGTTACCGTCAAAATCGATTTTGACCTTTACCTCTTCGGGGTTCACTCCCAACTCTCTAGCCAAACCATTTTTGACAACGCCCATTGTTTCCAAGATAACGCTTTCCTGGTTTACCAAATGCATAATTGATTGTGTAATTGCTCGCATACCTACAACCTTTCCCGCCTCAATCTCCCGTACGATTGATTATCGTGCGAAGCTTCCTGATAATCGTCACGGCGCGATCTATATGCTGGCCCAAAGTCAACCGCTCCCTCTAGCCCTTTATCTATAATCGTCGAATCAAAAAACCAATTCTTAAAGTGCTCAGGGGCCTTCAATCTCTTCCATTTACGCACATACCGCGCCCGCCTCGCATCCATGTGCGATCCGTAATGATTCGCGCCTACAACAGGATTAGGACGCTTCCCCCGCGCCCACGCGTCTAATTCTGCTAGGGTCTTTTTCCACATTCGCCCGTGGTATCCCCAATTCAATTGGGGCCAGTCTGTAGGCATCGTACCGTCCAGGTTTAGCTGGCGTATCCAGGGTCGCCTATGGCGCTCGTGATCCTTCACCGCCGCCGAGTACTTGCGCACCACCGAAACAAACGATTGACGGGTACCACGCACCCGCGTTGCGTACACCCACGCAATAGCTAGACACTCTTCAATCGCGCCAAAACCGGCCTCACCCACGCAAGAACGCGCTGTCCACAATTTTGCTTCTTTCGTCCAGTCTTGCGCACGCACCGGCCTTCCCACCGAAAACGATTTCTCCTTTTGCCATCGCACTTGTTCCCCTAGACCATCTAGACACTTTTGCGGTACCACCCAAAATTGCATCGCTCGCGTGCATTCGCCCTCACGCAAAGGGCGATCCCACGCCGTAGCAGGATAGCCAGAACAACCAATTACTAGAGCAATGGCAAATCGTAACTGTGTCATATTACCTCCATGTTTCGCACTACTATTCCAAAAATAACGGTATATTACAAGTTACGCACTAAATGCCTAATAATTCTCTAGTTTTATCAATTTCCTCAAACACTAAAAACGCGTGTCCTGCCGCATCCACCGCATGTTCACGTTTGGTTTTTGGTAATACTGAAATCATATCCTCTAATCCCGTCACTAATGGGTATAGACCGTCCGCCACGTCCAACTTGCTCGCGCCCTTTTTTCCCGCGAATCGCCGTTTCAAGTCCAAAGGCAAAAATGGTGCCACAAACATATTCTGAGAATACGCGTAATACAAAATACCGCCGTACACTACCGCCGTTTTCCACGCGCTAGAAGCTGCTTGCTGTCCTATTAAATAGGCCTCCACGCCTACCGCGAAAGGATTATATTTTTGACACAAAGCGCTCATGCCGGTATAGATTTCTTTGTATCGCCGTTGATCATCGATAGTTACCCTAAGAGTGTTACTCCCCTTCTTTTTCGCTGGGCTCGTTTCCAGGACTATCACTTCCAATACTCGAGGCTTCGCCCTCCCCACCCTCTCGAGAAACGTTATCCCCGTCTTCGCTAGGCCCGGATCCACACCCAGCACTACCTGACGCGATGTCTTCAATCTCGTCTCTAGTATTTTCTCGCTGGGTTGGCTCTTCTCGCGTATCTGTTTCCTGTTGGGCTTGGTCACGTCGTGCCTCCGCGCTCTCTTGCAACATGTTTATCTGTTTTAGCTCTCTTTTAGATAACTCCCGCACGCTTAAAAATTGTACGTTATGGGTGAGCATTACCACGGGTTCCCGAAACTCTTTAGACAACTTTTCCATTAATGCCCTAGCACTAACCTCGCTAATCATTTCCGGCACGCTAACCACGATATGACTATGAAAATTACCCTTTATGATAAATTCATTTCCCGCCGTTAGCGGTGTATCAAATGGGTGTCCTGATAACTCTTTTCCTATCCACGGTCTTAACAGATAATGTCTCTCGCTTTGCCGTTGTACCGGTCGCCTTCGCCTCGTTTTCAATCCCGTCACTTTGCCCATTGCTTAACTCCTCTATCGTGCTGCGCCTATTTTTCTTACGAACAATTACTCTATTTTCAAAGGCCGATTGGAATTCAGTATCGTGCTCAACAACAAATACCGATGATTTTTCTTGCGCCAATGATTGCAACATATCCATAACGGCCTCTTTACCGCCTTGATCTAAATGCTGAAATACCTCATCTAGTATTAGAAGATTGTAACTTTTCTTTGCGCGTTGCGCGATTAGTCTGGACAAACCAAAATCGATTGCAAAACTAATCCGTTGTTTCTCCCCACCGCTCCACGAATTAAAATTTCGTTCCGTTATTGTTCCATCGGGGTTCCAACGGCAAATACGAACGGTTGGACTATTAACAAGCTTTTTAGAACGTGTTTTCTTTTGTGTTGAAAATTCAACCCAAATAGTTCCGCCAGTGAGTACCGTTACCCATTGGTTAACCGCGTCCGTCAATTCCTGCAATCTCGCATCCAGGATATAACTTTTCAATCCCTTTGGCCCGAACGCATTCAACCAAAAATCGATATAAGCTTGATTAGCCACCATGTCTTCATGCTGCGTACGCAAAGATTGCAATTCAAAATCAATTTGTTTCTTTGCTTGCTCGTTTTCTGTATGCTGCCTTATAAACGGATTAATCTCGTGTTGTATATCAACATACATTTTATCTAGTCGCCGAACTTCCACGTCTAGCGCGTTAATCCTAGCCTCTACCGCACGATGCCCCGCTAACCGTTGCTCATAGACGCCTATATCATAAGTTCGTTGTTGCACTTCACGCTGATACGCTTCCATGTTTTGATGGTAAACGGCTTTAAGTCTATTAATTTCAGACTGCATATCCAATAGACTCTTGGATCGTGCGTTTATGTTCTGTTGGCGTGCTTCTAGCTCCCAATCACGCTTTTGGATCTCATCCCGCAAATGCTCAGCAGCAACCATTTGACCGCATTCAGAACAAACACCCTCCCCCTTCTCGCGCCATTTCCTTAACTCGTCCTCCCGTTCCGCGTATTGCCGCATATATCCAAATAACTCACCTTCTACTAATTGCGCTGTATGCTGCAAATCTCGCAACGCGAAATCATCGGGAGGTACTAACGCCGCCAATTCCTTGCGCATACCGTCTATTTTAAATTGGTTTGCAATAACTGCGTTATCGGCCTCTTGTACGTACCCTTTTCTCGTCTCTATATTGGACTCGATTAACTGTTGCACATTGGCTAAACGGGTTAATCGGCTTTCTTCCCACGCTTCTATATCAGAATCAAAATTCTTTTCATACAAACTGGCCTGCACTTGATTTTTAGCATCGAATTGCGCCGTCAAACTATCAAAAATTTGACGTGATTTTTTGTCAAAAATCTTAGTCGCATCCAACCATTGATCGATTTCGTCTAGCTGCAATATCTTGGTCAAGATATTCATGCGCTCGGAATCAGTGCTTTCCGCGTAATGGGTCAAATCAGTCTGGGCAAACAATACGGCCGCGTGGAACACGTCTCTATCCACGCCTAATATTTCCTCTACCCTTTTTTGCGTTTCGCTGACGTCTAAAGCCTGTTGTAGTTCCCCAAAAATGAATAGCTCCAACGTGGTAGTCGTCGAGCGCTTCCGACGAACAATTACATTTCGGCCTAAATCGTCGAGCAAATAGACGGTAACAGAACACGCCTTCGCCTCATCGTTAACAATACTATCTACATGATCCTGTCTGGGAATCTTTCCGAACAAACAGAAATCTAACCCGTCTAGTATTGACGATTTCCCCGCGCCATTTGAATTCATTCTGGGCTCGTCCTGGTTGTCCCCCATTATTAGGGTTAACCCGCGATCCTCAAAAACAAACTCATGCCTACCATAGAACGGCCCATAGTTTTCTAATTCTATTTTTTGTATATGCATTATTTGACCACGCTTTCAGTAATCTCTTGATACGTGGATAACAATTTATCTTTATCCAACTGGTCTTTGAATTGATCCACGTACGCCAAAATATAATCGTATAAATTGCCGTCCCCAACGTTCAACCGTTGTTCTTGCACCGTGACTTGGGGCGTCGCAATACAACGTATCCCGCGTTCATTCAAACGCTCAACGACGGTTTTGACATCCACCCCTTTAGGCACTATCGCCCGCACTTCATCCCCCGATTTAATCGCCGAAAAATTCAACTTGTTCAAATCGGCCAACCCTAAATTGTAGTATCGCTTTCCCCACGCAGTATCCACGAATCTAGTTTCAAAAGTTTCTTCATCCACTACCGCGTAACCCGTTGGGCCTGTTTCATCCGCCCTCGTTTGATAAGGCGTCCCTATGTATTGCACATTACCCACGCGCTGTCTGTTGTGATAATGACCGCAAAACACTTTCCAATCGTTAAATACCCCCGGCTCGATTCCCTTGGAATCTTTCACCGCGCTATTCATCATAGCGCCTTGCACGCCGTGATGCATCCACACCACGCGTGGAGCGCCCCACGTATTAGTCAACGCTAGAGCCTTCTTTATGTCCTCTTTGTTTTTTCGATACGGAATCCACAAACCCACGTCAGACCATTGTGGATCGGTATAAACCATCACATTAGACAATGTATTAAAAATCTCTAACGCGTTCTCCCCATGCACATCTATTTGATCATGATTCCCAGGCAATAACACAATGCGAATACCCAAATGATCCAACCGCTGGAAAAACGCTAATACCAGGTTTTGCAATCGTACTGATACCTGGTAACGTAAATGCCAGAAGTCCCCTAGACAAACTAAATGCTTGTCATTCTCGATCGCCGCCGCTTGGATCAATCCTGGAAACACTTCATTAAAAACTGTTTCGGATGTTTCCTCGCTTAAATGTAAATCAGAAAAAACTATCATGGTCTAACTCCAATAGTTCGGCCAATTCCTTGACCTCTGGTTTTCCCGCTAACTTTTGCAACGCTTGCTTTTCAATCGCCTCTACTCGAGCACGCGTTACATTCAACAATAGCCCTACGTCTTCCAACGACACCCGACCGTTTTCTTCTATCACGTCTAGTACACATGAATACTGGGTACTATTAAATGTCAATTCTAAAAGCCCCGTCCTTCTAATGTTCGAAAACAAATTGTATCGGCAAAAGACGAACGGGCATGGCCTAACCACGTTTTCGCAATCACCGCGCTTCCCTGGTATTTCCGAAAAATGAAACTGGTATGAGACTTTGTTCCCGTTTATATCAAAAACTTTTTTTCCTCGGTTCATGCTTCACCGCTTTTTGGCCATCTTTCCAAAATGCCCTGGGATATGTTCGCCGCTTGCCATCACCGCTTGCATTTGGTACGCGGGTTTTCCTATCACAGGTTTATCGACAACACGCTTTAATACTCCACCACATTGATCACAAAGCAATCCAACGCTGTTTCTCTCAGCCATTGTCAAAAAATACTCATCGGTAAAATCACATTCAGTACAAGCAAATGTGTACAAAGGCATTTTAACCCCCTTACGCTAGGCTCAAATACACCGCCGTTAAACGTGGAAACAGTGTTTCGTCCTCCACGCATTTTTCTTGTAACCCCGTCCATCCCTGAAATTTAATGATTTCACCGTCCAAATTAATCGCGGACCAGGATCCCTTTTTCTCTATGATTTTCGCCTCGGATAGGCGCGTAAATATCGACCAAAGATTATCGATACCAATCCCGGATAACAACGCAAAGGATGTTTCTTTCCACGCTCGCCCTAAACGATTCTTAACCAATTTCGCGCCCGTTTCACGGCCTACTATCTCCCCGCCAGTAGTTTTGATGTATCCTAGATTATACAATTGCAATCGAATACTCGCGAGATGCCGCACCGCCGCGCCCCCATACGTTTCCCGCTTTTTACCAAATTTGGTCGTATTGATATTTTCATATTCATGATTGCAAATCACTACCGCAATATTAGTATTTCCCAATTTCGTCGGCAATTGGCGACACGCTGTTCTCAATATTTGCGCTGCGCCCGCGAC
>Ga0307375_10003363_pt1 | contig 15778 bp, 12 predicted proteins | sample TR1MG_FD_202531 | JGI IMG/M metagenome (GOLD analysis project Ga0307375, IMG submission 202531) | Soil microbial communities from Risofladan, Vaasa, Finland - TR-1 | ecosystem: Environmental > Terrestrial > Soil > Coastal area > Acid sulfate soil | place: Finland: Risofladan, Vaasa | collected... | reverse complement strand
GACATTGCCAGTACCGGCATTGCAGTTTATTGTGTGCGGGTTGAATTGTGTATGTTGACCGGGGCGGTGTTGAATCAACGTTGTATTTTCTTGGGAAGGGAAAATTGTGGGCAGAAAAGTGTGGTTACTTGTCGGTTTGCTGGTCATCTTGGCGGCTGGCGCATTTGTATATCTCGATCCCATGGATCTGAACCTGTTGGGCTTGAAACAGGCTACCGTTGTCGCAATCCCCGCCGCGAAAAAGCACACGACTGCACCCGTGGTTCGGCGCCCTGCCGCCGCGCCCAAAGCGGCCGCTGAATTGCAAGCCAAAGCACCCGCCCCGATACCATCGTCGCCCGCGCCTGCCGAAGCTGAACCTGCCCCGGCTCCCGCGCAAGCAACAGTAACTGCCGTTCCTCCTGTCGTGCCAGTGATCCCGGTTCCACCGGTTATCAAACCAGCGCCGGTCATGGCCAAAAGCAAGCCGGCGCGCCCGAAAAACCTTGACCTCAGACATTGCCTGAAACTGGAAACTGACGCAGCAATCGCAAAATGTGCAGGTGAGTAAATATGGCAACACCCCGGCTTGAGCGGCGGCACCAGCCATCCGGGTTGAACTCGCGCTTCAATGGCGACCGCCTGGCATTTGCCGAATATGTGGCACGCAACCGCTACATGCTAGTCAAGGCTAACACCGGCGCTGATCATCTGGACAAAAAAGTCGACGGCAATGCACCGTTCGAACTGCATCCGCCACCCGGTTTCCCCGGCGGGCAAAGCAAAACCTACCGTCGCGGCGTGCTGCTCACGCATGGCCTGAGCGACTCTCCTTATATGATGCGTCATCTGGCCGCATTTTTCCGGCAGCGTGGTTTCCGCGTGATGACAATATTGCTACCGGGGCACGGCACCCAGCCCGGCGATCTGCTTGATGTGATCTGGCAGGAATGGGCCAAAACGGTCGCATACGGGGCATATAAGCTGGCTGAAGAGGTGGATGAGGTCTATCTGGCGGGATACTCCACCGGCGCGACGCTGAGTGTCTACCAGAGTCTGCGCGACAACCGGGTGCGCGGCCTGTTTCTGTTTTCTCCAGCGCTCAGGATTACGCGAAAGGCGGCTTTGGCCAAGTTGCACAAGCTGTACAGCTGGTTGATCCCTGCCGCCAAATGGGTGGACATCAAGCCGGATCTGGACATTTACAAGTATGAATCTTTTGCCAAGAATGCTGCCGCGCAAGCCTATGCGTTGACCAGGACGCTTGATGCGTTGTTGCGGCAGCAAGAACTGGATATACCGGTGTTCATCGCGGCAAGTGCGGATGACATGACCGTTAAGACTTCGGTGATACTCGAATTCATCGCGCGCTCACGCCATCCCTGCAGCAAACTGGTGCTCTACACCACCGAGCCGGACAAGATGCCGTCCGCCATTCTGGCAGAAAAACTGGAGCTGGTAAACAGCGCGGTCCCCGAACAGAGAATATTAAGTTCCGCGCACTCGGCTATCGTGATGCCGCCTGAAGACAGCCATTACGGCCGGGAAGGGGACTACTCCAATTGCGTGCATTACTATCCGGATGAAATGGAAAAATACGCCGCCTGCCTTGCCCATCCCGATCAGGATTTTCAGGGTGAGATCACCACAAAGAACCTGAAAGCCGGCATATTGCGCCGTCTGACCTACAACCCGAATTATGCAGCGCTAGAAGTTTCGATGCAGCGGTTCATCGACGATCTGCCGGAGTGGGAGGAATGAACATTATGCGTTTACTCTTCAGGATTATCCTACCCCTGCTCTTAATGATTTTAATTATCTTGAGTTATGGAAGGTTGCGATTGTTTTGGACAGAAACGCAGACCGTACGTGATGCCGCACCTGTAACAGGCCATTGGGTTAAAGCGCATGACGTGGAACTTTATGTGCAGGAATATGGCAATCCACACGGCATGCCTGTGGTATTGGTTCATGGGACTGGAGCATGGAGCGGTACATGGGCAAACAATATCGAACCTATGACTCAGGCAGGATTTCGCGTCATTGCACTTGACTTGCCCCCATTTGGATACAGCGAACGACCAGCATCAGCCAACTATTCCAGACATGACCAGGCTCAGCGTATCCTTGGCGCCGTCGATACGCTGGGCCTCAAGAATGTGATTTTGGTCGGACACTCGTTTGGCGGCGGGCCGGCGACGGAAGCTGCCATGCTGGCCAGCGGACAGATCCAGGCTTTGGTTTTGGTCGATGCGGCATTGGGGTTGACAGCAACTTCGGCAAATTGCGGGACATCCGGATTCCTTGCTACACTGCTGGGCATACGCCCGTTGCGCACTGCAGTGATGGGTACACTGATTACGGAGCCGGTTTTTAGCAAAATGTGGCTGAAAAAATTTGTGGCGCGCAAGGAAGTTGTTACAGACCAGCGTGTGGCCATCTATCAACAGCCATTCAATGTAAACCACTACACGGAAGATCTCGGCGACTGGGCTTACGAGTTTGCAACCAATTGCGAAAATCCCCTGAGCACACGCGAAGCAGAGTATAAGAAACTGACCATGCCGGTAAAATTGCTGTGGGGGAATCTCGATAGCATCACACCGCTGCAGCAAGCCGAGCAGGTATACAAGTTACTGCCGAATGCCACCCTGAACGTCATGCAGGGCGTCGGACACATACCGCAAATTGAAGACGTCGCTCTTTTCAACGCAACGTTGCAAGCTGCCCTGAATTCGCTGGTGAAACACGAAATCCAGCCACCGAGCGCTGGTGTAAATTGATCATTCAGCACATTCATTGTGAGAAAAATAATGCTCAAACTTCTTTTATCCCCGGCTAATCGCATTCCGCGTTCGACTTTCTGGTGGGTAACTATCGCTGCCTCACTGGTGTTTGTTGTGCTGTTCGCTGGCCTTGATGCTCTGCTTGGACATGGCAGCACGCTGGTCTTGTACCCGCCGTTCTTCTGGATACTGTTTGTGCTTGGCTCCAAACGCTATCACGACCTGAATCGCTCGGCAAAGTGGTTGGCTTTGCTGTTGATTCCCTTGCTGGGTGTTCTGTGGGTTGCGGCTGAGCTGGCTTTCCGTCGAGGCACTGCTGGCGAAAATGCCTACGGGGCAGACCCGTTGTTGCCGACAGTCGACTACCTCGAGGTAAGGTGAATGGCTATGAGCAATACCATTTCGCCGCTGATCGTCAACGACGTTACACAACTCAATCCGGTGCCGGTGTGGGGTATCGCAACACCGCTGAGCATCGAAGATGTCCAGAACGCCGTGCGCCAGAATGCCGTGCCGATCTCGGTCGGCGGCGGACACTTCAGCATGGGCGGACAGACCGCCAGCCCGGGCACCCTGCATCTCGATATGCGCGGGCTGAACAAGGTGCTGCATTTCTCGCCAGTGGCACGCACCATCCGCGTACAGGCCGGAGCCCGCTGGTGCGACTTGCAACGTTTTCTCGATCCCCATGACCTGTCCGTCAAGATCATGCAGACCTATGCCAATTTCACCGTGGGCGGTTCGCTGAGCGTGAACGTGCATGGGAGATACATGGGTTTGGGCCCGTTGATTCTGTCGGTGCGCGCGATCTCGGTCGTGCTGATGAACGGGGAATTGGTGGAGGCGACGCCTGCGCATAATTCCGAGTTGTTTTACGGTGTCATCGGTGGCTACGGCGGCCTGGGCGTGATTGTGGAAGCAGAACTCGACCTGGCGGAAAACAAGCGCGTGGAACGCGTGCAGACCAAGCTGCCGACCAGGGATTATCTGCGCCACTTCCGGCAGAAGGTCAGGGATACGCGCACTGCCGTGTTCCACAATGCCGATCTGTATCCGCCCCACTATCAAAGCGCGCGCTCGGTGACGTGGATGGAGACTGACAAGCCCGTCACCGTGCCTGACCGGTTGATGCCGTTGACCCGAAAATATTTTCTGGAGCGGTATTTCCTTTGGGCTTTTACCGAGACACTCTCCGGAAAATGGCGTCGTGAGCACTTGATCGATCCCTTGCTGTACATGCGCAGCAAGGTGCATTGGCGAAATTATGAGGCGGGATATAACGTGGCAGAGCTTGAGCCTGCCACAAGGCGTTATACGACCTATGTCCTGCAGGAATACTTTGTGCCGGTAGACCGTTTCGATGAATTCGTGCCGAAGATGGCGGAAATCCTGCAGCGCCACCGGGTCAACATGTTGAACATCTCCGTGCGCCACGCCAACCCGGATCCCGGATCGGTGATGGCCTGGGCACGCGAAGAGGTGTTCGCATTCGTGCTGTATTACAAGCAGCGCATCAGGGAAAGTGCGCGGAATCGTGTCGCAGTCTGGACGCGCGAACTGGTCGAGGCCGCCATCAGCGTGGGCGGTTGCCACTACCTGCCATATCAGGCACATGCTACACCTGACCAATTCCATCGCGCCTACCCCCGTGCGAGGGAAATGTTTGCGCTCAAACGCAAGCTCGACCCGGATTTCCGTTTACGTAACGTGCTTTGGGATACCTATTACGCGCCCACCCTTAACCCACCGCCTGTAAAAACCATGACAAATTCAGATTTCCATACGGTTTATGACGATATCCCCATGCAGGATGGCTTTTATCTATTTCTGCAAAATATCTATCGCCTGTATCCGGAAGATCGCTTCCATACCCTGATCAAGCAAGCCTGTGCGCATCACGCCAATGACGAAGCCATCTATCGCGAGATCCAGGAAAATCTGCCCGGGATCAAGCCATTTCTGTCCGAGTTGACCTATGCCTTGCCGGCGCTGAAGAAGCAGAAGCAGGAAATGTCGCGCCAGACCCTGGCGCTGTTGGGCGAGCGTCGTACTTTTAACGGGTATATCGAGATCGGCACTACGGGACGCTACATCAGCGATCTGCGCAAACATCTGCAGATCAACGAGCCTGTCACATTGGTGAATGAAGTGCCACCGACCAACTCGCCCGCCGACATAGTGGAGCGGGGACAGCTGGGCAAGTTGGGCAAATATTTTTCGCTGAATGACTATCAACCCTTGCGCGCCGTAGACATGCCCGATGCGAGCGTGGATTTTGTTTCGTGCTACATCGGCCTGCATCACTCACCCCTGGATTTGCTCGATGGCTTCGTGCGTTCAATCTGGCGTGTACTGCGGCCCGGCGGTGTGTTCATCCTGCGCGACCATGATGTGAAAACACCCGAGATGCACGCATTTGTTGCCTTGGCCCATGCGGTGTTCAATGCCGGTCTTGGTGTGGATTGGGAAATCAACAATAAGGAATTGCGCCATTTCAGATCGGTCGATTATTGGAACTCGTACCTGACCGAGCGCGGTTTCGCCGTTTCAGGAAAAGGCATGTTGCAGGCCAATGATCCCACGGACAACACCCTGCTTGCATACACCAAGGTTGGCTAGCATGCGTATCGCGTTCAGGCTAATTTTTGCTGTGCTGGCGTTGGGTCTGACCTTTGTCATTGCGCGGGCAACCGTCACAACTCCGGCCAGCGCCATTGTCACTCCGGAGAAATACCGGCGCGGACCCGAGCAAACTTATCTGACCTACCCTGAATGGTTTCTGGTGTCCAGCCCGGCCGAGTTGGCCGTGTATTTGAAGACCCGGCCGCCCAGCGAATTCCCGTTCATCGGCCATATTCGACAGTTTTGGCAAGGGTACGAGGCTGTCTATGATGCGACCAAAGATACCTACCCGTTCAACTTTGGCTACCACGTGATGATCATCGTGATCGGCACGAGCACGACGGTTGAGTACACGCTCAAGTACGTTTATGAAACCATGATAGGTCGCTTGACAGAACTGACGCGTACCCATGGCATGACTGAAGAGGATAAATTTTCTGCTGGTGTCGCACAGAATTACGTTGATTTCATCCGTGTCTACCCTTGGTACGAATACGACTTTGCCGGCAAACTCGGCCAGCTATGGAGCGACACCAGTTTCTTCGGCCCTGACATGCTGCGCAAGTGGGAACGCAAATATGCGCTGACCACCGAATATGGCGCGAAAGCGATTTACGGCATCGTCATCAAAAAACTCACCAGGATGAGTTATGAGCCACCACTCATGGTGACGGCGACCTTGATTGATAGCTTGCCTCCGAACGCGCAAGCGTTGCTGCCCGAACTCAAGGTGCTGAAAGTGCTGGACGACCGATCCGTGCTGGTAACCGTTCCCCGTTACGAAGCGTTCATGCAGAACGCGCTGGTGTTGGCTAAGCTTGGCGTGCATTTCATCGAGATTGCAGGCAATCATGGTGTGATCCTGGTAACTGTCCTGGTGCCTGCCGATTGGAAGCCTACCAACCCGGCACAGGTTCTTTTCACGCAACCGATACTGTCGCAACCCGAAATCAAACGTATTGTTTTGAAGGTGCAGGTAGCGCAGCTAAACCAAGTCTTGTTGGACTATAGTCAGGCTCCTTTTGAGCTTGAGCACGTCTACGATTATTAGGCGAACCGAGATGGATCTAGGTCAATGATAGCGGGTAAAAATAGATGACAGGAATGGGCCGGTATCGATATTTGACTGATTGAAAAAGTTGTATGTGTTTCTAATGTCAGTGATTGCTTTCGGTTAAGTGCTTGGCAAAGTTGTATAATCGTTGTGTGCCATTTGCGGACTGTCGGGGTCTAAAATATTCGGCTAGAAAGAAAGGCATATTGCCACGCGGGAATATCCATTCCAAAAAGTTCCCGGGCAAAATTTTCCGGACAAACCAGACCGAGTTGCGGCAAAATATCCATGCAGGAGACAAGCCTTTGCGCCGCATGCCCGATAAAAAGGCTCAGCACGTCCTGACCTATTCATTGATCTCAAGGGGGAAATCATGAACAGCAAGAAGAAAAAAACGGATGCCAACCTGTTGCGCGAGACAGTTATAAAGAGTGACCAGTTGACACGTTATGCGGTCAAGCATGGCAAGCCGGATAAAAGCAAACCGGTCATGACCACGGGAAGGTGTGTCGGGTTCATCGAGAAAAGCGTGACCAACTGGAAGTTGGACGTCACCAAAAAGAACATGCTGGCCCCGTCGCGCGCGCAACCGGATTTCGTGCGGGTCAAAGCCGACTGGCACACGGCGCAGGACGCGCTGGAAGCCGGCATCAGGGTGGTCAGTGGCAGCAGCGCCAACGTATTCGGCGCGATGGGCACGTTGCTGGTGCCGGACGGTTTCAGGATACCGACCGTGATGGCGACGCAGGAAAACGTGACCTATTACGGCCTGCAGCTGATCAAGAGCGGCGACAGCTTCGGCGTGGACACCTGGCGCTATCCAATCGCGCTGATGGAATACGAGTACACCAAGGATTACAAGAAAGACTTCCTGATGAAGGAACATGGCGGCGGCGGCATTTTCCTGGAAACACACGAATTCCCGCACATCCATATCCCCACCAGCAAGGACTGCGGCGGCTACATTGTCATCGGCAAACACATCGATGGCGACGAGTATCACTTCTCCGCGTTCCAGATCCCCTACGGACACGCGCTGTATACCCCTTCATACACCATTCATGGCGACGGCACGCTGGTGGGCGTTTATGCGCTGACGGTGTCGGACTCGTCCTTCGCTCAGGCCGACACCGTGCTGGTCTACGACAGGAAGACGCTGAAGATGGCGCGCGATGTGGTTCCCGACTGGAAACCCTGAATTAACATAACTTGGAGTTTCCTGCGGGAAGGGACAGACTTATGACCAGCAATACCGATGATCGCGTAACAGCGCTGCCGGAAATCGGACCTTTAAAAGATGTGCAGTTCGCCGGATATGCCTCGATCGCCGATCACGGGAAACCGGCCGGAAAACAGGAAGAACTGTTTTACTGGTTCGCCGGCTCCAAACTATACGCCAAACGGCCGACGATCCTTTGGTCCAACGGCGGCCCCGGCTCCAGCAGTCTGTGGGGGCTGTTCCTGGAAAACGGGCCGTTCGATTTCAAGGTCGGCAAGAACGGCAAAGCCGAGTTGCACCTGAATCCGCTCGGCTGGAATCATCACGCAAACTACCTCATCTTCGAACACCCGCTGGGCGTGACGCTGTCGTTCCACGACGACCAGGACACGCTGCCGCAGAATGTCGCCCAGGGCATAGGCCAGCTCTACCGGGCCTTGCAGAACTTCATCGCCAGACATCCGGAGATCGCGGACAACCCCATCATCCTCGCCGGAGAGTCCTACGCGGGCACCTATCTGCCGCTGCTGGCCAAGGCTATCGTCGAGGGCAACAAGCAGGATGGCAATATCCAGCTGAACCTGGAAACCGTCGTGCTGTGCGACTCGTGGGTGGACCCGATGCCGCAAATGGAACAGGACACCGCGTATGCCCATGCCCACGGCCTGATCACGCTGGAACAGAAGCGGGAGCTCGACGAGAAGTACCTGTACAACCTGCCGCAGATCAACCAGGCTATCCAGAACATCTGCGGCGTGTACATGGCCAACATCGCCGAGACCGCAGACCCGCCGTTCCAGCCGGTGCTGGACTACATCAACCGCGCCGACGTGCGCAAGGCGATCCATGTCAAGAGCAAGACCCCGGTAACCAGTTCCTGGTCCGCCGCGATCGGCAACAATTATGCCTTTGGCGTCAACGACTCCTATGCTGGACTGGTGCAGGAACTGCTGGATAGCGGCTTACAATTCATCGTGGTCTCGGGCCTGAACGACGCCAAGGATTGCAACTTCCTCGGCACCGGTGCCTGGTTGAACAAACTGGATGGCACAGCCGCCGTGGCGTTCCGCGGCGCAAAAACCACGCAATGGATATACGAAACCGGCGGCAGGGTGCTGGGCTATATACAGAATGGTGGTACATTGAGCTGGGTCAAGGTGCTGAACGCCGGGCACCTGGCGGCCAGGGACCAGCCGAAGCTGATCGAACTGATCCGCAAGATGAGCCGTGCCTGGCCAGAATAAATCTCGTAATTGATCACCGTTAAACAAGGAAACGACATGGATGACATGACCCAACACGAAATCCGGCTCGCTGTTGCTGACGAAGATGCAACATACAAAGCCCTGCTCGAGTCGACCAAGGCTATTCCCTGGAAAATCGACTGGGAGACCAAGAAGTTCAGTTACATCGGCCCGCAGATCGAAGCGTTGCTCGGCTGGACACAGGAGAGCTGGCTGACCGCTAACGACTGGATCGAAAGAATCCATACGGATGACCGCGAAAGAACCGCAAACTTCTGCATCTCACAATCGATAGACGGCGTCGACCACGAAGCGGATTACCGCGCACTGAAAAAGAACGGAACCTTCGTCTGGATACGTGACGTCGTACATGTCATCCGCAAAAACGGCGAAACGACGGAACTGGTCGGTTTCATGTTCGACATTTCCGAACGCAAGAAGATGGAAGATGAACTGCTCTCGCTCAACAAAAAGCTGGAAGCGCTGGCGCTGCAGGACGGCCTGACCGGAGTGGCAAACCGCAGACTGTTCGATCAGAACCTGAAATCCGAGTGGTTCCGCTCCGTGCGCGACTGCCAGCCGCTCTCCCTGATCGTCATCGATATCGACTACTTCAAGCAATACAACGACCGTTATGGGCACATCCAGGGCGACGAATGCCTTATCCGGATCGCTCATGCGCTAAACAATATCCCGCTACGCTCAACCGACCTGTTTGCCCGTTACGGCGGTGAGGAATTCGTCCTGCTGCTGCCCAAGACGGAGCTCGCTCCAACATTAGAAATCGCCGAAAAATTCCGCACTGCCATCATCAACCTTGCCATCCCGCACGAGGCTTCCGGTGTTAGCGACAGGGTCACCATCAGCCTGGGTATCGCATCGGTCACCCCCTCTGCCGATTCCGAACCCAGCTCGCTGCTTGCCGAAGCCGACAGGATGCTGTACCAGGCGAAGGAGATGGGCCGTAACCGGGTGGCCAGCAGCAAGTAAGTGCCAAGCAAGCTGTAGCCGCTACAGACAGATGGGTCTTGACCAACTACTTCAGGCAGCAGTTATCAGGGTAAGACTGACTGCTTTCTGACATTGAGTTTGATACTTTGGTTTTTCGCTCTGTGTCGGAAGCAGAACTTCACGAATAACCGTTTTCGGGCAGCAAATTATCATGATTATCACCCTTGGGATTATTTGAGGATAAGTGCCACTCTCTCTTGATGTCTACTCAACATTCAAAGTGCCGAGCATTGCCGCCCTTATTCCTGACGCTGCTGCGTGCGGCGCTCGCGCCGCTGCTCGTGTACCTGACGTATTACGCGCCGCGCCCCGAATGGTTCGCAATTTGCCTGGTAATTGCGCTGCTGTCGGACATATTCGACGGTGTGATTGCGCGCAGGCTGGGTGTCGCCACGCCAGCACTGCGCCGCCTGGACAGTATCGCGGACAGTATTTTCTACGTGGCCGCGATCTATGCCGTGTGGGTGTTGCAGCCGGAAGTTATCCTTGGACACGCTGCGTCGTTGACATTGTTGTTCGTGTTCGAAGTAGTGCGCTACGTTTTTGACTTCTGGAAATTCAAACGCGAAGCCAGCTACCACATGTGGAGTTCCAAGCTGTGGGGGCTGGTGCTGTTCATGGCGTTTTTCTCGGTACTGGTTTTGGGCCACGCCGGATTCTGGGTCGCTGCTGCGATCTGGCTCGGCATCCTGGCCGACTGCGAAGGGTTGTTGATTTCCATCGTGTTGCCGCGCTGGAAGAATGATGTGCCGAGCATCTTCCACGCGCTACGCATCCGCAACGAACAAACCATTGGTTAACCAAAATTACGGTTTCTCACGATGCAAGCGTTCCAGAATTATCTCGCCCACGCGTCTGCTTGAGGGCAGGAGCGTATGCACGATGGGGATCAGCACCTGATCGCTGATCCATTCGGCACTCGCTTCGGATACGGATATCACTCCATCGTTGCTTTCGCCCCCGAATGGACCTCGCTTTGACGATATGCCACGAATACCAACGATGCTGGTTGTCGGTACCGTAACGGGTTTAACTTCGGACATTCTATGTGACGAGCCGAGGAGTTGGCCGCAGTCACGGGTGAAGGCACGGTAGACTTGATTCTTGTGCAGTTTTCGCGCCAGACGGGCAGGTTGTTGCGGAGAGCCCAGCAAGAACAGGTGGCGTGGCAATCTGGTTCCAGAGGGGAGGGCATTTATCGCGGCCCTGAGAATCACCCCACCCAGTGAATGACCAACTAGCACATAGTCACCTTGCGCAGCGAGGGCCAGGATTTTCGAGACTAGCCTCTTTTTGATCGCTGCAAAATCTTCCAGACTCACTGCATAACCGAATGTAGCCGTCTTCAATCCCGCGCGTTTCAGTTGCAGCAGCATCGGCCAACCCGATAACGGAGATCGCCCCATTCCATGAACAAAAAGCGCTTGCACAGTCTAATCTCTGATTACCACAGCATCGACTGAATACATGGGCATCAGTGCACATCTCCGCGCAATTTCATCACTTCATCCCGCAAGCTTTCGAGCGCCACATTTTCCGGCGCGACAGGTGCGCCAATTTTCAGCACTACCTTGCGGAATGGCCGAGCCATCCATGGACGGCTCAGTACCGCTCCATGCATGCGCGAAAAGATACTGCCCCACAGACCGGATAGCGCCATCGGGATGACTGGCACCGGGTTGCGCGCGATGATCTGGGCGATGCCGGGGCGAAAAGGAGCGATTTCGCCGTTTGCGCTGACGTTGCCTTCCGGGAAGATGCAAATCAACTCACCAGCCGCGAGTGCCTGAGCTACTTCATCGAAGGCTTTGGCCTTCAACGCAGCATCTTCTTTCTGTGGGGCAATGGGTATGGCGCGGCCTGCCTTGAAGATGAATGAGAGTATTGGCCAGCGGAAGACGCGGTGGTCGATCACAAAGCGTATCGGCCTGTGGCAGGCCGCCGCGATGATCAGCGCATCGACAAAGCTCACATGGTTGCAGATCAGGACTGCCGGACCTACATCGGGAATACGATTGACGCCGTGTTTATCGAGGCGGTATACGGTGTGGATCAGCATCCATACGACAAAGCGTAGCAGGAATTCTGGTACCAGTTTGTAGATGTAGATCGCCACGGCCGCATTGCACACTGCGGCCACGCCGAACAGGGCAGGGATGGAAAGACCCGCGCCGAGCATCGCACCGGCAGCCAGCGCACCGACCACCATGAACAGTGCATTCAAGATGTTGTTGCTGGCGATGATGCGCGCCCTGAACTCGACCTTGCTGCGCGTCTGTATCAGCGCGTACAGTGGCACAATGAAGAATCCGCCGAACAAGCCCAGCGCGCCCAAGTCGAACAACACATGCCATGTACCGGGTTCGGTCAACAACGCCATCACGGTCAGCGGTTCACCAACCGGCGGCATCGCAGGCGAGGACCAGGCCAGGTCGAGGCCGAATAACGTCAGTCCGATCGAGCCGAACGGCACCAACCCGATCTCCACCATTTTTCCCGACATCCGTTCGCACAGCATCGAGCCGACGCCGATACCGATGGTGAATACCGCCAGCAGCAATGTGACAGTCGTTTCCGATCCACCCAGCACGTTCTTTGCGTAGGCCGGGAATTGCGCGAGGAACAGTGCGCCATACAGCCAGAACCATGAGACGCCGAGTATCGACAGGAACACGGTGCGGTTCTCGCGGGCAAAGCCGATGTTGCGCCAGGTTTCGGTGAAGGGGTTGGGGTTGACCCGCAGCTCGGGCGCAGGCGCAGGCGCGGCAGGAATCTGGCGGCTAGTGAAATAGCCCGCGGCGGCGACCAGCAATCCGCCGATGCTGATCCATACCGTACCCTGCGACAGCCCGGCGACCAGCCCGCCGGTGATGGTACCGATCAGGATCGCAACAAAGGTTCCTGCTTCCACCAGTGCGTTGCCACCGATCAATTCATCTTCCTTGAGATGCTGTGGCAGGATGGCGTATTTAACCGGCCCGAACAAGGTCGAATGTATGCCGAACAGGAACAGTGCGCCCATCAGCAGGTTCAGGCTGTGCATCGCGAAGCCCACGCTCGCCACCAGCATGATGACGATCTCCAGCAGCTTGACCAGGCGCGCAAGCTTCGCCTTGTCGTACTTGTCGGCCAGCTGCCCGGCGGTGGCGGAGAACAGGAAAAACGGCAGGATGAAAATCCCCGCCGCCAGATTCGCCAGCAATTCCGGTTTCAGGCTGGTCCAGCTCGCCGCCTGAAAAGTCAGCAACACGATCAGCGAATTCTTGAACAGGTTGTCGTTGAATGCACCGAAGAATTGGGTACCGAAAAATGGCAGGAAGCGGCGCGTTTGCAGCAGGTGAAATTGTCCGCTCATATGCTTTCTGCCCAGGTTTTAAGCGTCACGTAATCCAGCTTTCCCGTGCCCAGCAGCGGCAGCACATCGACACGCTGTATCTTGCGCGGTACGGCAATTTCCGGCCAACCGTTGCTGCGAGCAACGGTTTGCAAAGCGTCGCGGCCGAGTGCGGAATCGGTGGTGAACAGCACGATGGTTTCGCCGCGTTGCGGATCGGCTTGGGTGGATGCTGCATGTGCTGCGGTTGGCGAGGCGGCCACCGCCATTCTTTCCACCACTTCCAGCGAGACCATTTCACCGGCCACTTTGGCGAAGCGCTTTACGCGCCCGACGATCTTGAGGAAACCGTCTTCGTCGAAGTTGACGATGTCGCCGGTGCTGTACCAGCCGTTACCCATGCTGGAGGAAGCGGGCTCAAGTTCGCCGGGTTTCTCAAAACGCAAATAGCCGGACATCACATTGGGGCCGCGCACATGCAACAACCCGCCGTCGGCTATGCCCGGTACCGGTTCGAGCAGGTATTCTATGCCCGGCAGCATATGACCCACTGTCCCGGTGCGGTAGGTCATCGGGGTATTGACCGACAGTACCGGTGCGGTCTCGGTGGCGCCGTAGCCTTCGAATATGCGTATGCCGAATTTCTCGAACCACTGGCCGCGCACCGCATCGGAAAGTTTTTCGGCCCCTGCGATCACGTAGCGCAGCCGGAAGAAATCATAGGGGTGGGCAAATTTTGCATAGTTGCCGAGGAAGGTGCTGGTGCCGAACAATACGGTACAGCCGCGGTCGTATGCCAATTCGGGAATAACGCGGTAATGCAACGGCGTCGGGTAGAGGAACAGGTTCGCACCGGTCAGAACGGGTAGCAGTGCGCCGGCAGTGAGCCCGAAGGAATGGAATATTGGCAGGGCATTGAGCACTTTGTCGTCCACCGAGAAGTCAATCACCGCGCGTATCTGCGCGATGTTGGACAGCAGCGCGCGATGCGACAGCACCACGCCCTTGGGTTTTCCCTCCGAACCGGAAGTGAACAGCACCACGGCGGGATCGTCCGGTGCTGTACGCAACTCGATTGAGCGCGGGAAACGCAAGGCATAAAAGATCAGCCACAGTTTGTCCATCAGTCCGACCTGCTCGCGCAAGTCTTCCAGATAAACGATGCGCACTTCTTTCAACTGAGCCAGTTTATCAGCCAGCTTGGCCTGTTCGACGAACGCGCGCGACGCGACGATGGTGCGTATCTGTGCCGCCACACAGGCGGCCTGCAAACCGTCGATCCCTGCCGTGTAGTTGAGCATGGCCGGCACGCGCCGCAACGCGGTCAGGCCGAAGATCAGGCTCAGGGTAGGGGCGACATTGGGCAGCAACAGGCCGACACGTTCTTGTTCCGACGTTACCCTGGCAACAACACGCCCCAGCACCAGCACCATTTTGAGCAAATCGTTGTAGGAATACTCAATTTGCTTTATGTCCTCCAGCAACCGGCGCTTGCGGCCGTATATCTCGGTCGCATCAATGAACGCGGTATACAAGGTCTGTTTGGGATGCGAAGTGAACACCATTTCCTGCATCAGGCGACGCATCGCTTCACCCGCCTTGCGGCGACGTAGCTTGGCCGAGGGAGCGTTCGGCATGGGGATGTGTGTCCCGGGCAGTATGGAAATGGATATCTTCGGGAACAGACGTTTGGGAATCTTGCCGGATACCCTGGAGAAGTAACTGCGTGCGCCGCCATCCAGCCTGACCGGTACCACCGTCGCGCCGGTTTTGGCGGCAACAAATGCGGGGCCCTCGTAAACTTTCATCAGGTTGCCGGTGACGGTGATGCGGCCTTCGGGAAAGATCATCACGGACCGTCCGGATTCAACCAGCTTGATCACTTTCTTCATCGCCATCGGGCTGGTCGGGTCAACCACGAGATAATCCGCCAGCGACAGGATGAGACGGAAATACCAAAGCCGTGCGATACCGGTATGCACGACAAACACCGGGTCCGATGGAAGGAACAGGCCGAGCAGCAAGCCATCCAGAAACGATTCGTGGTTGGCAATAATCAAAAGTTTGTCAGCTTGAAAGACAGATTTTTCGCCCTGAACGTGCAAGCGAAATAGCGGGCGTGCTACTGCGCGGAGAAACATTCGAATGATATTCTTCATTGATTATTCCGCGAACGAGACTGCGGCATTGTATGCAAAAAGATCGACTATTGTTCGGGATTTGACGCAACCACTTGCGCAATGACCAATGAAGGATGTTTAGCGTAGTGCCGCACGTTTGCCGCGCCAGACGTTCACGCCCGACAGGATCGCCAGCCCCGCGACGAAATAGCTGCCGGTGATCAGGATCGCCAGTCTATGGTTGCCCTGCGAAATCCAGCTGACCAGCCCGTATGTCAGCGGACCCAGTATCGACGACAGCTTGACCGCCAGTCCCCATAGACCGAAAAATTCGGCGCGCCGGGTGGCCGGGCTCAACAAGCCGACCAGCGCACGTCCGGCAGACTGGCTGGAGCCCATGCAAATCCCG
>Ga0307375_10003362_pt1 | contig 15779 bp, 8 predicted proteins | sample TR1MG_FD_202531 | JGI IMG/M metagenome (GOLD analysis project Ga0307375, IMG submission 202531) | Soil microbial communities from Risofladan, Vaasa, Finland - TR-1 | ecosystem: Environmental > Terrestrial > Soil > Coastal area > Acid sulfate soil | place: Finland: Risofladan, Vaasa | collected... | reverse complement strand
GATAAATGGACGGTCGACAACAGGCTCGTGACGCCATCAGATAAGCCGCAGCGCGCAGCATTGGAGAAGAAGTACGCGGAGGATATCAAGCGCATGTATCAGGAAGTGGCTGATGCTCAACATGAATCTGAAGTGGTATCTGATCAGATTAGGGACGTTGTTGATGGAATGATCTCTGAGAATGGAAAGCATGGCGATTCAACAGATGGAGATGCTGAAACTTCTGCGCCCAGCTTGGCAACCGATTCTCTGACCGTGCTGAAGCTCATTCATACTCTCAATCGAAAGTTCAACACGAATTTGTCGTTTATGGACGTGATGAGGGAGACTGGAGGAAGACTGACACCGGAGCTCATCGCAAAGGTCATACAAAGGAGATCCGCCGCGACGGAGAAGAGCGGCCTTTTGGACTCTTGGTCTCTTCATGATCCTCGTATTCTCATGGATTTGGATACTACCGTCCCTGTCGATGATGCTTTGATGGTCGACTTCTATGCACACCTGGATTTGCACGCGAGACCGAAGAGTATTTTGGTGACTGGTGCGACTGGATTTTTGGGCTTCCATCTCGTGTCTGAGTTGCTTCCAGAGTTCCCAGATACCCGCTTTACTCTACTAGTGAGGGCAGAGGATGACGATCAGGCGAAGGCGAGAGTATTGAAGGAGACTGCAGTGAGACAGAGGAGAGTTTTTGGGGAGGCGGAGCTGGAGAGGCTGGACTTCCTCGCCGGTGATCTCTCCAAACCCTCTCTGGGATTGGACTCCGATACGTTCTCGAAATTGGCTCAGGAGATCGGTGCGATCTATCACGTTGGAGCTGTCGTGAATTGGCTATGGGGATACGAGTCAATGAGAGATACAAATGTGCTTGGCACCGTAGAACTTTTGAAGCTCGCTACCACTCATCACTTGAAGTACTTCTTCTTCATATCGACTGCTTCGACTTCCAGTGGAATTGCTCTCATTCCAGCAGAGCCTTCGTCGCCACTCCTCGTCGATTGGAAGGGTATGGGACCACTTGAGGAAACGTCGCTCATGCGCCGTGACGAGGCAGTGAATCGATCCGCATATGTCCTCTCAAAATGGGTAGCAGAAACGATTGTCAAGCGATCGATTCAATTGGGTCTCCCTGGATGCGTATTGAGACCAAGCATGATCACCGGACATTCCAGGACTGGAGCCTGCCATCCGACCGACTTCTGCCCTCGCCTTCTCATTGGACTGTGCCAATCTGGACTAGCTTTCGATTCTGATCTACCACTCGAATGGATGCCTGTTGACTACTGTGCAGGGGCGATTGTAGGCCTGACGAAGCACTTCGTAACGTCGATCTTGCCCGTTCTCGCTGAGGCTCAAGCCTTTGGCGTCGTGCCTTCGTTCAACATCCAAAATTTCAACATGGCAACCTACTCTCAAATCGTCTCGTACATACAAACGGCACAGGTTTCCATCCAAAGGGAGGAGTACGCAGGATGGAGACGTTCCATTGCGGAGAACCCTCAGAGCCCACTATGGCCACTACTCCCATTCTTTGGAGAAGACCAGTGCAGGATGTATGCCCAACTACTCCCAGCACCACAGACCACAACAATCCTCAACGAGATGGGAATCACATGTCCGCCTGCAGACGAGAAGCTATTCCACACATACCTGCGCTATCTGTCCGAAGAAAGACTCATTCAGAGCCTCCCTGACATCTAATAGAAACACTTCTTCCCAAACACGAGTAGTCTGTGTACAACAAGCTGAATGTATCACAAAGCCAATGCTTACTTATCTCCCCGTTCAGTCTCCATGCAATCAGATCTCTATATTCGCAGACATGAAGAATGCAGCAGCACTATGAGTGCCACAGTTGGGATCCTGTCTCGGGTCTACAGCATCTCCGCCATCGATCGGTCTGTTCTCGCTTGGCACTCCAAAAAGCTTGCCTTCCACTTCAAATACGCCTTCTTTTCGTCTTCTGGGCCATCCAAGTACTGAGCTAGCGAAATCGCAGACTGTATCTCCTCCTTCAAGCATTGCACCACCGCTGCGCACTTTGCGACCCAGCTTGCTGTGAGCGGGCTCTCCTGTAGTTCTAAGGACGGAATTTCTCTATGCAGCATCTGTATGAATCTGGCGAGATGGATTGGGTCGTAGGCACCGAGTTCCAGACAGACCATTCCGCCCTGCGCGAAAGTGTTGACTACCATTCCTTCTCCGACGCCGTATGATCCAAACCCAGTGCTTCCGGAGGCAAGAGACTGATTCTGATGGAAAGATGCAACGGCAGCTTCAGCATTGGCAGAGTACGTGACTTCCTTCAGGCGCGACGAAAGAAGCGCTCTGATCGCGTTGACTACAGACGCACGTGGCGAGCTTGCTATGACTGAGGCAGTATAGGGGCACACAAGGAATGGTTTTGGGTTCGGCTCCTGGGCGTCCAGAACGATGGATCCGAGAGGGAGAAGGAGAAGTTTGCGACCGGACTTTGCATCCAACAATTCGAGTTCGATCGAGAAGAACACATCGAGCTTTGGCGGCAATATCGACTCTAGATGAATGTGCACAGAACCTGAAACAATAGCACTCTGACCTGGCGAGAGGGTATAGCTGCGCACGAGAGAGACTTGAAGGTGGGATTCTGGCGTCTTCGCCACCAGATTTCGGATCGTGTATGCTTGCGATGGGTGCACATTCGTAATGGACATTTGAAAGACATAGTGACCTTCCACAAACACACAAGAGAAGGTGCCAACGTCGAAGAAGGTGAGGGTTGGAGTCTCCAGATTCGAAGAAAGCGGTGGTTGGAGGTTCTGAGGCTTGGGCGCGCCTACGATTGGGGTGAGTCCAAATTCAGATACGAAGCTCTCCAAAGAGCCCGTATGAGAAAGTCCAGGAGTCAGTGAAGAAGTAGACAGGCTAGAGAGGAGAAACACGGCGCGAGCCAAAATCTGTCGTTTTGCCTCCAAACGCTGTTTCATCATATCTAATGAGTTCCTCGAGATCGCCATTCGCCCTTCAAGGGCAACAACGAGGGAATCGATACCTGAAGATGTTGGAACGGAGGCCAAAACAGCGGAACTTTTGGAGCGGATATCGCCACCGCTTTTGCCAGCTTCAGCTGGCGTTTTTGAGAAGGGCAAATTGGAGGATATTAGTTTAGTTGCAGCGGAGAGATTGCCAAGAGGGATGAAGGTCCAATACTCAAGAGTAGGATGCGACAACCAGTTGAAAGCAGTTTTGCCTCTGAAAGTGTGTGTAGGGCGAGCGAGGAGAAGGACATCTCTAGCGTTTATAAACGCTTGGATGATGGATCGCGCACATCCAAATGGTAGTCGAAGAAGGATGGAGCCAGATGAGCTGAGGACGATGAGTTCGCCGCTGTTGAGGTGCACTACGAGAGCTTTGGTGCCACCATTCACATAGCAAATGCGCATCGATAGAGGAGGAGATTCCAGAGGTGTGCAAGAGATGAAGCTGCCAGATGGGGAGAGAATTGAGACCGAAGTGGCAGTGGCGAGAAACATGCCCTCCTCGTCTTCGTCGATGATCATGTGCTTGATCGTTTCTTGAGGAAGATTCAATAGAGCCTTGCTGAAGGAATTGCAGGGGAAAGGCACCAATTTGTCTTTGTTGGACCTCAAGGAGACCAACACACTGTTTGAGTTGAGGATTCTCCAGGATCCACTCTCCTCCCGTTCTGAAGTCTGTGTTTTTGGTCTTTTCATGTCCTCCAGTACTGTAGAAAGAATTGTGGCTGAGTCCAAAGAGCCAGTCAAGATAGACAACGTCCAGGGATCGAGGTGTCGGTTCGTCGAACTTTGTATCGCCTCTTGCACCATAGCATCATCGTTCTTGTGGGTGGTACGTGAATATGAGATGTGAATGAGGAATGGTAATTCTAAGATATCGGCCAATTGGCAGTATTCAGGGTATTGAAGCTGGAGGAGAGAGAGTTTGTCGTCGGGCTGAAGATCGAGCGTTAGAACCTTTGCTTCAAGATTAGGCGTTCCAAGGGGCGCCACATAGTATATCTTGCGTAGCGTTTGAAGGAGAACGAGTACGTGAGAGTCGAAAGAGATCGAAGCTTGGACAGAATCCGGGGTACAATCTAGAGTCGATACGAGCACACTTTCAGAACGCATTTCCTCGGGATAGAAGTACGCAATCGATACAGCCACATCCGAAGACGATATAACAGACAAGATGACTACCAGAATCACGGGACTAACGGGGTGCAAAGGGAGTGTCAGTACTTGGCAGAGAGGATTTGAGGCCTGGGCCAAAAAGGTTGCGGTTCGTACACTCCAAACAGGTCAAAGCAGAATCTAGATGAGATGATGACATTATCCAGCCCATTAGTATCTGAAATTCCCAACAGTTGGTTAGTACAGTTGGAGAGCACAGTCAGGAGACGTGCAAGAAAGAGGCACTGAGCTCTCAATCAGAAAACACCCAATTTCTGGAACTCAATGGATGTACCTTTCAGAACTGTATCGAAAGATGCCTTCTCTGGTACGATGCCTGTGCTATTTGAGTAGAACGAAAGGCGAACAGGAGATTTGCGGGATGCAGTGATGACTACAAGATGAGCTCCTACCTGAAGCAGCTGAAGGGACTTGTTCCCGTCGTCATCGTCGAGTGTGGTCGTCGTACGTCGCTCGTCCAGGTCCATATGTCGTTTTTGATGAGGATGCTACTGGCAAACAAAGTAGAGAACAAGAAGTCAGAGAGTGTTGATGAGCATCGCAGCGCAGAGAATGAAAGTTGGTCATTCACCCCTCCATCCCCTCGTGAGTCTCATATCCTCTGGCCTTGGCCACTCTCCCTCTCCTACTTGGTCTACCTGGTGCCTTTTTCCCCAAAATGTTGCAATGGACTCATTCTGAGCGTGCATCGGCACCTTTTTGGCGCGGAGTTTCCAAAACTCTCACCTCCCGCCCTTCCGCTTCTCGGTATGTCTCTCTCTCTCTCTATCCCTTCTCCACTTGTCATCACAACTTTTTAACCCCTTCTCCTCCTGAATCAATGTGATCAAGTCAAACTGTGAAGAGATACTCGACTCGCAAGTCGCCGGCCAAAACGAAGGTAGTTATTGCCCTTTCTGGTGGTGTGGATTCCGCGGTATCTGCGTATTTGTTGAAACAGCAGGGATACGATGTTTCAGGAGTCTATATGCGCAACTGGAGCGAGGCAGATGAGGCGTATTGCAGTGGCCAAGACGATTTGGAATCTGTGGACCGTGTCGCTCACTTTTTGGGCATCCCATACAAGGTGGTGGATTTTCAAAAGGAATACTGGAACCAAGTGTTCCAGCCCGTGTTGGAAGCCTATCGAACTGGCATGACACCCAACCCCGACGTCCTGTGCAACAAGGAGATCAAATTCAAGTCTCTTACCGACTTTGTCTTCTCTCGTACCCCCTCACCGGACTATTTGGCCACTGGACATTACGCGCAACTGATCGAAGATCCTCTTCATCCGGGAATAGTCAACTTGAGAGAGGCGGTAGACCCGAACAAGGACCAAACGTACTTCTTGCTGCAAGTGAGCCAACACGCTCTCAAACGTGTCATGTTTCCGATAGGACATCTTACAAAACCGCAAGTTAGAGAGATTGCCGTGAAAGCCAACCTGCCCAACGCAAATAGAAAGGAGAGCATGGGCCTCTGTTTCGTCGGAAAACGAAAGTTCGATCAGTTCATTGGAGAGTTCACATCAAGACCTGGTACGCATCCTGGAGCAATCAAAGACGTGAATACTGGCGGTACTGTGGGCATTCACAAAGGAGCGATGTTCTACACGGTCGGACAGGCGGCAAACATTTCCGGCGCGCCAAGTCGCATGTTCGTCGTTTCAAAGAATGCAAAACTCAACACCATCACTGTTTGCGAAGGTTCACACCATCCATCGTTATATAAGGATAGACTCAAGGCGACATCGTTCAATTGGATCTCGGGATACGTTCCGCATGACCTCTCGTACAATTCGGCAACTCCCGCCTCTACTTCAGCCCCACAATCGACGTCACCTTCATTAAAGTGCTTAGCCAGGGTCAGACATCGCCAAGAACTCAAGTCATGTACCGTGTCACTCACGCATTCGCTGGAAAGCCCGTCAGAAATTTCCGTCGTCTTCGATCAACCACTGAGAGCCATCACTGAGGGTCAATACATTGGACTGTACCTAGATGGAGTGTGTCTTGGAGGAGGAATCATATCTGAGACAGGAGACAGCTATCACACGCTAAGGAAGCAAGTACCCTTGCAGGAGAAGTCAAACTCGCTCCAGTCCCCGTCTCCAACTGCCGAGTCCGCATTTGCTTCTTCTTCCAGCTCATCAACTGCGCAAACTCTCCCTCTCGGAAAGGGTCACTCTTCTACAGGATCCACGAAGACTCCAAGGAAGCAGAGGGAGAAAGTTGGTAATCATCCTGCCCAAAGCTCTCCTACTACTACTTCAGTCCATGTGAGTCTTTGAATGTGAAGAAACACGCGCCCATTCATCCTCTGTCATTCAACAGCTATTGGAGCATGATTTGGGTGCAATATACAGTCGCAATGTATCAACATGTCACGAAGGACAAAACGACTGGTTTCCTGCCCAATTTCAATGAACACCTTGGCGAATGAAGTCGGAATTTTGATGAACGATGAGTGGAGTAAATATATGAGATAAAGGGATGCCGAACAGAAGGTGCACGGTGGGGAGTCCTGCAGGCCACGTCTCAAAGGCGCTCCTCTCATCATTCGACACTGTACGTTCCTGCTACTCCCCTTCTCTCTCTTTCCTCCTTACATCGTCTTCTTCATTCAGTAGATCTCCTTCTTCTTTGAAAACGCCCAATGTGAGATGCTAACGTCATAACAAGCGATACGGAGACTCAGACGTCGCCAATGCGCTAATTGTGTCCTTCTATTGGCAGTTGATATGGATTACAGTGTTGAAGATGATATAGAAAGCAAGTATAAGCAGGCAACGAAGATTGTGCACGCTCTTCATGACCTGTTGGAGCAGCTGGAGACCGGTCAAGATCGTTCGGTGATGATGCAAGGTCGTATTGCCACCAACTTGAATAGTTTGAGTCGCCTGACACAGGGCATGCAGTCTCTCAAGAATCAGCTTCCAGGTTTGAAACGAGAATTGTGGTTGATGTACGTGCAATCCCTGAGGAACGTGTTTTCGGTTTCCGTCGGTGTTGGTCGCTTCTGTTTGTCTGCTTTTTGGGCTTTGCTGACGCCCTTTGTGCCGCTTGACTCGGAAACAGCAAGGTGAAGAAGATACTTGAAGACGAGAAGGCAGTGAGAGGCAGTATGGAGAAATTCATAGAGGAGGAACAGGCCCGGCGAGCGGAGGAGGAGAGGGAAGAGAGGCGACGTCAGGAGTTGTCAAACCCTGGCCACCTGGCTCAACAGCAGATGCAAGAACGAGTTCGACAGAGGCTGCATGGAGACATTGCTTCAGTTCAGAGATCGTCGAGGACGGCGAATGAGATCAGAGAGATGGCGTTCGGCGTTTTGGAGACGCTCAGGGATCAAAATCAGACGCTTCAAGCCGCGAGAGATAGACTGTTGGACATTGCAAACACGTTGGGCATCTCAAAGACACTCATGCGCGTCATAGAAAGAAGACAAACTGTGGATCAGATCATCGTATATGGAGCAATGGTGGGGACACTTCTCTTCCTTGCACTCCTGGTCTACTTCTTCCGATGGTGAACTCTTAACGACTCAAAAGATAGCAAACAGGTCATACGAACTCAACTATCAACACAAGGCACCCTCCCTCCCAATTGCTCACACACCTTCGTTGTACATAACCGCTCCCTCCTGTAAAGATACAGACGAAACCCTCTCAAAAGGTGAAGTCGAAAATGTTACATTGCAAACAGCTATATGGGGGTATTTGGGCGAAGAAAGACACCGATATGACCGTGTTCGAGGCGATCGAGATCGTCGGGGAAGTCTAAACGGAATCCTCCTCCTTTCCATTGGATTTGGCCTGCTGCTGAATCGTCCTAGCCATAGGTATCACAGAATCATCGCTGTCAGAAGAGTCATAGAGCTCGTCGGCGTCAACAGATAGGTTTTGGTGAGAGTCGAAGGATCCAACGCTTGGCTGAACGGAAGACCTCTGAAGCGCCTTGGATGACGTGTTTGTGGATGCTGATCCCGAGTGCAAGGTTGACCCGGTGGTGCTGTGTGCAGGGAGCAGATCTTGGGGATACTTCATGCAGATACCGCATAGGATCCATTTCCAGGGGCGTTTAGGGGCTCTGATGAGCAGAACCTGAAGGAAGGCCACCACGTTCAGGCCGAACAGCAGCACGAACCATATGGCTGTGAATCCAGCAGGATCCCAGAGGAAGCTTGCGAAGGCTATCATTAGAACAGGAACGAGCCAGATGATCATTGTGATGGCAATACCGGCAACGAGAGATGTGGCTTTGGCGAGTGATCTCTTCTTGTTGGAATGCATCGTTTTCTGGAACTTGTTGAACAATAGTGTGATGCGAATGTTTGTGATGACGAAGTAGAGAACGACTACGAATATGACGATTGCATAGACGATGCTGATGGAGTGGATTAGCGCCTTGGTAGCGAGTTTCAATCCACGCGCCAACGAGGTGGCCAATTCGAAACCTGCGAAGAGGAAGATGAAGACTAGGAATGGAATGAGCATCTTATCGAGAAATACGTGAATACTGGTGCCGGTTTTCCTGATCAGCTCGTGCCAATAGAGAGTGATGAGTAGCGTGTTTCCAATGATGATAGCGAAGGGCAAAGTGCTTCCTACTTGTACCCAAGCGAATTGAGTCGTCTTGTAGATACCAAATGGATCAATGATGCACCAAACGACTCTGATAACCATCGCAAACACGACGAGAGACAAAACGCATTGTCCTACAGAGAGTTGAGGACCCTGTTCGTGGATCATGATCGTGAGCTTATAAATCGCAGCGACAAGAACGATGGCAGCAGTGACGAGGACAACGAGAGAACCAATGGGCCAGGCGGTGTCGATGTAGAATTGCCACGGATTCGTCTCCGGTCCATCAATCGACACTATGACTCCGTTTGCAGTCTGATTTTGAAACCATCCAGCGAGACTCTTTGTTTGACCAACCGTAATCTCGAAAACGGGGAAGGGACTATCGTGGGAGACTTGACGTTGAACGACCGTCTCTCCGAAGCCAGGCGAGTCCAGATCAGATATCATTTGCAGAATAAGAGCCTGAATACCACTATTTCGAAAGTGTTTCACAACATCTTCGTTGAAATGACCCATTTGGTACTGGAGGGCAAGGATTGCGCCCGCGGGATTGAATGGAGGGTTCAGCGTTGTCGAATACACAAGGCGACTGATAATAGGATACTGCACATCCAAGGGAGATAGATGAGTAATCAAGGGACTGAGCACGTGGTGCCTGTTCAGAGGGTTCTCCTGCGGAATGATGTAGAACGCAGACGTGCTCTGTATCAGTATGGCCAGTGCCAACACTGTTGGTTTTGGGCACACAGGATGGAAAGTAGATAGTAGAAGAGGAAAGGGGTCAGAATGGGGGTGTGGAACGACATCGAAGGCAGAAGGGAGGGTAGCGACAAAGAGGACCAACCGGCGTGCCACAGCACATGCCCTGTAGGTACTGAAAAGCCAACTACGAGTGGAAAGTGGTGCAGTGTCAAAGGGCAAGTAGTATCAGAGAGTAGATAAGGCTGCATAGGGACGTACAGAGGCATGGGAAGGAAAAGGAGGACACTCGGCGGCAGGCCTGCTGCGAGGGCGGAGACATGAGAGAAGGGTGGCTGACCAATGTGCAGGAGGCGTAGCGCGCCTGGGTGATTCGACGATGACGTGGCAGGGTGGCAAGAAGAGTCGCAGACTGTATTGGTCGGTGTTCCAATGAAGGGCCTACTGAGGCGGAGGGGAACGTGGGCGGGTGCTACCCCGCCATCGCTCGAGCTCCGTGCCGACCTCAAACGCGCTGCGCCTTTCCAATCGCTCGGTGCCGCCCACATTCTCTTGCGATCACATTCTCCACTCCATGCAGAATCGGAACATGCCAGCAAGTCGGAGGAAGGGAGCAAGAGGAAGGCCAGGAGAGAGAGGAAGAAAGGAGCTGAGGTCCACACGGGGTCGGGGCGGCTGGCGCCACGCAGCGAATTTAATTCGCCGCCTCAATTCGTTCCAAAAATGGTGCCAGTGTTTCCACTCTCGGGCTGCCTTTGCACGCGAGTAACTTCAATAATTCCACCGCCATTCGATATCAACACGCATCAAGAACGTTGTAGAGTGCCAATGAGGTGAAGCTGGATGCCACTGCCGTCAAGCGCTGATGGGAGGAGTTGAAGCACAGAGTTTGAACTACTGCTGCTGTTGGTCGCCGATGTGACGAGAAGAGAAGCTGCGCTTTCAATATGACTCCCATGAGCATTCGTATTCGAAGATGGAGGGGCGGAAGAAGTGGAGGATGAGAGCGATATGGCCATGGAACTGGAGTCGATAACGTTCAGGTATCCATTCGGAGTACCAACGAGGATGTTGTGTCCCTTGTTGCAGAGGATGAATTGTCCAGTAACGCTGAGTGGAAGAGTATCGGTGCATTGACCAGTCGTCAGGTCCCATACGTGGACTTTTCCATTGGCGTGCGCCGAGAGAGCCATCCTTCCTGCGTCGAACACCAAAACTGACCTCATTGAACTCGAAAGCATCGTGGAACCGTTGTGTGTGATCAAGTTGACGTGATCTGCTACAGGATTCCAGACGGAGATGGAGCCAGAGAGGGTGGAGAAGGCAGCGACTACGGGCAACTTTCCACTCGCTATTGCCTTCTTGTTGAGCTTCAGAATCGACAACTGCTTGTGTTTTGAATCGACAACCGCACTCTTGAGCACTTTTCGCGCTTGAAGATCCCAAATAGCGCATGCGCCACCGGTGCAAAGAGTGACGCAAAAGCGACCGTCTCCATACGGGATGATATCCACCACATCAGTCTGGAATCCTTCCAAATGTTTGCCTTCTTCAACATCGCCAGTAACCAAGTTGAAAAGCAACACATTGAAGGGGAAGGCAATCGTAGGGACCAAAACGAAATGTGAATCCACCGCAATGGGCACCACCAGCGATGTGTTCCAAGCTGAAATGTCCATATCCCAATTGAGGCGAATGTTTTGATACAAGTCCCAAAGAGCGGCAGTGCCTTGGTTCACATGGAAGGAGATGGCGCGGGCCTTGAGTTCGCATCCACTCGCTACGATCCTCTTCGCCGAAGATGACAGTGACTCAAACGTGGCCAAGCATTGACCAGTAAATGTATCGTAGACCTTGATTTTGGCAGATGCAGCGACGAGCTTGCTGCCCTTTTCGAACAGGGACCAAGATCTCAAACCAGGGTGGTTCACCTCAGATATGGTGATGCGATCTCTAAAGTCCCATCGACGGATCATTCCAGAAGCAGATTGAGTGATGAGGTGGATGGGTTTGAGGGGCTTGTTGGTCTTGACGGCGTTGAGGTAATTTGCTGCGTCCCTGGAGATCGCCCACAATGCAGGAAAGTCGATGGAATGGCCTTCATAAGTCAGTGTGGGAGCTGCAATAGAGAGAGGCACTTGCGCGGAGAAGGCACCGAGAAGACCGTGTTGTTGCATGATGGCCAAGCGACTGCGCCAAACATCTTCTGCTTCTATCCAGTGATTGACGTCTGATTGGGCAACAGATGCAGGATATTCGTCCCTAAGCAATTGTACTTCCATGAGATGAGAATCACATATCAACAGCTCCTGCTGCAATTGCGCGGAGACGGTAACTTGGAGGGCCGCGAGATTCTGCAAAGTCTCGGTCTGACTCTGTTCAATCGCTTGTCGTAGAAGGTTGAATTGTCCAATGATTTGAGTTTGCTGAATGCTAACGGAAACGGGGAGATTGTTCAAGGCAATTCGAAGGTAAGATTGGCACTCGGTAAGTTGATGCAAGCGCTCGTTAAGCTGATCCAAGCCCACAATGGGGCGAGGAGGCGAAGAAGGAACTGGAACGGATATAGTTTGCGAGAAACCGGTAGCGACAGAGGGGGTAAGATGGACGGGAGAAGCAGAAGAGACGGACGAGGCGGAAGCTGAGCTAGTGGCCTTCAGGTGGGCAGTAATGATGGGTAATAGAGCATAATTAGGTGCAATGTCCTTCTCCAACGTGGTCTTCACCTTGGTGACCTTCCTACACACCGGGCACACGAGTTGTCGAGGGTTGAGTTGAGCAAGCTGTTTCGCGCACTTGAAACCTGAATTTGGGAGGTTAGGTGAGAGTCTTTCTGATTGTATGAGCAGAAACAGATAGACAGATAGTTTCAAAACATGGAAATCGGGTGGAAAGTGCAAACGTACAAACGGTGTGGTTGCATTTGAGAGATCTTGGATCCCGGAAGATGTCCAAGCACACTGGGCACTCCAAAGCAGAGGCGTCCATGGGGAGGCGGTAGAATCGATTGAGAGCAAAGGCGAAGGCGAATTGAGGGGAAACTACGATGGACGAGCCCAGAGGCTGGAATGCGAGCGAGAGAGAGTGGCGGGAGAGAGAGAAGAGGAGCCGCGTTCGAAGACCTAAAAGCGCCGCCTCGTTCGTCTCCTCTTGTCTCAGTCCTCCCTGGGCCGCTGTACGTGTGATACCTCTTTCGTAGATGATTTGATGTTCTAGTCACCTTAGCTAACCTGTTCGACGACGTGCTACGCTGCTTATTTGTCTTCGGAAGTAGAAACGTGCGATCCAGTTGGAGCCCAGGAGGAAAGCCATATGGCGGACTTTGTGACCTTCTGGGAGCACATACAAGCTGTATTCTCTCGAGGCACGTAGAAACACTTCATGATTCACCCCATTAGCCATATACTACGCCTTCCTGCGCCAACTGAGGATGCTGGTGTGCCTTTCTTCCCTGGACACGGGACGCATCATTAACACTCTGTCTTCTCTAGAACTCAAGCCGTCTCGACTCAATTCATATCTCGACCATGGCATAGAAACGCTGGAGAAGGCGATAGATGGTGAATTACCTGCAGAAGAGATCGACTACCTCGAGAAAACTGCCATCAGACTCGTAACGATTGCTGTTGTAGCCCGTCCCACGTACGCCGCTCCCTTCTGTCGTCTATTCCTTGAAATCCCATTCTATATTCCCCGTGTTACCAATTTACGTTTGAATGCTTCCATTCTTTGAACGCCCAACTCGAAACTGACGTAACCAACACTCTGTTCAACTTTCCCCGAAATTTCACTTCAAAATCGCCGAACTTGATGAACCTCAGTCCTTGGCCCCTGGAGCTGAAGCCAAAGGCGAATGAGTTCCTTCAGTTGGCTGCGCAATTCATTTTCAATCATCTAGAGAGCGCAAATGTGAATCATCTGGCCCAGGCATTGCATAGAATCTTCCTTCAGAATCAGGAGCATTGTCCATTCTACATTCGCCAATCCAAGGAGGATCTTCCCGATAACTTCACTCAGTATCTCCCCGGTGGCCTAACTACTTCTGTTGGAACATCTGCAACTGAAATCGATACCGCGAACATGACCACCGAGCAGATGGAAGCTAGCTGGAGGAATGCTACGAATTGGACTCGCTATAACCGCAGTGAACGTGGTGTTTCTCCTCTCTACTATGTGAACATCAACTTCTTTGGTGCTACTGGTGGCTTCCGTCGTATCTATGAACTGATCGAGAACACGAAGGAGCTTTCGCTCTTCACTCTCAAGCTCTACGTGAAAGTCATCTGTGCTATGCGGTTTGGTACCTCGTTGGCCTTTGCTAAAGTCTTCTTCCCTCCCTTTGTCGATCTGGTGTGCAAGCGTCTTCTGGAATGGTTTGGAGCGAACCTCAGCGCCGATCTTCGAACCCACTACTCCAACACCCTTGAGTTCCTCACCATCATGTTGAATGAGATCATGACTGAAGATCAATCGAGTCAGCGCATGGACACTTATGTCTTGGACGGCTGTTTGGCGATGTTCAAGACCGAGAATCTAGAGAAGCGTCTTCGTGGTCTTCGTGACCTCAAGTCTCTCATAGATCGTACCCAAAAGATTGAGGAGAGGCGCTTTGCAGCTCTTGGCAAGTTCTTTACTGGTCCGTCACCCCAAGACGAGGAGGAAGAGAAGAAGAAGAAGCCTCGCATCCCTCCGAAGGTGATCCTGACGTGGTTGTCCGCTCACGACTTCTTGGATCTCTTCTTCCAGATGCTCAAGTCTCACATTGAAATTCTGCGGCAGGGAACGCCAATCCTAATCTTCGTAGCCCAACAAGGTCAGCTCAAGATCAAACACCTGGATGCCGTCTGGTCCATGGCGGCGAACATGCACGAACACGACAAGCGCATCCTCAACTCCTCTCTCGTCGCCTTGGTGCCTCATCTCCCTCCTTCACACTTGGACCACCTCATCACTCAAATCTCTGGATCACCCATCGAATCCATCGACGAACAAGTCGTTGACCTCATCGTCTCTCTCACAACTCTCTCCGTGGCTGCCGATACCAAACACAAGTGGAATGGCCTCGAACTGCTTTGGAAGCTTTGCCAAGACCCTGAGGAACCTTCATCTGCGACACCGACTACGAGTACGAGTTCTACTGCAGCACCAAATGCCAACAACAGCAACAGCGCAGCTGCTGGAACCTCTGCGAACGCAGCCTCCTCCTCTCCACTCACAACCGATGCGTCTGCCAATCACGATGCCGCCCCGGCCGCCTCCTCCTCCTCCCCGTCCCCCATCTCTGCTGCCACTGCGTCGGCGACTACGACTTCCAACAAGAAGAAGGGAAAGAAGAAGGACGCCTCCGAATCCAATGCAAAGACTCTGACGATCGACCCTCTGCTCGCTCACAAGGCCTTCACGAAGCTCTGCGATCTCCTCACCACCGAAGAGTGTGCCCCTCAGCGCCCTATTTACATGGAACGCAGCTTTGCCAACATTGATGCCCACACCTCAGTGGCGCTCTCGATTGAAATCCTCCGACGTTGCATCGACGCCTATACCACTCGCCGTCGCAAGAAGGCTGTCACAGATCTCGAATCGAAGAAGAAGCTCATCAACCTCATCTTTGAAGACTTTGCGTTCTACAAGGCAGAGGCTGCTCGCGTGATGGAGATCATGAAGGATGCGCACGCTGCCGCCGTAGCAGCCTCTGTTGCCACCGCCGCTGCCGCCGCCTCTGCAGCTTCTGAGGCGAATTCCGCTTCTGCCACGACCCAACCCTCTTCAACTAGTCTAACACCCCCCGTCGCGAAAAAGCACAGGAGAAAGAGCTCATCCAACCCTGCCGCTGCTGCGAATGACGGAGAATCCTCCCGACCTGGAACCCCATCTGTCCAGCCCTCTTCCTCCTCTCCCACTGCTTCTGTTTCTTCGGCTTTCGATGTGAATACGATGGTTGTTCTTGGCAGACCTCATTTGGAGAACGTGAATCAGAGGCTCTTCTTCCTGGAATACGTGATCTCGAACGCTGCTCTCACTATGCGCATGGAGCAAGTCGATACGCTTTGGGATCTGTTCATCACACAGGCACTGAGCTCTGCTGAGCGCGAGGCCGCATTTGGATGGCTAGATAGAGCGTCATCGACGGCCTCCGGAGACGTCGTGATTCTCTCCGAACAGCAACTACAACACCTCTTCACCGACAAGATGCTCACCATGAGTGGATCGGCCATCACCAGAGCTGGATATCAACTATTTGAGCGCTACTTCTGCAGAATCAACGATAGGCAGGGCAAGGTGAAGTACGCCGAGGAGAAGAACGACAAGTCCATCGGTTTGGT
>Ga0307375_10003361_pt1 | contig 15779 bp, 17 predicted proteins | sample TR1MG_FD_202531 | JGI IMG/M metagenome (GOLD analysis project Ga0307375, IMG submission 202531) | Soil microbial communities from Risofladan, Vaasa, Finland - TR-1 | ecosystem: Environmental > Terrestrial > Soil > Coastal area > Acid sulfate soil | place: Finland: Risofladan, Vaasa | collected... | reverse complement strand
CGCGGGAGCGCATCACGCAGACCGATTCGTCCAGCATTCCTGACTTCAATACTGGTCCGTGGATGGGGCCAAGAGCCAGGGGGGCCGGCGGTGGGGGCGGGCCAGGAAGCGTGGGCACGCGGGCTGGGGGACTCCAGGCGGCGCCCAGCGGGCGTCCGCGCGCCGGATGGGCGGGCGGTGGTCCGTGCCGAGCCACCCCGGCGGGCCTCGCGCACGCCGAGGGGCATGCCAACGCTCCCCGGAGCGCGAGCCGGGGGGAGGATCAGGCCGAACTGCGGGGGGCGGGCTGCGGGGGCGAGGCCGGGGGCCGGTGGTCGGGTGGGGGCCCTCGTCCCCGCGCGGAACGACGGAGGTGCGTCAGGATCCGATCGATCACCGCGCCCTCCGTAATGAACGCGAGGATGCGCATCGTGCCGCCGCAGGCCGGACAGGCGAGTGGATCCACTCCATAGATGCGCCGCAGGAGCTCGGCCCAACGCCTCCGGGCCTCGCGGAGCGGCAGCGGCTCCGGCGCGGCCACCGGGACGGGGGTAGGCGCGCCGTCGGCCTCGGCGGCCCGGCGCCGGGTGCCCCGCGAGCGGTTGGCATACCACCCGTAGTAGCGCGTCATCACCTGGTGCTTGTTCGGGATGTGCGTGACGATGCGCGCCAGGAACTCCAGCGGGTCCACCGTCTCGGTACCGGCCGTCGGCCCGTCGCGCTTGTCGGACCGGTAGCACACGGGCGTGCCGGGCCCGTCGTAGGTGAGACGCTCCAGCGCCACCGGATTCCGCGCGCAGTAACGCACGAGCCGTTTGGCAAACTCGCCATCGCCGTCGGGCACCCACAACCCATCGTGGACGTGGAACCCTGCATGCGGCCAGGCGAGCATCGCGCGCGCGTCCTCGACCTCGAAGATCCCGCGGCGCACGAAGAGCCGGAGCACGGCGCGCCGGAACGCTTCGGTGAGGGCCGTCGCGTCGTGCGCGGGCCAGGGGACGAAGGTACCGTCGGCCCGGAAGCCGCCGTCGGTGACCAGCATATGAATGTGCGGATGCCAGTTCGCGCGGGAGCCGTGCGTCTGGATGCAGGCTACCACCCCGACCGCGAGCGCCGGCTCGTGCGTGAGCGCGCGCACGGCCGCAGTCACCGTCCGGGCCGCCACGCGCGCCAGGTCGCCCAGGAGCGCCAACCCCACCATGCGACGCGCCGATGTGAGCGTGCGACCCATCTCCTACGACCGCAGTGGCGTCGAACCACCGGAACTCGGAGTGGCCCGCCTGCTCTACGCCGTCGCGATCATCGTGCTGCTGATCGCCGCGGCGAACGTGGCCAATCTGCTGTTGGCCCGCGCCGTGCGCCGCCGGCGCGAACTCGGGGTCCGCGTAGCGCTGGGAGCGGGCCGCGGCCGGCTCGCCAGCATGATGCTCGCCGAGGCGAGCGCGCTCGCCATGGTCGGGGGCGTGGCGGGTCTCGCGTTCGCGTACTGGGGCGGCGCGTTGATCCGGCGCACCCTGCTCCCCACCGTCGCATGGACCGCCTCTCCGGTCGACACCACCGTGCTGGGGTACACCGCACTCGTCGTGGTGGGCACAACGTTGATCGTCGGCCTCGTGCCCGCCCTTCGCGCAACGCGTGGCGATCCCGTGGCAGCACTCAAGGCGGGGATCGCGCAGACCGGCGATCAGCACCAAGGCATGCGAAATCTGCTCGGCATCAGCCAGGTCGCCCTCAGCCTCCTGCTGCTGTTCACGGCCGCCCTCTTCGTCCGCAGTCTGTGGCAAGTGCGTGAGTTGGACCTTGGCCTGCAACCGGATCGCGTGGTCGCGGCCAGCATCGGATTCCCAAACGCAGAAGTCCGCACCCAGGCAGAAGCCACGCGAGCCGCCGCATTGGAGCTCGCGCGCCTGCGTCAGTTGCTCGACCGGGTGCGGCAGCTCCCCGGCGTTGCGCAGGCGAGCATCGCGATCGGCACCCCCTTCTACTCGGCCTTCTCCGTTGGCATGGGTCTGCCAGGACACGATACATTGCCGGCGGCCCCCGGCGGGGGACCGTGGGTCAACGCCGTGGCGCCCGATTACTTCACGACCGTGGGGACGCGGCCGTTGCGCGGACGGGGCTTCACCTCGGCCGACCACGAAGGCAGCGAACCCGTCGTCGTCGTGAACGACATCATGGCGCGAACATTCTGGCCCAACGAGGATGCCCTCGGGAAGTGCATAGACATCCAATGGACCAGGACATGTACGCGCGCGGTCGGGGTGGTCGCCAATGCCCGACAGTGGAAGCTGCGCGAGGACCCATCGATGCAGTACTACGTGCCCTACGGACAGGAATCCGGGATCGGTGGCGCGATGTTGCTCGTCAGGCCAACCGGTAACGCGCAGACCTTCGCCGGCGGGCTTCGACCCGCCCTGGCCCGGCTGGCGCCCGACGCCCAATATCTCAGCGTCTCCACGCTGCAGAGCCAACTCGATCCGCAGATACGGCCCTGGCGCGTGGGGGCGCTCATGTTCGGCCTCTTCGGGCTGCTGACCCTGCTGGTCGCGGCTGTCGGGCTGTTCAGCGTCGTGTCGTACCTCGTGGTGCAGCGGACGCATGAGATGGGCATCCGGATCGCGCTCGGCGCACGCACGACCCAGATCACGCGATTGGTATTGGTCGGCACCTTCGGCGTGACTCTCGTCGGCATTGCGATCGGCACGGCGGCCTCACTCGCGTTGGCACCTTTTCTGCAGCCGCTGCTGTTCGAGACCGGCGCCCGCAATCCGTGGCTGCTCGCCGCGGTCGCCGCGCTGCTGCTCGGGGCGGCGCTGCTCGCAGGCCTCGTGCCCACGTGGCGCGCATGCCGCATCGATCCCATGAACGCCCTGCGGGCGGACTGAACCATGGCCACGCAACCCAATGACGGGCGACAGGGTCCGCTCGAGATGCTCATCCTCAAGGCCCTGTCGCTCGAGGCCATGCACAGATGGGGAATCTCGCAACGGCTCCAGCAGCTGTCGCGTGACGTGCTGCAGATCAATCAGGGCACGCTCTACCCGGCGCTGCACCGGATGGAAGCGACAGGGTGGTTGGTCTCGGAGTGGCGCGCGTAGGAGAACAACCGGCGGGCCAAGTTCTATGCGCTCACGGCGTCCGGTCGGCGCCGGTTGGCGGTGGAGCAGGACAACTGGACAACATTCGCCGACGCCGTGCGCCAGGTGATGCAAGCGACGTGAATGCGCGGCGGCGAACGGTACGGCGTGGCGCACGGAACGCAGGACAAGTCAATGGTCACGCGACGAGTTCGCCATGGAACCCGACCTTTTCGTTAGGTAAGCTCCCCCGTCAAGTAGACAAGTGGAAACTAGACTCTGGGAGTGCGGTGGCCCTCGGGAGAAAGGTGCGCGGCGGGACCCGGCCGAGGCTGTCGTGGGGCCGCCCGGTGTTGTAGCTCACGAGCCAGGCAGCCGTGAGTTCGCGCACGTCGGCCAGCGACGAGAAGACGTACGCGTCCAGCACTTCGGGGCGATAACTCCGATTGCAGCGTTCGATATAGGCGTTTTGCTGGGGATGCCCCGGCTGGATGTAGTGCAGCGCGATGTGGTGTTGCGCGCACCAGCGGGTGAGCGATCGCGGTGAGCTCCGGCCCGTTGTCGACCCGTAGGGCCTGCGGCCCTCCGTGCAGCGCCACGAGTTCGTCGAGGACGTGGATCACCCGCACGCTTGGAAGCGACATCGCCACATCGATCGCCAGGCCCTCGCGGTTCCCCTCGTCCAAGACGTTCAGCGTGCGGAAGTGCCGCCCGTCGTAGCGCGTATCGGTCATGACGTCGAGCGCCCAGGTCTGATTCAGTTCGGCCGGCGCCGCCAGCGGATGCCGCACCCGCGCGGGCGGCCGGCGCCGCGCCCGCCGCGGCAGATTCAGCCGCAGCGCGCAGTACACGCGATGAACGCGTTTGTGGTTCCAGCCATAGCCGAGCAGGCACAGCCGATCGAAGCATTTCCAGAAGCCCCAGTGCGGCCGATGCGCGAGCACCCCATGCAGCGCATCGATGACCGGCTGATCGGTGAGTCCTCGCGGGACAGGCGGCCGGTAGTAGGCCGCCCGCGACAGTCGGACCGCGCGGCAGGCGCGTGTCACCGCGAGCCCGTGCTCGCTGGTGAGGATTCCGACGGCCTGTCGCTTCGCGGACGGCGTCACAACTTTCGGGCGAGGACACCTTTGATCGCCGCGTTCTCGAAGGCGAGCTCGGCACACATCCGCTTGAGCTTCGCGTTCTCGTGCTCCAACTCCTTCAGCCGGGTCAGGTCTTTCACGCTGGCGCCTCCATACTTCGACTTCCAGGTGAAGTACGTCTGGCGGCTGATGCCGTGTTTCCGCAGGAGCTCCGCCACCGCCACGCCGGCTTCGCCCTCCTTCAACACCGCGACGATCTGGGATTCACTGAATCGAGACTTCTTCATCGGATGCCTCCTCAAAAAGGCACCCCCAAAAAGTCTACTCTACCCTGTCTGTCCGGAAGGGAAGCTTACCGAAGCCTACCGATTATCGAACGCACCAACGCCTGGCTGCATGCCTTCCGCCGACTCGTCACCCGGTATGAGTATTACTTGGAACGGTACCGGGCCTTCGTGTACATCGCCTGCATGCTGATCACCCTACGCCAGTTTTGAAACCGTCTCTAGCGTGTAAATACCACAAAAGAACTGTATTGCCCAACGCCCCAATTATATGCCTTGACCCTGTAGGACACCCACGAGCCATGTGGAGGAACTAAATGCCCATAATAACTGGTCACCGTTTGATCGAGATCTAGCCAATACGTACCGCCATAATACGTCGCAATTGGATTGTTGAGTTCACCATCCGATGTGCTGCGATAAACGTAGTATCTAGTATTTGACGAACTTCCCGTGCCTCCTACGGTTGGTTCGGCCCAGCTAACAACGGGATTGGATATGCTGACTGTTCCGGAATCGGCAAACGTTCCAACAGTAACGCCCGTCGTAGCTGAGAGTCCAGTGCTCCCGCCTAGGTCAGCAGCAAACCCAGTGTATTCTGAATAGTAGCTATTATATCCGAACACTACAATTTGGCCGTCAACTGTAGTTGTACCGTCGTTGTCAACAAGACAATTCGTCAGGCCGTAAAGATTGGCGCCGTCCACACCATCCCATGACCAGAGCGATGCCCCGCTATCTCCCTGCGCGTCATATACGCTCGCTTTAATCGTGCAACGAATAGCCTTATTCGTAGCACTATTCACCATATCCACGCACGTGCCGACGACGTACCCGTATGTCCATCCTGTTGTACGGCCAACCTTGTTGACCTCAAGTCCTGTCGTTGGGGTACCTGACGTCGTAGAAACATAGAGGAACGGGGTCGACGTGTTGACAGTCCGGCTCCCGCCACTGCCGTTTGAACGCGACGTGGTCCTGGCAATGACGCCCCGCATTGAAGGCATGGTATCAATTGCAATCAGAGCCGCGTCGCTGTTTCGTGCTGGCAGTAAACCATATGTGCTGTTGGATGTGGTGTCCCAAGCTTCGTTTCCAACGTAGAGGGCGTTATCGACTTGGTGCCAGCTGTCCCCCGCGTCGAGTCCATACATTGTCGTGCTACAATGCGATGCCGTCACGGCGTACCGCGTACCTTTCCAGTCTATGATCGCACCTATTGTGCACAATTCATAGTTCGGGAAGGTCAGCGAGCGACGGATTTCTAAGCCCGCTACTAGAGTATCGCCACCTGCCTTTAGCGATGTATCAGTAGTGAAAGCGCTCGCGCCATAACTCGCAGTGCGCATTGTGCTCAACGCTGGAGGAACCGGGGGACGGCCTTCGGCGAAATGCAGCGCCTGGAGCGGCACGCCAAGGGGCGTGAGTATGTTTGCGATCGCGTCTTCAGTATTTGACCCCGTCGAGGCATCAACGCCGATCGTCACACGGTTGATCGCCTCATCAAGATCGCTAGAGAAAACCCCGTTCACGACTCCAAGAATTCGCTCGCTCACAAGGTCGCGCCAGTCGGATAATTGCTGAAACGTATAGTCTGCTTTTCGAACGACTATACTTGCGACACGGTAATCGAGAGGCAATCCCAGTCCATTGGCGGCGAGATGCTGCGCGAGGGCTGCCCTTGCATTGGCAAAGCGACTAGAATCGCGAACGTATACGATCAGATTATGATGTCGATCAAGATAGTAACCCCCGAATTCCGGCTCCTGACGAGCGATCTCAACAAAGAGGTCTTCACTGGGCCGCCGGAATTTAGATCCTGTGACCGCTAGCTGCGTTGTGTGCAACGCACTGCTGGCCTGCGGTGCAGTTGTCACGCGCTCTGGTTGCTGACAGGCGAAAGACAAGACGAGGAGAGGCAACGGGAATAGTGATACGCGTCCGACAAGGCAAGCTGCTGTGCAGAGCATCTTCGAAGCATTCATTGGACCCTCTTGTTAGTCAACTGGCAGGCTCAGTAGGGCGGCGTCGCCTTCGACGGACTCGTGTAGGTGCTAGTACCTAGTCTTGTGATAGAGAACTACAGCGGCGAGTAGTTTGTCTTCGAGCGAGACAGTTGGCAGTGGCCCTCCATGCATAGGGCCTGTGGACCTCCCCGATGTCAGTAGGAGCGGCTTGTATCGCGGTCAAGTGCGAACCGCAACGCACTTTCGCTTGTCAACGACATCGTCCGATGGTCCAATTCCTCTGCCTTCCACCGAGCCGAATTATCGGTGATGACGGATACGATTACGACGCCCGGTGTGCCCACCACACAAAACACGGCATCGCGTTCGTTGCGCCCCACCGCTCGATCCGAGCTGCACTATACACTAGGACGGGCGCCAGCTCCTGCGGTACTGACGCCGGTGGAAGATCGCACGCCTCTTCGGATAGCTGCAGAACTTGCGGCGGCTTACCGACGCGCGCCGACCAAACGGCGTGACCGTCGCCCAGTGCGCTTGTATGAGTAGTCTCTGAAAACCACTTGCGAGATTATCGTCACGCACAGCAACCATACATGCGCGCCGACCCAGATAACGAACTCACGGCATCGGCTGAAGATCTGCCGTGATGATCACCGGTTCCGCGTGGCACCCCGAACGGTCCGTAAGCACATTGACCGTCTTAGCCCACTTGACGTACCCTGTCTTCGAGAGTGTTAGATCGTAAGTGCCGGGCTGCGTGCCGAGCGCGAGGTAGAGACCATCCGTTGTCGGTGGCGCCGTATCCGAGACAATCTCGCTGCCAAGGTGAACCTGCGCTGTGAGAAGGGCGCCTGCCGCCGCCGGGGCCCCCGTGGTGGCGTCGTGCACCGCGACGCCAACAACTCCAACCAGGAGATATGGGGGGCATGCCGTGACGAGTCTTGCCGAGTGGCATCCGACCACCACAACAAAGACGGCAGCGAGCGCGGCGATACGGGGAGATGGGCGATTCGCGGACAAAGTACGCTCCGTAGTATTAGCGGCCGCATTGGTCCCGACGGCGGGACGGCGCGTCATCGCACTCGTTGACGCCATGCCCGAACGGCACTGTTTGGCGTGAACTCTTAATATCTAACATCGACCTAGCGGCTCGGCAATAGTAGATTGCGGATAAGTGTCGTCAACGCGAGCGGGTCGGTTGTCGAGACGGTTGGCGGCGTCATGATTCGACCGGGTCGGCCTGGGTCCCCAAAACTGATCCGCTCAGGGGGCTCTTGGCCCCATCCACGGACCAGTATTGACGTCAGGAATGCTGGACGGCTCTTGGCCCCATCCACGGACCAGTATTGAAGTCAGGAATGCTGGACGAATCGGTCTGCGTGATGCGCTCCCGCGGCTCGGAAGTGAGCGGGTGGGAGATCGTGCAAGCTGCTGTGCGGTCGCTCGTTGTTGTACTCGTCCCGCCACGTGTCCAGAATCTGCTGCGCGTCCTCGAGCGACAAAAGGTGGTGTTGCGATAGGCACTCACGCCGCAGCGACCCGTTGAAGGCCTCGTTCACCGCGTTGTCGCCCGGCGTCCCGCGTCGGCTAAAGTCCAGGGGAATGTGCTGCCAGTAGGCCCAGGCGTCCATGGCGAGCGACGTGAACTCCGTCCCTTGGTCGCACTGGATCGTAGTGGGGCGGCCCTCCTGGGCGATCAACGCCGTGAGCACCGCCGCCACATCTTCCCCGTGGAATCGCCGCCGTGCCACGAGCGCTTTACACTCCCGCGTGTAGACGTCGACCACGGTCAGCACGCGGAACGCCGTGCCCTGGGCTGTCTGATCATGCACGAAATCCATCGCCCACCGGACGTTGGGCTGCTCCGCTACCGCGCGCACCGGGCGCCCGCGAACTCCCGGCTGCTTCCGCCGCTTCGGTCCTCGCGATCGCCGCAACTGCAGCCCCTCCTCGCGATACAGGCGGTGCGTCTTCTTGTGGTTCACCCGCCAGCCTTCCCGGCGGAGGAGCACGTGCAGGCGACGATGCCCATAGCTCACGCGCACCGCCGCCAACTCTCGGAGCCGACGCCGCAGGGGCGTCGCGTCGGGCCGGCGGCTCTTGTAGTTCACGACCGACCGGGAACTGCCGGTCGCCCGGCACGCGCGGCGTCTGGACACCTGATACGCCTCCTGCACCCAGGCCACCCACGCTCGGTGAACCGCCGGCCCTACCATTTTTTTCGGAGCGACTCCTGCAGGATCGTCTTGTCCAGCGCCAGGTCGGCCACCACTTGCTTGAGCTTGCGGTTTTCCTCGCGCAACTGTCGGAGCTCGCGCAACTCGCTCACGCCCATCCCGCCGAACTGCCGCTTCCAGCGGTAGAAGGTCGTCTCGGTCACCTCGAGCTTTCGGCAGATCTCGGTCACCGGGATCCCGCTCTCGGCCTGCCGCAGAGCGGCCACGATCTGGGCTTCGGTAAATCGGCTCTTCCGCATCGATCTGGTTCCTCCGGGGTCGCTTCCGACCCGGCAAATCAGACCGCTTCGTCCCGCATTCCGCCAGTCCGCCTGGTCCAACTTTCAGGGAGGGGGGCCACGCAGGAGGGCCGGAGGATGCGGAAGAGTCGGTTTACGGATGCGCAGATCGTGGGCGTGTTGCAGGAGGTCGCGGCGGGGGCCTTAGTCGGCGAGGTCTGCCGGCGGCGGGGGATCAGCGCCAAGACGTACTACCGCTGGAAGGCCCACTACGGGGGCCTGCAGGTGGCGGAGACGAAGCGGCTGAAGGCGCTCGAGGATGAGATTCGGCGGCTGAAGAAGCTCGTGGCCGGTCTCTCGCTCGACAATGCGATGCTCCGCGACGTGGTGGGGCGAAAGTGGTGACGCCGAGCAGCGGCGGCAGGTCGTCACCGTGCTCCGCGCCGCCTATCCTGCGAGTGAGCGCCGGATTTGTCTGGCCTGTGCGTTTCCGCGCGCGACCCAGCGCTACCGGAGCCGGCTGCCGGCTTGCGAGGAGCTGCGCGCGCGGCTCCACACGCTCGCGGCGCTGAAGCGGCGGTGGGGCTATCGACGTCTGCACTGGCTGCTGCAGCGCCAAGGCTGGGCCGTGAATCACAAGTTGGCACAGTGGGTCTACCGCGAAGCGGGGCTGCTGGTGCGGAAGCGCGTGAGCGTGGCCCGCACCCGGCGCGTGCCCCCCGACGCGGCCGAACGAGCGGTGGTCGATCGACTTCGTGCACGATGCGCTGGGCGGTGGGCGGACGTTCTGGGCGTTGACCGTGGTCGATGATCTCACCCGCGAAGGCTCGGTCATCGAGGTGGATACGTCGTTGCCCGCTGCTCGGGCGTGCCGCGTGCTGGATCGCGTGGCGGTGACGCGCGGCTAGCCAACGGTGATTGTGTGCGACAGCGGGAGCGAGTTCACGAGCCTGGGCTTCGATCAATAGGCCCATCAGCGCGCCGTGGGGCTGCCGTTCATTCAGCCCGGCAAGCCCGTGCAGAACGCTTTTGCGGAGAGCTTCAACGGCCGGCTCCGCGATGAGTGTTTGAACGACACCTTGCTCTGGACTTGGGCCGAAGCCAAAGTCACGATCGAGCAGTGGCGCATCGAGTTCAACACTGCGCGGCCGCACAAAGGGCTCGGTGATCGAACACGCAGTGAGTGCGCCGAAGAAGTGAGCAACATGCAGTCCAACCCCCAACTCTGGGACGTAGGAACTGGGTTAGAGCTTGGCGTCACGTCAGGCTACCGTCAAAGAAGACCCTGAGACAGTGTCCAGCCGGAGTCACGCTTTGGGAGCAAACGGTTGGCGGAGGCCCGGTGCTTGATCCCGACCACCGGACGGCCTCGGCCAACCGCGCATCGCTATTTCCGAAAGTCAGCGCTTCGGCGGAGAGTGAGCACCCGCTTCTCGCATGGTCTTTGATGGGAGGTAGACTGTCCTTGAACGCACACGGCCGATACCGTGTACCATCGAAGGCGTCGCCGCTCCGATCTCATCGATTATTCGCTTTGCAAGGCGAAGTTCGTTGCTCGCCGCGGTTGGCAGCACGCCCGTGCGTACCCGCGCAGTCAGCGGAGCGTGGGTAGTGTCACCATACGCTTGGCGAAGATTGTTCAGCGCGAGCAAACCGTCGAGGAGCTGCGCCGCGCTTGTCGACGGACCGATCACAACTACATCGCCCCCCTGGCGCCCGACGGGGCGCCGCATAATCACTGCCGCATCAGGCGGTGACATTGTATCCACCTCGACGACAGTAACGGGAATTCGCCGCGCGATCTCATTCCGCCGTGCAGACGGAGTGGCTTGGGCAGCCGCAACTCCAGCGAATGAAGAAAGAGAGAGCACCAAGAGCACACTTGTGTGTAGCCGTAGCCAGGTTCCGTATCTCATGATCGCCTCTGCGAATAGCAGCATGGGTAACTTGACTTTACATCAGGTGGGACGGCTAGCAGATCGGGGCCTACGAGCAAACCATGGCCCAGCCTTCCCAAATTTCGTACCACGTGACTCCTCCATCGTCGCTCTCGTCAATGTAAATGTACTGCTCAGCACAGTTCGAACCGTTACCCAGTGTCGAACCGTTGCCAGCGTCACTGCAACTGACCGGGCTACCCGCATCAGGTCCGTCATCGTAAATGATCTGCGTCGATTGCGTTTCGCAGGAGCTAGCCATCGTGACCGTGATATCGGCCCACCCAGTCATTCCAAGGCACGAGGCGCTGAGTTGCGCCGAGCCGGAGTTGACCCCTGTCACATTGCCAGACGCATCGACCTGCGCAACGCTTGGGTTGGTGCTGGCCCACTCGAAGTAACTACATCCATTCGTCGGCACCCCCGAACTGGTGGCAGTTGTGGCTGTCGCGGTCGTATAGTCGCCTACGCTGATGCTTGACCTTCCCAGGGTGACGATGATTTGCGCGGATGGGGGCTCGCATGCCCGGCCCTCGTCATACGTAGTTGTAGAGCCGATCACGATGCCGATACCCTCGACCGACCACGATGCCGTATGGGTTGTTTGCGCGCTTCCGGTCGCCGATACCGAGTTACAGTCGACAACAGGAGGCAGCGGCGTTATGGAGTTCCAAAACGTCGTCGGAATCCCAGAGTTGCCATCCGCGCCGAAAATGTACACTTGTCCGCCCACGGTCACGTTCCCGATAGTATTCTCGGCAAGTACCGCGAGCACGGTCACATTGGTGAACGCATAAGCCGCCCCCTGCGTGAGTTCGAGGTCGGTGAAGGTGCCCGATGTAACGAACTCCCCGGCGGTGGCAACATTGTCGAACGCGGGCCGAGCGCCCCCGGCGGTTGGCGGCGCGCTTGCTGCTGCCGGCGTCGCAACCGGCGCAGCATTCAATGCCTCCTCAAGAGCCGTAATCGAGCGCTCTAGATTGGCCCGTCGCTGTGACAAGAGCACGGCGCGTTGACTCGTAGCAGAATCCATTGTAAGCGAGTCCAGCGAGGCTGTGATGAGAGCATCTTCAGCGTGCGCCCGGTTCGCGGCTGCCGCTAGTGCTGCAGCGACTTTAGACGCCGGGGCCTCGTGTCCGGCGATGGCGGCGTCTGGCGCTACCACGGCTGCGTGCTCACAGCTCACGATGGACAGCACTGACAAGATTAGAACCACTCGCCATCCGTATCGCATAGGGTCCTCCGGAGTTCACGGTCAGCTGACAAAGGGTGCCTCAGAACGCGGCGGCGCGCCCAGCGCAGAACTGCTCTGTACCGTTCATGGCCGTCGGAAGCGCCAAGACGGCGGCGATGCACAGGACGGGCGAGTAGCCGTCAGCACGCGCGCCGTGTCCTGGTCGACTGCTGTGAATACAAGACGAAGCGTGTCATCGCGGGTGCCAAGGCTTGGCTCGATGGCAGAGGAGTAATCGTTGAATAGCGGCTGAGATATCACGTGGTTGCCGGTCCAGCGCGATTCTGAGAGGATGACCTTGGCCCGATCGGCTGCCGGGACAACCGAGGCAACCACGGCGGTCGCGCCGCCACAAGTGTCGGCCACAGCAGCGTATCCGAGTGCGTCTCCACGAATCGGCACTCCCGAGTCGACTAGCCACGATCGGGTTGCTTCGCGGAAGGCGGAGTGATGCAGACGTGCGGGACGCCCGTGCAATCCTCGCCCTAACCAGAATACGTGAACGAGCCCAGCTGAGTATCGAACTAGCGGCGCAATCGCGTTACGGCCAAGTGATCCACCGACGCGTCGCACGCGGCTCCAGCTCAGTCCGCCATCGTTCGAGAATCGGATGGCCAACCCGGGGGGAAACGTCTCGCCTTTCGAATCGGCAACAGCGACAGAATTGACAATCGCCAGCGAGCCAATTCCCCAGGCAGCGACGGTGGCATACGCCGACGGGGATTCACTCACCCGGCTCCAGCGATCGCCCGACTTCCGAATGTACCATGTTCGCAGTCGCCCTGCGCTATCAACCGCCGGCACAACTATGTGGACCGCATTCGAGCCATCAATAGCTACTGCCCCATCCAGTCCACTCCAGTCGATTCGAGCGGCCACCAAAATCCGGGTCGGTGCGGACCAGCGCTGTCCGTCGAACCGGGCGTACCAAAGCGATTGGACACTGCCTGTCCAGCGCAGTACGCCGGGCGCGAACTCGCCCCAGACGACGTGTACGTCGCCGCCGGCGTCGACCGCGCCCTTTGGAAATGCGAGTGTGGTCGAACTTGGCGGGGGAGGGAATCGCACTCCGGGGACGCTGCTAAGGAGAAAAGCATCGCGCCCTACCATCGGCTCACTGCGCGCTGGGAAGACGTTCGCGAGCAGCAGCCAGGCGGCACCATAGCGAACAAGGCTTGGCCAGCGGAGCGTACTGTCGGCGCCGAGGCCAATAGCAATTGCTTCAGGTTGGCTCCAGTCCGAGTCGCTTTGAAGAGCCTGCGACGCTCCCTGCGCGCGACTGGAACTCGCGAGCAGAACAGTGGCGGCCGCGATAAGGGCGGACACGAAAGATCGCATGCGACCCCGGCGTGCCACGGCGGCGATGTTAGCGGACCGCCCACGGGCGGCTAGCCGTCGAGGGCCGAGTCCCAGTCTAGTGGGGCGCGCGAATCGACGCTGCCCGGTTACGAGGTCCAGGTCGCTGCTGCCGCTCAGTGGCCGACCCATGGGGGGGCCTCACTCGTGCGCGCCAGATCGATCGCGGCATCACCCGCGCATTTACCGCGTGGGCAACGACACCGGATACTAGCGCCGCGGCACCGCGGCCCAGTGGTGGCTAGGATAATGTGAGCACTGTCAACACCGGAATAGAATTGCGCACTTTCACCGGCCAAAATTGCACACTCTGGGCGGGGGTGGGGGCGAGCCGTCAGGTCGCGGCGGCCTCCTTCGCGCGTGAGCGGGATCGCGTTGGGGGGTCCGACCGCGGATTGGGGCGCGGAGTGCCGAGCGCCCGATGCAGGTCGGCGTGGTGCCGCATCCGGTAGCTGTTGCCCCGGATGTTGACGATGTGACAGTGGTGCACCAGCCGGTCGATTAGCGCCGCCGCCATGACCTCGTCGCCGAAGATCTCACCCCACGCCTCGAAGCCCTTGTTCGAGGTCAGCACCGTCGAGGCGTGCTCGTAGCGGCGCGACATGAGCTGGAAGAACAGCATCGCCCCGGTGCGGCTGATTGGGAGATAGCCGATCTCGTCGACGATCAGGAGCGAGGGAAAGCTGAGCGTCTTCATCCGGTGGAGGAGCCGGCCCGCCAGGCTCGCCTCCTCGAGGGAGGTGATGAGGTCGCCGAGCGTACCGTAGTAGACGCGGCGCCCGCTCTCGGCCGCGGCGATGGCGAGGCTGATCGCCAGGTGCGTCTTGCCCACGCCCGGGGGCCCGAGGAACACGACGTTCTCCCGGCGCTCGAGGAAGCCCAAGGTGTGCAGACTGTCGAGCTGCTCGCGTTTGATCGACGGCTGAAAGGAGAAGTCGAAGTCGGCGAGCGTCTTCACCGCCGGGAGCCGGGAGGAGCGCATGGCGGCGTCGAGCCGCCGGTGATTGCGGAGGGTGATCTGGGCGGCGAGCAGGGCGTCGAGGGCCGCCGGCGCGGTGAGTGTGCCACTATCGAGGCCGGCGAGGATCTCGTCGAGCGCTTCCAAGGCGCCCGGCATCTTGAGGTCGGCGAGTTGCGCGCGCAGCTGATCCCGCCGGGAGGGGGCGGCTTTCATCAGGCCACCTCCTCCGCGGGGGCATCCGCGAGCTGTCGGTACACCGCCAAGCCGCGCCGCTCGACCTCGACGGCGGGCAGCGTCGGTCCCAAGAGATGCGCGACGGTGCGCCGGCTCGTGCGCGGTGGCGGCAGCACGAGGGGCCGATACGCGCGCTCCGCGAGCGGTTGGAGGTGCATCACCTCCTCAGTCGCGAAGCGCACGCGCGGCACGCACTGCGTGGTGCGGTGCGTCCGGACATTGGCCACGCCGTCCAGCCACGCGAGACGCTGCGCATCGAGATCCGCGTCGCCGATGAACTCGCGGCCGTAGAAGAAGTTGCTTCGGAGGTAGCGGATCGGGCGCTCGACTTTCCCCTTCGTCTGGGCCCGGTAGGGCCGACAGGCCCGAATGCGAAACCCCCAGTGGGCCGCGAAGCGCAGGAACTCTGGATTCTCCAGCAGCTTGCCGCCGTCGGCGCGCTGATCCTCGACGATCACCGCCTTCATCTGGTCGAACAACAGCTCCGTCGGGACGCCCCCGAAATACGCGAAGGCGTCTTCGAGCCCGCTGATCACCGTCGCCAGCGTCTGCCGCGGATAGAACTTGCACCAGAGGAGCCGCGAGTAGCCGAGCACCACGACGAGGGCATGGCGCTTGCCCCAGGGCAGGCGGAACTCGGCGAAATCGACCTGGGCCTGATGACCGGGCGCGGTCTCGAACCGGACGAGCGGCTCGGGCTCCGGTCGAGGGCGCACGCGGGCGACATGCTCGCGCACCTGGGTGATCCCGCCCGGATAGCCCGCGGCGCGAATCTCGTCGAAGAGGCGCACCGCGGACAGCTCCGGATAGGTCGCGAGGCGCGCGGTGATGATCGCCGTGAAGGGCGCGAGCTGCGTGCGGCGCGGCGGATAGTGCCGCGGGGGCGCGGCGTCGAGGTCGCGGGTCAACTGCCCCGTCGCGATCCAGTGGTGCACGACGCGGCGGCTCACGCCGAGGCGCTGGGCGATGGCGGTCTTGGACAAGCCATCATCAAGGAGATGCTGAAGGAGCACGAGAGAATCCCATCCGTACACGGGGCCTGGCCTCTGAGCGGGAGGCAGGCGAATGTGCCTACGGGACCGGACGGACGCCCACTCGTGGGCTCAGAGCCTCCGCCGGCAGGTCGGCGCCCCGAGTGTGCAATTTTCGCCGGTGCTTCTGAGCAATTTCACGCCGGTGCTTACACCAGGTTCGTGCCCGCGTAGCGGGC
>Ga0307375_10003360_pt1 | contig 15780 bp, 15 predicted proteins | sample TR1MG_FD_202531 | JGI IMG/M metagenome (GOLD analysis project Ga0307375, IMG submission 202531) | Soil microbial communities from Risofladan, Vaasa, Finland - TR-1 | ecosystem: Environmental > Terrestrial > Soil > Coastal area > Acid sulfate soil | place: Finland: Risofladan, Vaasa | collected... | reverse complement strand
GTCACGGACGGCCGTCGCGCGCGGCACCATCCGTGACATGGTCAACATCAGCGAGCGGCCCGCCGAGGCGGCCGACCGCGCGGTGCCCGGATTCTGGGAAGGCGACCTGATAATCGGGAAAGGGAATAAGTCGCAGATAGCCACCCTCGTCGAGCGCGCGACACGATTCGTCCTCCTGGTGAAAATCCCTTACGACCGCAACGCCGACCGCGTCGCGGCGCTCCTGGCGCGGAAAATGGAGTCGCTGCCGGAATTCATGAAGAACAGCGTGACCTGGGACCAGGGAAAGGAAATGGCACGGCACGCCGACTTCACGGTCCGCAGCGGGATGCCGGTCTATTTCTGCGACCCGCATTCCCCGTGGCAGCGAGGCTCGAACGAGAACACCAACGGGCTGCTCCGCCAGTATTTCCCGAAAGGAACTGACCTGTCCTTGCATAGCCAGGCGGAACTTGATAGAGTCGCTATGCGCCTCAACGACAGGCCGCGCAAGACGCTCGATTACCGCAAGCCAGTCGAAGTTTACGATGAAATGCTAGCGGAATCCTGTGGCGCTATGACCGATTGAATCCGCCCTGGTTCACCCAAGAATCAGCTACCTCAGCGAGAGCCACACCCTAGACGACTCGTGCCGTTAAGCTGATCCAAAGATCAGCAGGAAAGCCTTTCTTTATTACTTACGCCAGAATACTCCGCTGCCGTCTATTTCGCTTATCTCTGCAGAAATACCCTCTCTCTTCCTGTAGTCCGCAACCGCTTGACGGCACGCATCAATGGGATGATAATCATCTATAATACAGAAGCCGCCGATTGACAAGCGCGGATACAGCGCATCAAGTGCCTGAATGGTGGACTCGTAAAGGTCGCCGTCAAGTCGCAGTACTGAAATACAATCAATTGGCGACACGTGTAGCGTATCCTTGAACCACCCCGGAAGGAAGTGAACGCGGTCATCGAGCAGTCCGTAACGCTTAAAATTAGCCTTTACACTGGCTTCCGAAACGCCGAGCACATCCGCGATAAGATGCAGCTTAATATTCTCATCTGCGCTGAAATTTTCCTTGTCAGGCTTCGGTACACCCGCAAATGAATCGGCTACCCATACGCAGCGCTCCTGATCTCCGTAAGCGGCTAGGACAGCACGCATCAGAATGCATGCACCTCCACGCCAAACGCCGCACTCGACTAAATCCCCGGGTACCTCTTCGGCGAGTACGGTCTCGACACAGTGCTGAAGACTTGTTAGCCTCTGCATTCCAATCATCGTCTCTGCTGCTGCGGGCCAATCCAAGCCCAGATTCCGCTTCTCCTCATCAAATGGGATAGGCCGGACAAGTCTAAATCCTCGCCTGGCAAGAACGTTAAGCCCATACCGAATTATTGGGTGACTTGCCGCACGCACCGGAAGCAGTTCATCTTCGCCGTATCTCGTAAGATAGCCACGAAGCAGGTCCAGATACATAGCTCGGACGTCTAACGTAGTACTCATGTCTTCAGGATACCTTGCAATGAGGCTGTTGGCAGTCGAATATCGAGAATCCACGTTGGCTGCCGACCGACTACGAGGGATGCCTTTATCCATATTTTCTTGATCAAAGGGAAGTAAGCCTGATGAAAGTAACGGAGCGTCGACGGCGAGATCGTCAAGGAGCTCGGCGCGGACGGTGCCCGGGTCCAGTGCCCGCCGCCGGCGCCGCCCGGACCCGCCGTCATAGCGGGGCCGTTTCCTGCCGCGGATCCCGCACCTGCCCGCGTCGCGCTTGCGGGGGCGGACCCGCACCACCACGGTGACCTGGCCGTCCTCGCTTTCCTCCGTGCCGGCTCCTTCGATGACCGCGTTACCGCGGCCCAGCATCTGTGCCCGTACCCTGGCAGTGCGCACGCCGTTCCTCTCCCGCAAGTGACTGCCTGGCGCAATTCAGGCACTATGGGCGGGAGCGGCGTGCCCCCGTTCGTCCCCCCTGACGCCATCACGGCCTGCTTCCGGTAGCCGCCATACCGAGCCGGTCAGCGGGCGGAGTCCAGGCTGGCCGAAGGCCACCCCGAAGGGGCCGCAGGGCCTTGGCGCCGGCCAATGACCGGCTCGGTACTCCCCGCGGCGGAAGCAGGCCCGCCCGGGCATGGCGCCCGCCGCCAGGCCCCGTCGGCGGCCTGCCGCGCCAGGCACCGGAACCCGGACCCGCCGCAGGCTCCCGGAACCTGGCCCCAGCCAGCACAGACAGGCTCCAGCCCGGCTCAGGTCACCCACGGAACCGGCAGGGGAGCCTCAAAGCATCCACGCAACGCCGCGGAAAGTGCATCGATCACGCGGAAAGGGTCAATTGGGTCAGACGTGATAGCCGTTGGCCAGGTCCGGCAGCTACGTCTTTCTCCAAGCCCGCCGATCGTGCTCAACGTGGTTCATATGTAACCCTGTTGATCTGCGGCGTGTCGGTGCTGGCGCCCGGTTTGTGATCATGGCTGGGTTCGGGGATGCCGCATCCGGAGCAGCCGTCGTATGCGGAGCTGGCTGCCCGGGTCGCGGAGCTGCTGGCGGTGGTGGCGGAGCAGGCCGCGCTGATCGAGTCGCTGCGGGCTGAGGTTGCGGCGCTGCGCCGGCAAGCGGGCCGCGACTCCTCGGATTCCTCCCTGCCCTCGAGCCAGGACAGCCCCGCAGTGTACCGGTACCCCGGCGACACTTACGCGACCGGCCCGGAATCCCGGGTCTGGACCCGGCAGGCCGGCGACGCCCTCCGCGAGGCCGCCGCAGCCGTCAGGACCGCCAGGGCCGCCGGCCAGGACGGCCTGGACCCCGCCCTCCTGGCCAGGCTGCGCCACAGCTACGGCCAGGCCGTCGCCTACGGGATCTCGGTGAACCTGTCCCGGCCCTGGCACAAGGGCAAGCACCCCGGCCTCGTCCTCGCCCGGCGGCTGAAACGCAAGGCCAGCCAGGTCTGGCTATTCCCACCCGCTTCGACGTCCCCGCCACGAGCAACGGATGCGAGAACGCCATCCGCGGCTGCAAGCTCGCCGCGAAAATCAGCGGCTGCTGGCGCACCCTCGCGACCCTCCAGTGCCACTGCCGCATCCGCTCCTGCCTCACCACCGCCTGGAGCCACGGCCACCACCCGCTCGCCGCCATCCGCGACGCCCTCACCGGCGGCGCCTGGATGCCACCACAACCAGCATGATCAACTAACCAGGCACCCGTGACTGGTTACGTTCATATGGGTCATGGTAACTACTTTAAAAACAGTGCATGCAACACGTAGCCGCATCGTGCAGTACTATTACTTCGCGAGCCGAGGATTACAGGCAGATACGGGTAGCTCTGTCGCGAATAGTTACAGCGAAACAGATGCTAGTCTTCGATAGGCAACTCGCGAGGGAGCAGCGCTTCCATTGAGCGCAGACGAATGCGGAGGTTCGGCGGCTTGGATGAGCGCGATCAAAAGACAATGACCGTAAGACGAGTGGCAGCAATAATCGTGCATTACGGAGATCCGAAACGTACCATTCGGGCGGTCTTGAATCATTGGAGACTTGAAGTCTTTTCAGATATCGTCATCGTGGCTAATGACCTGTCTCAGCAGCCGGAGGCTCTGCAGGATATTCGATGCACATGGTTGATACCGGCGCGAAACATTGGGTTTGGAGGCGCATGTCAATTAGGAGCCATGAGCTGCCCAGCGGACGTATACGCATTCTTCAACCCACATGTGAGAATAGATAGGCCCGCTGTAGGCCACTGTATCTCGGCATTCGATGTTAAGGATGTCGGAATTGCAGCCCCTTATATACATCATACGGGCATAAAAGGCCCTATCTCAGATTGGCGAAACGCGCACTGCACGCGAACATATAGTCGCTTCCTTGGTCTGCCGATTCAAGTTCCAGTAGAAAATCGCCTTGTTGACTGCAAATCGGATCCGGTGGAACTGATCGATAACGACTGGGCTAGTGGGGGAGTGATTTTCTGCCGAAGCGAAGTAATAAGGGATATCAAGTGGGATGGCAGTTATTTTCTTGGCTTCGAAGACGTGGATATCTCAATGAGGACAAAGAAGGCCGGATGGCGCGTCGTGATTGCTCCGCTAGCTATCGCGTTCCACTCAGGAGAGTCCACTAGGACGTCGGCCTCGTCGGCATATTATCGTATGCGTAACCCGCTGTGGTTTGCTCGGAAATACCATAGCCGGACAGTCCAAGTTTTACTTACTGCATACATCCTACTTCTCGTAGGTCGGCTCGCTGCGGGAGATCTGCTGAAAAGGCGTCGGCCGACTCGCTCAAGACCTGCGACGCGGGGTGTGCTGCACGGCTGGCTGTTGTGGCCCGGCAGTCTTGAGGCGCTACCTGATGAGCCATTGTGGTCGAGCGAGAGCTAGTAGGGCACGACGCTCGCGCTCTAGTCCGCCTAAATTCGTCTGTCGTACCTGCCACTGAGAGCGCCTGGCGGCGCCTCTGCGCTTGTCCGAGCATCATGAAATACAGAGATCCATCAGAAGTTGATCTGCCCGATCATCATAAGTGTGGCCCTGGAGTAGGGACGATGCTCGAGGAGGCAGTTCACACGGATCCGACCGGAGGATGGACGCAAGCTCTTCGTAGCTCTGGAATAGAATGGTTCGGCTGTCACCGCCGAGATACCTCTGATGATCGTCCGTATATGGAGCGACCTGGGTCCCTCCGGCGCCGACCAGTTCAAATGAACGCATATTGTGTGAGCGTGAATTTTGAGGACGTAGCAGGTTAAGATTCCATTTAGCCTCTCCTGCAATTCTGCAGAACTCATCTCCCATTACTGGTGGCCGAATATCGACTCCGTCGATATTCGGCCAGCGGGCACCGAAGACTAAGGGCCGTAGATGCGCCAGGCTTTGCAACATGACACTCCGCTCCCTGGTCCCTGTGCCGATGAATACGATACGATCTGCAGCTACTCCATTACCCGTAAGTGGTCGCATGAGTTCGGGATCCCACGCAAAGGGAATCACAAGAACGCTAGTGGCAAACGTACTCAGACGCTCTGCCACATCATCTGCCCATGTAATGTATGCGTCATAGGCTTCGATCGTACGGGGAATCCCTGCTCCGTAATTCGACACGGCATCATCGAATGGGCTGTCGGGATTCCAGCAGGCGACCGGACTATCGAATCGCAATCGGAGATGATCGACGGAAGCTGGGTCGAGGAATGCGCCTTTAAAGACCAGGACAAGATCAGCGGACCCATGCTCCGCCAATATGTCAACCCGTCGCCGGAAATCGCGGCGAACGCCTACTCCGAGCATCGGTTGTCGAAAGGCAGCAGAAGCGAGCCAGGCCGGACGGCAGCGGCCCAAGTCAAGCACATCCACGGCGCACCCGCAACGCCGAAGTGCGTCGACCAGGGAATTGCGTAGTCCGGATTCTACTGGTACTCCCGCGACAACGATCCGAGCCATGTGCGTCATCGGTCCAGCACAGCGGCAACCGCCGCCTCGATGCCGTAGGCTGTTGCGGCGATCCCGTACTCTTTCGAGCGTCGCTGAGCTGCAGATCGGCGTTCGGTCAGCGCGCCAGGTTGGCACCCTTCCGCTATGGCACGGGCGAGGGCTTCAATGTCGCCAGTCGCGTGCACCCACCCGACGTCACGTGTTACAAGATCGGGTGCGCAACCTACGCGGTCGGACACGATTGGTACTGCACCGGCGGCCATCGCCTCGTTAACGGCCAGACCCCATTTCTCGCTGGAGGACGGGAGTACGAACAAGTCGGCGGCTCCATACCACTCGGCAATCTCACTCTGATTAACAAATCCGAGCATTCGCATCCACGGGCGACTGGCGCCCAATTTCTCCATGGCGGGTCGAAGCGGCCCGTCCCCCATCACGACGAGGTTCGCTGGATGCTCCAATTGATCCATCGCCATCACTACATCAATTGGGCGTTTCCACGGCTGGAGCTTGGCGGCGAGCAAAATAAGTGGGATCTCGGGGATCAAGCCGAGAGATTCGAGAATGGTGGATCGATGTGCACGCCCGACTGCGCCGGCGACGGAGAAACGTTCCGTGTCCACAGAGTAGGGAGCAAAGAAGATCCGATCCGACTTCGCACCATAAGAACTGTAGAACTTGCGATTCTCCTCGCCGATCGCAAGACAGGCGCCGGCATTCCGAATAAGAGGTCGAATTATGGCCCGCTTCGTCATAATCTTTGCGTCGCGCACGTCCCTCGTGTCGGGTCGAGAGTCACCTCTTAAAAGATAGGGAATCCCAGATCTCATCGCCGTAGCGTAAGCGAGCCAGTGGGATATATTACTGTAACCGCACACTAATACGGCGTCGATGCCTGAACGTCGGATGATTGTCGGCAACGAGGGATTGAACACACCCCATGGCGTGCCGACTGCCGGCTTCGGACTACGGTTACGCACCATGCAATGCTCGTATCCACCGAGCATTTGTACATCGAACTTTATAGCCCGTCCGAAGCCCGGATCGAACGACTCGGCAAGACCGTGCCCGGATAGGAAGAAGACAAGGGGCTCGACTGATGACCGGGCTGCCATATGGCGAAAGAGCGGAACTTGATATTGAATAGGGTGAGTGACTACGATACCGAGCCGTGCTCGACTCATGTCGGTCCGTACCGCCCTTCGCGGAAGGCCGCCACCACCTGACGACCGTAGCGGTCCCACCCCCCGAAGGACTCAACCTTGAGCCGGGCCGCCGCACCCATCGCCCGGGCCCGATCGCCGTCGCACAACAAATTATCTATCGCTTCGGCGAGAGTCTGAGCATCCGGAGGGGCTGGCACCACGATTCCCTCTACCCCGTCAGTGATGAGCTCTCGGATCCCGGTGGCCTCAGTGGCAATGACCGGCAGGCCACATGCCATCGCCTGGGCAATGACCATGCCGAAGCCATCGTGGATCGATGCAAGCACGAAGACCGAGGCCTGCTGGAGCTCTTCGATCACTCGGGTGCGGCTGACCGGGCCTGTCGCTCGTACTCCGGCCTGGTCTAGCTGAAGCCGCTTGTCCCACCCCGGCGTGACGGCTCCGACCAGTGTGAGGCTCGCGTTCCGCGTGCTCAGCATGCGGAACGCCTGGATCAGATGGTGATGCCCTTTCTGGAGACTCACCGGACCGACCGAAACGACGGATCCGGGGCGGCGGTCTTCAGTCGGCACCGAGAAAGCTGAGATGTCTACGCCGTATGGGACCTTCACCACACGTCCGGCATCGACACCACGCCGAATGAACGACTGTCTCGCTGGCTCAGATGGAACCAGAATCCGGTCAGCTAGCTGATACTCGCGCAGCTCTCGCTCGATTATGAATGGATCGAAATGCGCTAGTGGAGCGCCAATCCGGTCCGCTTCCTCGTCTAGGACACGCTGTTGTTCAAGTATGTGCCACGAGCCCCGATCACAGAAGACCGTGGCACCGTGGGCTGATGCCCGAGAGAGTGTCTCGGTCGCGAATCCAGACAGACCGTTCACTACGGATGGCTCACCGAGTTGAGATGCGGCCCATCGATCGAAGTCGCGAACTAACTGGCGGCTGAGCAGCGAGTCCGCGCGCGGCACTGCACGACGGGCGACCCGATGGAAGGCACTCCAGCGCATCCGGTTGCTGACGAACTCCCTGGGCAGGCCGACACGACTGCGTGGGACTGCTGTCACCATGCGCTCGAGTACACCCGCTCGGTGCAACTGACGAGCCTGGTCTACCATGTGAAACGGATACGCGCTCAGTACCGTCACTCTCAGATCTTCACCCAATCCGCACCTCCCTGACGATGTCGTCCCTGTGAGCGGTGCCGCACCGGGATAAGGGAAATACTCCGGATAACTAGCGATTTCGTGACCGGCCAAGTCGGGATGACGAGCGGCCGAATCCTCTGATGAGTCGAGCGGCTTATAGCGATGACAGTAAATACCGCGATCGTTGAGTAGCCAAGCAGCGATGCGACGGCAGCACCAAAGATACCACTGGTATGGAGAAGCACCGGCAGTGTCGCAACGGTGACTGCGGCCGCCACCAGTTCGGCGACCAGGACGATGGTCGGACGCCCCAGGCCCCGCAGTCCCTCCTCCGCGATGCCCGCCCACGCGAGAATGGCGCCGGCAGGAACCAATACGAGTGCGGACGGGATAGCTGGGCCAAAGCGTGAGCCGAAGACCAAGGGCAGGCCAAATGGCGCGAGCAGCATAAACGGAACCGCGGTTGCTGCTGCGACGAGTGCCCCGCACTGCAAACCCGTGGTCAGCAAGTGCGCTTGACGATCGGAATCCCGTTCGGCCGATACGTGGGGGAATAGGACAGACCCCACGGCCGATAGCAACGGAGCGACGGCACCACTCCAGGCCACGGCCACAACGTAGAAACCCAGGGACCGAGACGGGAGAAACGCGATAATCAGCAGCTGATCGAATCGGAGATTGATGGTCTGCGGAAGTGAAGTAAGTGCCGAGGGCAGCCCGAAGCGCAGCATTGCCGGTGCTAACCGGACATCAGGCTTCAATGGACCACGCAGTTTTCGATTTACAATAATAAGAAGAGGAAGGCCGCATGCCAGAACGCCAACCAGATACCACCGAGACAGGGAAATAGCGTTTGAACTCCCTGAGATCCAGGAAATAAGAAGTATGGTTAGCCACGCAAGGCCTGGAGCAATGCGAGATAGATTCCACGAAAGGAATGAGTGGGCGCCGCGAAGTGATCCATGGGGAATTCCAACTACTGCGTAGATCCCCCCGATTAGCAGGAACACGCGTGCTGCCGCAACTACTTGTGGATGCTGAGCGGAAAGAAAGAATGGTAATGCAAACCATGCCACGCCGTCGACGGCCAAGAATGAGAGAAGACCAATGAGAATGGCTGTCGACGTGAGCTGCTTGCTTCTCTCAGGTTGGCGTGAGATGAAGTAGACGAGCGCCGAGTCGAGACCAAGCATGGCCAGCGTTGCCAGCAGAAGTGGCCAGGTCTGGATGGCAGTTAGCTGCCCCTCGCCCGAAGGGCCGAGAAGGTGGGCAGCGAGGACTCCGGTTGCCACCGCAAGGACTGCCAAGGCCATGTTCGTAGCGAATGTGCTCCTGAGCGCCTGATCTGGCGCCTTTCGTGATTGCTTCACAGTGACCAGCCCGCCAGCCTGTCTTGGTCTCATTGATCTCCTCGATAGCCTCATCCACGCAATGTCTATTAGAGCGCTTTTAAATCTTAGGCCTGCTCGTAATATTTAAGCTGTGGCTGCTTTATCGTGTTCTCGTGCTTCTGGTGACAAGATGGTTCCGTCAAACTGTGTAGCATCGAAGTTCGGTGAGACGTTAACTGGAGCCGAGTGGTCATCTCTTTCGCAGTCTGCAAGAGGACGTCAGCCGCATCGTTCCCTGGAATCCGCCAAATGACAGCTTTCCCCCACGGCCTTGGCTCGCCTGATGTCTCCATGAGGTCGGACGCTACCAGGCATGCGCTCAATGCGGTGACCGTTGTCATGGAACCTGTAGGCGGCATGTTCGCATTACTCCAGGAGAATGTAGCTTTGATCTGATATTCCGCCGGTGAGCAGGAAGCGCGATCTTGTCGGCATTCACAGCGTCCCAGTGTAGCCGTATGGACGACGATCTTCTGATTAATGTCCAAAAAAAATGTGCGCTATATCGGGAGTGTGCCGCAGGGCACGGCGAATGCGGGCAAAGGTTTGAAAAGCAACGTATAACGCCCTCTTTTGTCGTTCTCCGGCTCCTCCTCACTGTCAATGGCTAGCATTGGTTGAGCGATGATCATGTTTCTACAGACTGGATATACACACCTGCTGGCTGACGATGAGCTCTGTCGGCGCGGGCCCCGTAGCAAGGAAGGATTCGCCGTGGCGGTCAAGGATCTTCTGCGTCCATTGCCTGGGGTGCGACAGATCTCCCTGCTCCGGCAGCGAATTGGCTTCGGGGGATCGGCTTCATTCTGGGAGCAGCGGTATGCGGGCGGTGGCTGGAGCGGTCCGGGATCGTACGGTCAGTTAGCACGCGGGAAGGCCGAATTCCTAAACGCTTTCGTTCGGGAACATAGCATAGGATCAGTCATAGAATTCGGATGCGGGGACGGCAATCAGTTGTCTCTCGCAAGCTATCCTCGTTACATCGGGCTCGATGTCTCAAAATCTGCCATTGAGCTTTGCATTCGACGGTTCGCAGATGATGGCGCAAAGAGCTTCTTTCTATATAGTGGGTCGTCTTTCCTGGATCGCGGCGGTCTACTTAGTGCAGAGCTAGCTCTGTCTTTGGACGTTGTGTACCATCTGACCGAGGACTCGGTGTTTGAAACATATATGAGACATCTATTCGCCGCTGGGCGACGGTACGTGATTGTGTATGCGACCAACGGCGTAATTCGCGATGATGCTCCTCATGTGACCCATAGAAAGTTTTCTTTCTGGGTAGACGCCAATATGCCTGAGTGGCGTCTTAAAAGGGTATGTAAAGGTCCAGGGACCGGGCTTCGAGCCGCTGATTTCCATGTCTACGAACGAAATGACAACGAGGCTGACGGGTCGGCTGCCAGTGGGGATGGTTCCCCTTAAGGATCTCCTTCGGAGCGGCGTCCATCGCAGCTATGGCTATGAATGTTCGCCCTCTATAAACCTATCCAAAAATGCCAGAGTCCAACCTCTACTGATCGGGGGCCAACGTGGGGCGCGCCCTGATGCTCACGCCGTCGCGTGGCCGCGGTGGCGGGATCGAACGTTATGCGGAAACGCTTGAGTGGGCGTTCGGCTTGCAATGTGTGGAGTGTCGGCGGATTGACCTTAGCCAGTCGGGCATCTCGGCTCACGCCCGGCTCTTGGCGCAATCGCGGGCTGTATTACAAGAGTCAGACGAGCCGACTCGTCTTGTTCTCTTGCATCGCGCGCTGCTTCCGGCGGCGGCGCTGCTGGCACGACATCCTGCTGTCTCCGGTATATCGGTGGTCTGTCACGGGAGCGATGTCTGGGCCGGCCGCCTTCGTCCTCGCACGCGTGTTGAGAGTCTCCTGATGCGGCAGTCGGGCGTCCGCGTGATGGCAGTAAGCAGCTTCACGTCGGGTGCACTGTCTAGAAGTTGCCAGGCGAGCATCTTGCCGCCGGGCCTATCGGAGCAGTGGTTTAGCACGCTCGTGGATGCGTCGGCCCAGCCGCGGGAGCCTCGGCCGGAAACCCATCTGGTTACCGCATTCCGCCTGCGCGACTGGCAGCAGAAGGGCCTCCGGGAACTACTGGAAGCCGTCGCAGCGGTCGGCCGAGGCGATGTCCGAGTCTCCGTCTGCGGCACTGGCGAGCCGTCGCCCGACCTTCGACAGTTTTTGGGTCAATATCCCTGGTGTAGGCTCCGGCCCGGGCTGGATGATATCGGCTTGGCCCGCATACTCGCTGATGCGGACCTGTTTGTATTGGCGACCAGGACTAGATGTGGGCGGCGCCCATCCGGTGAGGGCTTCGGCCTAGCCTTGCTCGAGGCGCAAGTCGCTGGGACGCCAGTGGTCGGCCCTGCTTTCGGCGGATCGCATAATGCCTTCGTTGACGGCGTCACGGGTCTTGCCCCGGCCGACGAAACGAGTGCGGCGCTGGGAGCAGTGCTCGATGACCTGCTCCAGGACCGCTTGCGGCTGGAACGGATGGGAAAGCACGCAGCAGAATGGGCGAGGAGCTACTTTCTTCCCCGGCAATATGCGGCCCGAGCGGTGGCGCGTCTTCTATGACAGAGGATGGTCTTAGTGCCTTTCCTGCGCCGCCGAAACTGAACGCCATGTGGGGCTGCCTCTCATCCTGGCAACCCTGCTGCACATGTACAAGGCGTTTCGATTCTTGAAGATGAGAGTTCGATCGCTCCCAGCGGGTAACCAGTCAGGCCCCCTGTTGATCTGGGGCGTGTCGGTGCTGGTGTCCGGTTTGTGATCATGGCTGGGTTCGGGGATGCCGCATCCGGAGCAGCCGACGCGTGGGGAGCTGGCTGCCCGGGTCGCGGAGCTGGCGGCGCGGGTCGCGGAGTTGATGGCGGTGGTGGCGGAGCAGGCCGCCCTGATCGAGTCGCTGCGGCCTTCCGAGGTGGCGGCGCTGCGCCGGCAGGCGGGCCGCGATTCCCCGGATTCCTCCCTGCCCCCGGGCAAGGACAGCCCCGCGGCCGGGGCGAGGAAGAAAGCCGCCCAGCGGGAGGCGCGGCGGGCGCGGCCGGGCCGGGCGCAGGGCGGGCAGGAAGGCCATCCGGGTGCGAGCCTGGCGCGGGCCTCCCGGCCGGATGAGACCCTGGCCGTCGAGCCGGCCGTGTGCGGCGGGTGCGGCGCGGACCTGGCCGGCGCTGCCGGGAGGGTCGCTTCCGCGGTGCAGGTCCCCGGTATCCCGCCGGCCGCGCTGACGGTGACCGAGTACCAGATGATGTGCCGCACCTGCGGGTGCGGGCGGGTCACGACCGCGGCGCCGCCGCCGGGAGTGACCGGCGGCCCGGTGTGCTACGGGCCGAACGTGGTAGCGGCGGCGACGCTGCTGGCCAGCACCGGCGTGATCGGGGTCGGGCGGGCCGCGGACCTGATGGGCGCCCTGCTCAAGGCGCCGGTATCGACGGGGTTCGTGTCGCGGTGCCTGGCCCGCCTGGACGCGGCTTTAACCGCCGCCGGGTTCGAGGGCGCGCTCAAGGACGCGCTGCGGGCGGCGGATGTGCCCGGCACCGGCGAGACTCCCGTCCCGCTGACCACCGCAGCGGCTGGCGCGGAGGATTGCGGGAATCCGCACGTGTACACGGTGCGGACCATGCGCGCCTGTACAGGCGGCGGGCCAGACCTGACCTGGTACCGCGCCGCGGGGAACCGCACGAAGCGCTCCATCACCGGCTTCGGGATCCCGGGCGGCTTCGCCGGGGTCCTGGTCCGCGATGACCACGGCGGCTACGTGAGCTACGACGGCGGGCTGGCCGGGGTCCAGCAATGCCTGGCCCACTCGTACAGGTATCCTGACGATGCCTACGCGATCGACCCTGTATCCCAGGTGCGGACCCGGCAGGCCGGAGACGCGCTCCGCGAGGCCGCCCCGGCGGTCAGGGCCGCCCGCGACGCCCGCCAGGCCAGCCTGGATCCCGACCTCCTGGCCAGGCTGCGCCACACGACCAGGCCGTCGCCTCCGGGATCTCCGTCAGCCTGTCCCGGCCCTGGCACAAGGGCAGCCACCCCGGGCTGATCCTGGCCCGGCGGCTGAAACGCAAAGCCGAACAGGTCTGGCTATTCGCCACCCGCTTCGACGTCCCGGCCACGAGCAACGGATCCGAGAACGCCATCCGCGGCTGCAAGCTCGCCGCGAAAATCAGCGGCTGCTGGCGCACTCTCGCGACCCTCCAGCGCCACTGCCGCGTCCGCTCCTGCCTCACCACCGCCCGCACCCACGACCGCCACCCCCTCGCCGCCATCCGCGACGCCCTCAACGGCAGCACCTGGATGCCACCACAACCAGCATGATCAACTAACCAGGTACCCGTGACTGGTTACCCCAGCGGCGTCGATTATTGCGGGGCCCCTAGCAGCCAGGTGAAGTATTGATCGGGATCGAATGGCGCCCAATCGGGCGTGAGCTCCTTCGTTAGTGCGGCTTCCGTTGCCGCTCGGAGGGAGTCTATGTCGCCAGGCGTAAATCCGCATAGTGCTGGTCCTGCGATTTCTCGATTCTGCTCGGTGTTGCGCGCGATGACGGGCTGGCCGTTAACACGAGCTTCGGCTAACGGAAATCCGAATGATTCAAGTCCAGGTGGAAAGTAGATGGCCCTACTGCGTGCCCATTGTCGCCTGAGATCTGCGTGCGAAAGCTGTCCCATGAGGTCAATTCTTGGGTGTTCTGCCAAATCGACCGGTACTTCAGATCGGTCGGCGGTTACGAGCATCCGCACTGCGGGGTCTATGTGCTCGTCAATCGCCGCGATCCATTCCTGGAGGCGGGTGATCATGTGCTTGTACGGGGAAAAGATGACAGGGCAGAGAATTACGTTTTCCCTGGGCATGTTCGGGACTGAGTCGGCGGAGACCGGATTAAGGCGCGGAATGATACGCTTGCGAATACTTGGCAGGATGTGTCCGACTCGCTCGGCCATGGCTGTGGACGGCGTGACGATTACGTCTGATCGTCGAGCTGCCATGCGGACTATCGGGGCTCTCACCCTGGTCTCGCGGCGAAGCGAAGGGTGGAGGTTCGACCATTCCTCGTCAGTTAGAAAGTCCAATGGGTTGCCCAGACGCGTCCAGCGCTCCCCGCCGGGGGTAAGGAAACTGAGATTGTTCAGTGCGACGCGTCGGCCGTGCGTGGGCTTGGCTAGTTCGCGCCGGATGAGCCAGGCAGGATCGATCCGGCGAAAAGCACCAATAAGGCGAACGTCTTCCCGTCCGGTCCGCGCGAGGTATTGATAAAGCTCTACTCTAAAGCGGCCAGCGCCACCGACGGTACCTCCGGCTGCGTCTACAAATACGGTTGTGGTCACGAACCATTCCTCATTTCTGCTGATTTCTGGAAGGAAAGCAGCCTAAGGGGCAGGCGCTCGCTGGTAGCGGCCGGCTGACGTGCATAAGTCATGCACGCACGCGAGGCGACGGAAGTCCACCACCGTAGTGAGTGACGCTGCTGCGATATCCGCAGGTAGGCGAGGTAGCTATCAAGGCGAGGCAGGCGGCGGCTGAGCGTGAGGGTGATGGGCACCCGCGCTGAAAGGGCTACCATGCGTTCCAGCCAGCGCACCGGATGGCGTAGATCTGGAACCGTGCAATGCACCGAGCCGCCCGGCTTGAGCAGGCGGAAGCACTCACGCAGGACAGCTAGAGGGTCGTCCACATACTCCAGCACGCTTGAGGCAACGATCGCATTGAAGGTCTCCGGGGGAAATGGCAGTGCACACCAGCCAGGGTCGAGCGTGGCCCATTTCACAGTCCCGGCCTGGTCCGCCTGCGCGGCTCGATCTAGCATCTCGACGGAGATGTCGCATCCTGTGACCCGAAGTCCCGTTGCGGCCAAGTGCCGGGCAAGATCGCCGGTGCCGCAGCCGAGATCCAGCACGCTGCCGCCTGGAGGCGCCCAGTGCAGAACGACCGGCGCGAGGCGGGCTAGCCGCCCCGTGAGGCGCCCGCCCGCCGCGTACTTCTCCGACCAGGTCGCGGCCTTGGCGTCGAAAAGCTGACGCACCTGCGCGGCAGTACCAGGGGTCCCCTCAGTCATGGCCGCCGGTCCCGGCGGCCGCCCGGATCGTAGCCGCCATCGACCCCAGCAGCGTCTGCGTCGGCATCGCCTCGCCGCCCGTCACCGCTGCCCGGAACGCCGCCACGGCCGCCCGGTGCCCCTTGTCCTGGCGCCCCTTCCAGATACCCTTCCCGTCCGCCTCCACGCGACGGAAGTCGTCGATCACCACGCGCGAAGACCCGCCCGTCACCTCGATCCACTCCTTCCCGGCCGCCGGCTGAACGCTCCCGTAGGCGATGGTCGCCAGCGATCCGTCGCCGAAGCGCAGCGCAACCGCCACGTCATCGCCCGCCTCGCCGCCGCCCGGAACGCCGGCCACCTCCTCGATGGGCGAGCAGATCAGTGCCTGCGCCGTGTCCACGAAGTGGCAGACCTCGCCCAGCACCCGCCCGCCCTGCCGCCGGTCGTGATACCAGTGCCCATCGGGCACCGGCCCCGCCGCGATCCGGTACACGAGTAGCTTCGGCCCGCTGATCTCGGCCAGCACCCGGCGGGCGGCCAGCACGGCGGGGGACCAGCGCCGGTTGAAGCCGATGGCGAGCTGCAGCCCGGAGTCCTGCCAGGCGCCCGTTACTTCCCC
>Ga0307375_10003359_pt1 | contig 15785 bp, 22 predicted proteins | sample TR1MG_FD_202531 | JGI IMG/M metagenome (GOLD analysis project Ga0307375, IMG submission 202531) | Soil microbial communities from Risofladan, Vaasa, Finland - TR-1 | ecosystem: Environmental > Terrestrial > Soil > Coastal area > Acid sulfate soil | place: Finland: Risofladan, Vaasa | collected... | reverse complement strand
TTTTTCTTTCTCATGTCTTGTCTCCGATTGTCTCTTGTAGATTTCTCTTAAAACTATATTCCATTAACGAAACTATTTTGGACGATGTTCGCATCGCTATAGCTTCCTGACATTTGGCATAGGACTCGTATAATCGTTTAGCCGACCTCGCCATCCTAAGACATTTTTGATGGGGAGACCTATAATTCCATTGAATATGCCGTTCAAAAACATAGGGATTAAAGGCAATTATTCCGTATTTAGGATTGAGACTATCACAAACTCCTTGGGCTAATTCTACTAAAGTCTCGGGGACACAAAAATAAAACCTATTTGGATTGAACAATCCACAAGACCTTCCCATTCTATAAAAGTGGTGTTTTCTTTTTTTTTGTTCCTTCTTAATCAAGTCCCCTTTATCTACTTTTACCTCTACCTCAATAATGTCCTTGCCAGTATCCGCAATCACATCGGCTCCTCGAAATTCATCAACGCAAACCCATTGACGCTGAAATCGAAAATACTGCAACAAGGCCAGTTTCAAATCAAAAGCAGTAATTTCGTATGTCATTATTTCAATTCCTTTCTGCCTAATAAGACTGCTCCTGTGAGTTTGGGGAGTTCAAGATAATAGCATTGGAAACCGGGAGCCTGATATTTTCTAAAGATTCCAACCCCTTCAATCCGACCTGGCTCCTTAGCCTTCAATATAGTCTCTGGCAAATATACCTTAAAGCCTCCTTTCAACCCGTACAAAGGGGCGGTTCCAAGCCAAATAATCTTTCTATTGTCCATCTGGGTAATCTGGCTGGCGATCTTAAAGGTCGTGTCCCACTGATTCGGATGAACAACCGTGACAAACAGAAATCCATTGAATCCCACATACTGTCGCCTCGCCAGTATTGGCTGATCCTGGCCAATAAACAACCTCTTGGCCAATATATAGAAACCTCGAGGTTTATTCTGTGAAAAATGAGGGCATAAAGATATAGGAATCGTAACCGCTTCCATTTATTCGTCCTCGTTTTCCCTGTCCCCTGCTTCTTTGAGGTCTGCAAGTTCCTCATCCGTAAAATCATTGGAGTACCCGCAATCACAAGTCACATCATCGCCCATAAAAGGTTGCCATTTTCTACAACCTTCACAAAAATAAAATTGACCATCTATTTCCATCTTATTCCTTTCTAAACTGAAAATGCTGGCGGGTGAGTGTTCTCACCGCACTTGGTTATCGAACTGTGTCGCCGCCAGCATTATTCACTTGTCAAATACGTTTCCGTGCCGACTACACAATCGGCGGTGCTTCGACTGGAACATCAATAGGAGTTCCGGCTCCGTAGGTCGGCCCATAAGTGGCTTCTACAGCAGCTTGCAGAGGTTCTTCGTTCAAAACCTCGGTCTTACCTTCGACCGGTGCTGCGGAGGTCTCGGTCGTGTCAATGACTTCCAGAATAAAGCAGTTGGTGTATTCCTTGCCATTTTTCCGACTTATTGAGGTACGTACCTTGGCTCGGATAATTTTGCCAACAGCGGCTTCGAGAACAGCATTAGCTTGGCCAAGATCATCAATCGTGTCACCGGATAAACTATTTACGGCTCCCTTCAAGATACCAAATACCTTGGAGGTGTAATAGCCTACACTGAATTCCTTGCCATTGAGTTTTGCATCTTGCACATCTTCGATTCGACCGGTTAGTTTCCACCATACCAAATCCACACCTTCCTTGGTTGAGGTTCCTGTGGTTAATTTGATGATGGAGACGATATATTCCCCATCCGGAGGCATCCAGTCGGTATAAACTTCTGCCTCCTTGTAGTCCTGATTGTGTTTCGCCAACATCTGCTCAAAATTTAAGTCCATAACTGTTCTCCTAAAAATAGTGTCATTGTTTTTTTGCGACTTCAACCGCAACATTATAGTTCTTAATAAACACATCCCACGCATTGAGAATTGGAATCTCAAACTTTCGATTCATTCCGGGGGCACCTCGGCCTTTACCCTGCCGTTCAGCGGTCGTATAGGAATCAAGAAAGTATTTCGAAGTCATCTCTGTACCACAAGGAACCTCAATAGTTTGTCCCCCGGGGAGAGTCTTGCTGACTTTCTTAACAATTTCCTTATGAAGAGAATAGATTGTCAGCTTAAAATCACTACTATTAACAATCTTGGCGGCGAATGAAGGAAATACCGCATCTCGAATAACCGTTCTTTCCTTATGCGTGACCGGATTAGTCTCTGTTTTCGTTATCATGTGGCCAACACAAGACCATACAAATCCAGCCTCTTCCAATTCCCGTAGCCTTGACCAACACCGCTCCCGAATCATCGCCCATCCATGTCCCTGACTGCCGAATTCCGTAATATCTGGCACTCCTTTTTCTTCTTGGAGGCGGTTGACAATCATTCCGACCCATTCATCGGTCGTATCAACGGAGATTCGGTGAACAACGTGCTTCCCAGCCTTGCCCTCGTCAATGAGCTTTTGGGTAATCTGCATATAGTGTTCATAATTTCTAATCGGAACCCGCATCGCCCGTGTCCCAATAATGCCCTCGGCTCCTTTATCGAAATCCAAAATCATGGTGTCGGGAATGCTGGATTCAAACGTGGTCTTGCCTTCACCACTTGGTCCGACGATATACAGATTCAAATCCTCCGCAGGTTTAGGGTTATAACCTGTCTCGACTCCCAGTTTAGCCCAATCTGCGGGGATCACCGGCACAGTATTCGGAGTCGCTGGCAACACAACATTCACCTGCGGAGGATTTGTTTTCAATGGAGGTAGGCTTATCCTGACATTGTTGTTATTTTTCTGTAATGGGCTGATTGTCATTATTTTTCCTCTCTAAATTTCTTGCATCCCGTAATGCAGTTTTCACCGACCGTCTCAGGATTCCAGTAGATTGATGTCCGCTGGCATAGCCAATCCAATAAGTTTGTCCGTTACACCCACAATAAGACAAGGCAGCGGGACCAATAATCACATTTATCGACATAGTTAAAACCCCACAGCGATTATGCTGGAACTGATTTTTCGAGTTCGACTTCTTTCTTTGATTTATCGCCGGGACGCTTGATAAGGAGTGCTCCAAGTGTGCCGAAACCAAGACCGCTTACCAGAAGTCCAACTGGCCCGGAGGGATTGAATACTGTTTCTTGGAACTGGGCCGAATCCGCTATGCTCGTATCTACGCCATCCAATAAAAAAGCATGGGTGAGGCTATCGTCTTGTTTCAGCCTATTACAAGCATTCTGATATTGAATGTGGTTGAAATTCAGATAAGAACGAATTCGTTTTGCATCCCACACCGTAGTCCAAGGGGCATAACTTGTTGCTTCTTGGCCGGAATACTCAATGGCATCCTCGTTAATCTGGCACGGAGTAATGGCATCTTGAAAACCTACACATCCCATAAACCCCAGAAGCAGCGTTACAACCAATGCCACCAAAAGTGTTTTGAAAAATTTCATGTTTTTCCTTTCATTTTTTGTAATTGTTTCCACATACTTTTCGGAGTCTGGCCACAAAGCCGCACATATCTTTTCTCCCCGGGATAATGCTTGAACCAATGCCCGAACGTAAGAACCCAACACACCTTAGAGTTAATCTTCATTTTCTGTTCCTGATAATTTAGGGATAAGGATTTTTCGTGTTTCCTGTAGGGTGCCGTCCTCGATGTAGAATCCGATTGTATTCCCGTCGGTCACTTTCTCGACCCAGACCTGATAATCCTTGTCGGCGACGAGTTTACCAATTATAGCCAAACTATCTGTATCGAGGTCGTTGCCGTTAATCCGTAGAACTTGTAGCGTAGGATTGAGAGCCATTGCAATGCCTACACAAATCTCCAGTTTCTTGGCATCATTCACTTGTTCAAGGGCAACCCCTCCGAAAGCCAGACCATCAGATCGAATCGTGAGCCCCTCAATAGGCATAACCGTCTCGGCCATCTTCTGAGCCTTGTTGGTTTCCACAATCTTAATTTCATCTCCGAGGTCACGATATTTCACGGTACAGGTATTATGATCCGTTACTGCCTGTCTCTTCTGGTTGTTTTGGCGAATGGCCTCATTCGTGTCACCCAAGGATTTTATTTTGGCCTCAACCTCCGCAGTATCACGGAATAAAATTTCAAGTTGTGGCCCCAATTCTCGTTCTATTTCGCCTTTTAGATTTTGTAACCCCGCCAATCGCTTTTGCCAATCCCCGATTGCTTTCTTGGCGGCTAATATATCGTTAGAAATGGTTTCGAGTCTTTGAGTATTAACTGCCTTTTTTGTAACAACTCTTTGGCAGGTTTCGTTGTGATCTTGAATAGCTTTCAGTTCAGCCAGCAAAACATCGGAACGCTGCTCCACCTCTGGGAGGTTCGGTGTGAATGTGATGCTGTCGGCTTCGTGAAGTTTCCGTTCTTTCTCTTTCCGAACATCCGAGCGTTCCTGTTTCAGCGATGCGATTTTATTGTCGAATTCGTCGAGGTTCAGGCCCAAGAAATTCATCAGGATATTCCGCTGTTCTGCGGGGGTATTCTTCATAAAGGCCAGTGGATTGAAAGAAATATCTCCGACTATTTTATCGAGGAAAGCCTGTGGACTTGAAATCTTGGATTTGGTTTCGCCAGTAGTCTCTACCGTCAAGGTAGAGCCAGTACCGAGAAATTTCCGAGTCACCTTGTATTCCCCCATATCCAAGGAGACTTCGGCTCGGTGTTCTCCAGTCTTAATAGGCTGTTTGGGGAGACTCCTACCACCACATAATGCAGCTTCAATAGCATCCAACACGCTACTTTTTCCAGCTGCATTCTTGCCGGTGATGATAACCATGTTCCCGTCCGGAGTAATCTCCACCGCAGACAATTTCTTGAAATTATTTGCCGTCAGTTTCAGAATTTTCATTTTCTTTTTTCTCCAATTCTTTGATTCGGTATTTTGTCTCGAACAGTTCCGGCCACCTTGATTTCGGCGACTCACACAAGTCGTAGTAGATACACTGTGAATCATACAGGAAGCAGTGGAATCTCGAGGGGTCTCTACTATACATCTCGGGGTCATTAGGCCGACTATTTAGATTCTGTATAACCAATAATTCGTGCATCAATTCTCGGGAATACAGAGGCTCGTTAAACATTATGGCCTGAGACTTAATGGCATCAGTATCTTTCTCACCGTACCATTCCTTAACCCTGCGGAGGTATGCTTTTTCAACATCGCAATTCCATAGTTTTGCATTTTTCTCGTCCTTACCACAGAGCTTAATCCCCGGCTTCAAGATTCCATCAAGGATGAATCCTTTGACGTGCTCTAAAGCCCAAGGTCGGTCCTGTCCTGACTTGACTAAATAATCTACCGCTAATATTCGATATATTCTGGCTTGAGTTGACCAGGAAAATCCTGCAAATATAACATCCAGTGTTTTCATCCCGGTACTCTTGTGGTCTCGAATCCAAAAATTAGCACCCCGAGTATCCTCAAGAAATTTATCAATGGTTCCTTCCAATACCATTCCGGCTAAAGGACCACTTTGAATTGTCATGGAGTGTTTTATTTCGGTTCCGATTGTCTTGAGGTAATCTGGAGTCGGGTAGCGTTCCCAAAACAGCTTGGCCATCGCCTCGGCCTTATTATAGAGTGTCGTGAGCAGATTTGCCAACCTAACCATCTGATCATCCAAATCCTCACCCCTATCGACTCTGGCCATCAAGTCAGCTTGCATCTCTCTAACCCAAGCCCGCACTTCCTGTTCGTGACCCGGCCCGAGTTTTTGAAACTTGTGATAAATATTTCCGAGAGTTGCCCCTTCTTTTATCTTGATGCCTCGCAACTCGACACCCCACCGCTCTTGAAAGAACCAACATCTCTCACAGCCGTGGGCACAGGAGATGCTGGATTGGTGACACGCAGACGGTTTCATCTGGATTTCTTCAATGTTCATCTTTCATTTCCTTATAAATAATTGCTATTTCACATTCTTCACAAGGGTCACATCCACAATCCTCTTCAGGATATTGAACACAGGGTGTTTTCCCATCGACTCGACACGGCTTTGTATTCTGTCGATTTTCGGCTTCTCCATCGAGAGGCATATCAGAAAACTGATTGACGCAGGCCCAACAAGGCTCGTCATCTGTCGGATATGTGTCGTGCAGTTTACAATAAGAATGTTTTTCCACGGTTCTATCTCCGCAAGGTTTGTTTAACATCGTCGGACTTGGTGACTATTCTCAAGCCAACAGAATCACCAGTGGAAACAAAATTACTATTCCGAACCACAACAGCCGGGGTGTTCAATGATCTGGCTACTTCCAATATAGCCAAACTCAAAGTCGAAATAGCCTGTATTCGGGCGGGCTGGAGAGATTCAATGATGATGGGTTTTGTGGCAAGTGGTTTTACGGTTTTCTTTGTTTGTTTCTTTTTCATTTTCTATCCTTTCAAAACAATATTATACCAAATTCAAATTCGCAAGTCAAGTCTTTATCCTTTTAATTCCACTTCCCGAAAACGAGATATTTAGCAAGAGCGAGAGCCGCCACGAGGGTAACTACCGAATGTATTATACAAGTTATTCCTATTACCAATTCTGTTGCCGGAGTTATCATTTTCTATCCCTTCAAAATACCATTTCATTCAAAACAGTATTATACCAAATCTTGAAATCAAAGTCAAGTCTTTTCTGAAAAAAATTTTAAGTTTGTGTCCAGGGCATACGAGGACGAAAAATAATATAGGGTTCACAACTAAAGATATGGGCCAAGATATTCAACTCAGAAAGAAATAGACCACTCTGGAGAATATGCCACTTAACTCTATCCTCCCGAGTATCGCCCTCAGTTGACGGCCCAAAACCTAATAGTTCCCCTAAATCGTCCCAGGTCATATCGAAATCTTTCATTAGCATCTCAATAGAACACTTTAGCTCAATCCGCATCCGTTCATAGCTTGCTTCCTTGAGCCTCCGCAGGACATCTTCGCTTGTCTGTCGGTTTGGATTAATCATAGCCTCGGTACCGCCTCACTGCTCATTATTCTAATATAGGCTTGGGCTGCCTTAAAATCATAATGCACCGGAACATCCAGGGTGTGGCTAAGAATAACCAAGTCCTCTAAGTCAGAAGCATTATCTCTTTTGCAGGAGAGCTTCACTACATTAATTTTTTTAGATGCCACCTTTTTATACCTAATCCCGTGTTGGTTGGAACTGGTATATTCGTAACGTGGGGCATAGTAATATTCTGTTGTATATGTCATCCTTCTATGATTCCTCTCTGGCTGGGGACACCCATTACTTCTTTTCCCCAAGCCTCTAAAACTTTAATCATTCGCCCGTACAGTGTAGCGTCTGCAATGAGTAGAACACCTGTAGGGATTATATTACCTGTATCGTCTATATAGGATTTGTCGGGTACAACGACTATTGGAGAAAGTTTTGGTTGTTTTTCTCTTGACTTTCCTTGTGTACGTTTTGTAGTCATTGGGTTGCCTTTCTTAGAAAAAACGGAAGGAGCCGGGAGCACTGTAGTACCCGCCGACTCCATCCTGCGGAGGTCGAAAAAAGAGGGGCGAAGTTCGATTCTTTTTAAGGCAATGCCGGTGTACGGCTTATCGTCTTTGCCCCTGATATTGTTAATTATAGCAGATTTCATAATAAAGTCAAGCCTTATTTTCAATTTTTTTTCGATGCCGTTCAACAATCTCTTCGATTATCTGCTGTTGTTCTTCCCATTCAGACTGTTCATTTTCATTATACCAGTCGGTAAACTCTGCCCATATACTTTTCCAGTTCATTTTACTTTTCTCCTAATAAGACTGGTGGAACATCAAATTTCTCTGCAAGGACATAGCCCATCATCAGATGTAAAAGGAGGTGTCCTGCTTTACGACGGGTATTGGCACAGCGGGATTTCCAAGGCAAGAAGATGACGTTAAAACCATATTTGGCGATGGCAAGTGACAGCCGATGGGCGACCAATTCTGGATTCTTGATTCGAGGATCATTGCCCAAGAGTTCCTGCGGAGAAGCCTCAACCAGCAAGACAGGATGCTCACAGGAAGCAACCAACTTCCTAAATGCTTTAGCCTGTCGAATGCGGTCGTGTGATTCATTGAGATTCTTCCATATCTCCAACTGGCTTGCCTTACGTTCCACGATGCACTCCGTGGGATATTCCTTTAGGCGGTAATCCCCACAGTCGAGTTTGGTGCGTTCCGTCGTAACGGTTATAGGAATCATCTTGTGCGTTAATTCAGGATGGCCAATCTGGATTATCGCCGGGAACAATAACGGAAACTGCTCCCGAGTATCTACCTGAATCGTAATATCTGCCGGGATTTTATAACGCCAGTGAATATCAATCTTTCTTGGTTTCATTATTGTAATTCCTCGTCAATAATATTAACATCTATCATATAAAGACTTTTAGCTGTTTGAGATTCACTTTTCATCCAATTCAAAGCTGCCCTGAAACCCAACCCGAAATCTATTTCGTTCAAAGGACTATTAGGATATTTTGCCTTGAACTCTCTATAAGCTATTTTAACTTGTTTCATTTTCGAGCCTTTCTCTGTTTTCAATATATTCTACATAGGTATCGCCGTGACAGGCGAGAGGTTTACAGGAACATCCTGTTATTTCCCCTCGCAATTCATTCCACACAGCTTCTTGTAATTCTGGATTATCATAGAAATCCTTTTTATGCTTGGCTATGACATCTTCCCGAGTCCCGTCCGGCCCAATCCTGTAGTCGTTTCCAAACTTAGTCCCTCGACCGATATATACCGTATAGGATTTGTAGTGGCGATTAACGACAATAGTTTTTTTAGTCGGTTGCATAACTCTTTTTCTCAACTACCCACGGGATATATCTTCCAACCCAATCACAAAATATCTTATGAACATAGGTGTTTTCCATATTCCTGATTATAATCTCGTCCACGACTTCTTCCTCGCCAGGATAGATGTCAGCGAAAAGAGCATCGTAAATCTGCAAACAAATGAGCGTTTTCAAGTGCAGGTTTCGGAATTCTTGGACTATCTGGTAGTGAGCCGACTGTGTAAGTTGAGCACACGGAGTCTGGTGCATAAAGTTACAGATTTCTCCGGTATAGTTTGCCACTCCACTTGGGCCAAGACCAAATGTTCTACTCCATCCAGTAGGCAAGACGAGGTATCCTTGCTTAGCCGCCAAGTCAATCAAACCATCCTGCCATTCCTTATAGACTGGATGTGTCCGATACCAAGTCTGAATAGCCGCAGCACAAAACTCTAATTCTATTTCTATTCCAGATTCCTTTAGCACTAAGGATTGGAAACCCCCCGGACCCCCTTTGAAGAGAACGAGGAAATTCAAGTCCTTGCCTACCTGATACTTATCCGATTTTTTCCAGCCGGGGTCTGTTGGGTCGGCATCTGGAAAGATAGAGCAGGCAGTTTCAGTATGGACACTCCTCCCGGTAGGATTAAGATAAATATCCATCAGCAACGGGTCACCTGACAATAAAGCCGCCATCCTAATATGGTCTTGATTATAATCATACTCCGCTAACTTACCGCCCGGCCAACGTGAAGTAGAGCAATCTCGAATAGAACGCGGTTCCGTCTGTCGTGCGGGTTTTTTACAACTAAACCGTCCTTGTGTTTGGCCCCCAACCTTATCATCTGACGAGCCTCCACGTTCAAAGTAACTTGGTATTGGATACCACGATGGGTAAACCATACCTGTCGTACCATTTCTGGTGACGATACCACGTCTGGGATTTTCGAGGAGTGGTTTTGTGTAGGTGTTGACAATTTTGCTCCTTTCCTTGTATTCCTGAAAACAAGAGATAATATCTAAATGCTCCCCAGGAGGCAGATGTTTCTTTAACAGGTTGGCGTTCTCTACACCGATGGATATATTTTTAGTTTTCTCGGTGTATGTAACTCGGTTGTCCCCAAGTAAATCCGCCTCTGTTATACATTCCAGAAAGAACCTCCGCAGGGGTTTATCTGAACCTGTCCCTGCGAGTTTAATCCCATAATCTCTTTCCGTGTTGGCAAGAAGTTCCGTGCATCGTTCCAACTCTTCTGTGTGAAACTTTTCGAGTTTGGAAATATTCAAACTACTTCCATTCATATCCAAATCGAAGGTGTCCCACACTATTGCATTTCGCATCCACGCACATTCTTCACTTAACTTCTCTGAATTCTTTCCATATCGGTCAGCAAGTCTTATTAATAATTCTTCCCACAACTTTAAGGTAGTGACTCCATCGACACCATTGTACTTATGTAACTCCTTATCCCACGGAGACTTAGCATTACCAGAACCCCCTGAAATCATTATTTTTTGGTAGTCAGAAATGCCAAATAGTGTTGATAATTCCTTGAGACCTTTCTCCGGTTGTTGCTCGTACAAAAGAAAACTCAAGATCAAGGTGTCATCAACTCTCAATCTGCGGGGGTCAATCCAATACCTCAACTCTGTATCTGCGGAGGCCAAATACATCAAATCAAATTTTATATTCTGGCCAGTAAGTATAATCTTTTTCTGGCAAATTACCCGGAACCAATTCCTGATAATCCCAAGATGTCTCGGGTCACTAAAAACATATTCAGCGGAATGTATTATTCCAGCCAAGTCTCGCCACGAAAAATTAACGGTAACTACTTGGTCCGGGAAGTCAACCCCGTCAATATATTTCGATTTAATCGGATTGAAAACAGTCTGTTCTACTCCCTTCAAGATTCCATAGGTCTCGATGTCACAGGATACTACGTCGGGGAGTTCCTTGGGGACCGGTATTCCTAATTCCGGTTCCTCAATAGCATCATTGGGTATAAATTTTCCTTCCAGATATCTCCGCAAGAGAACAAAATGAGCTTCAACTGCTCGAACCAATGCTGGTTTCCTTAGTGGATGCAACATCGCCAAATGAAAAGTGCTAAAGACCCGAATTTTAGTGGGGTTCGATATGGGGCCAGATACATCCCAAGGGAATATTTCAGAGATCTGACCTTGTTTCTTGAAGGTATCTTTCAGCGAACTATTGTTGGTGACACTATAAGCAGCTTTTGCTCCGATAGCGAAGATGATAACTTCTTCATAGGAAATTATCAAATGCTGAATATCATATTCTAAATGACTTCGACAGGCTCTCACCTGTGCTTGAGAAACGTCCCCGCCTTGAGGATGACGACACCGACAGGCATTGGCCAAATAAATATCACAATATCTTTCCAATTCGGCAGCATCAATAAATGTATCGAGTAGTTGGCCTGTATATCCAATCCAAGATTTTCCATTTGGGTTAGCTTGCGTGGATTTATCTTCGTTCACTCCGGGATTTTGCCCTACAACCAACAATGCTCTCTTGCTAAGAACAAGTCGATTATCATATTCCGGCCTTGTAGGAATACCCACATTTGAGGCCGACTCACATAACGTACATTTCGTACAATCAGGATGTGCTTGGAATTCTATCATTGCTATAAACAAACCTTAAATTTATCGGGTAAGTCACACTGGCTTATGTCACCATCACAATTACAGGCTATGTGCCATTCTGGGTATTCAGTATCCTTGGCATCGTATTCTGCCGAAAGGCCACATATCTCTTCGTCCCCGTTGAAATAACGGCAGGTTATTCTCAAACAGGATAGCAGTAAATCTAATTTGAAGGAGTCATCCATTTTTCACCTCAAAAATTTCTTTGTTCTATCAGTAAACCGTGACCACATTGAGCCCCGCTTTTTCGGAGGCGATGGCTCGGCATAAGACCATTTTTGTTTCCCGAGAACTACGAGTTTCGGTTTGTTTTTCTCGTGCATCGTGATACGTTTCCTGATTTTATTCGGAACCTTAACCTCAAATGGCTCTTTTGGATTGTCTTTGAAATTACCCATTTTCGTTCCTTTCAATATATGTGTATTATATGAAACCTGCGGAGGAAAGTCAAGGGAAAAATAATTTTATTGCAAATATTTTTCGAGGCCAGTTGGACCCATATCAATATCTCGGGTGATATTGAATAGGCTGGCTTCCCTGAGGATTTGACTAAAGAGTGGTCGGTATGCTGATGGTAATCCTTTTTCGATTCTGTGTAGGCGGGAAATCTCTCGTCGGTTCTCAAGAACTTTAATGTCGGACTTTTTGATTTGTAGTGGCCCGAGTTCTGGGTAGGCTTTCCCGAATTCTTTCTGTACTGCCTCGGCTTTCCTGTTATCGTTCTCGGACAGGGCTTGTAGATAGTCCCGGCGATATGCTCGTATCTTCTCCCGTTGAGCCAGTAGCCACTGTGCCGCTCCCTGCTCCGCAGCAACTCCGGAGGGCCTCAATCCTAATGATTTGAGGGTTAATTGTAGTGGTGTCATGGCCCCAATCAGGGCATGCTTGTTATTATAAATCGGTATTCTACCATCAGGAGTCTTGTTGTTGTAGTCCGCATATTTCGGATGTAGGGTTCGATATGCTTTTCTCGCCGCTATCCCGCCGGGAATCATTAGAGATGTCATTGCCCCTAAATCCTTGGTTTCTCCGGTTAGTAAGGCTTTAGCTCCTGTTCCGATAACTCCCGCCAGCGGAGGCACTAATGGCCAGGGATAGAAGGGAGCCCCCTCATATACCGGAACCGGCAATGCTCCAGACAACAATCCTGCCGATAAATCGACCCCTAATAGGTTCTTTGCCCCCACATACATCGCTGTAGAGCCCGCCAGAGTCCTGCCAATCGTCCCCCAGTCCATTTTAGAGGGGTCTGGCCCCATTCTCAAGGAACCGTGCAACATAGCCGCCATCCGAGTCGGAAAGTGCATAAATTGCCGCCAAGGTGCCCATGTATTAATTAGGGCTTTAGGAATCCCCAAAGGCCCTCCAGTAAACTGCGTCGTCATCGTCAAGGTCTGGCCAACCTTACCAGCCTCCCGAAATATCCCATCCTTCACTGCGGAGGATGCCTCCGCTAACTTATGGGCGTTTTGATATAGGTGTTGATTCCGACCAGCATAATAGGTTATGATCCGATTGAAGCCTTCTGACGTACTAAAAGGCATCAACATTGCCGTCTTAACCTTTTCCCAAGCCCCACCACTAATCAGTTTTCGGGCAAATCCTTCTTTGGCTATATCCCCGGCGAGTAGTGATTCCACAATCTGTGAGGCATCACCCATATCAGCGACATATTCTGGGAAGGCTCTACGAAATGCCTCTTTTGTGGTATTTCCATCGACAGTGATAGCCTTGATATAACTCTGCATCTTCGCCAATGCCCCACCACCCCCGGGAACACCCTGCAATCCTCGATACATACCCCTCGGCCCGACAACATTCAGTGTTGTCAAGAGAGTCTGCAAACTATTCTTACTTGCTGGAGAAATATTAGCCCCAAGAGTTGAGAGATGGAACCAATGGGAAACATCAGCCCCTAAGCCCTCCGCAGAAAGAGAACGGGAAGCATCTCCTGTGTATTTCGTTACCCAAGCCTTCCCTTTTGGCCCAAGAAGTTGTCCCACCATCGGATGTGTGTTGACGAACTGGTGCACCTTGGCTTTCTTTAGCGAAAAGGAAATAGACCTTTGCAATTCCTGATATGATTTCAAACCCATTACGTGAGGAACCAAATCATCATACACATGGGATTCGAGCCAGGGTTGGTCGCCCCATACACCAGGTTGTTTAGCAATGTCATTTATTCTTTTTCCTGCCCCCGTCCCGTGCCACGAATGTATAGTGGCAGAGGAGTTGGCATATCTTTGGGTAGCGTCCCAGACATCGAGGGAATATTGACGAGGCGTTCCCATTACCCTTCCTATTTCCTGTAGTTCTGTTTGGAAGAATTTACTGCCCTTGATATTGGCTTCCGATAGTGAATCGCCCATAGCAAATAAGGTATCTCTTGCAGTATTCTTTCCACCAAATCTCCCGGCGAAATCAAGGTTCCTTCCTGCTCCCTTTGTAAAGTAGTCCTCCATCCTTCTCACAAATTCAGTATTGGCTCGTCCGGTATCCAGCCCTAATCGACTAATTTCCCCCCAAACCTTATTCACTTCAAGAGCAGCATCATCGCCCCAACGCCGAAAAACAGAAGCCGCAGCACCAGCATAGCCTCTGGGAATCACGCCTTGGGATTCTAAGAGTTGCAGATGTTCTATGTTGGGCATACCTCCGCCTTTTCGAGCTACAGTATGGCCAGAAATAGGGCCAATATCGGCCTCCTTACGCATAAATTTTCTGTATCGGCTTTTAGTCGTGCCTCTAACAGATTTCAAATAGTATTTATCGTATTGAGCATTTCGGGGGAAGTAATGTTTTACATCATCTCCATAAGTCAAGCCTTGTTTTGCCAAGGCATCTCTTATTCGGTCCTCTCCACCAGGGGTACTCTTTAGAGTAGTTCTGACTTGATTCAACCATCCCCGTAAACTCCCCGATAGCCCTAAAGTTTCTTTCTTCATTCCCGCTTTAAGTCCGGCGGCCACAGGAATTCCCTTGCCCCCCATCACGGCCATAATTTCTGGTTCACTGCCGAGCATTTTTACCAGCGAATGTCCCGGGGTATGCAGTCCATCTAATCGTGCCGCTACCATATATCCTTCTGCCTTCGAGAGACGACCTGCCTTACCAAATAATCTATTTATATCATCTATTTGCTTCCCAATAAATTTTGTCTTGGATTCTACAACATCGGCCAAGGCTTGATACATCCCCGGGACTGTGCGGAGATTATTAATGGCAGGATGTAATCCAGACATCATCTTTCCCATAGCAGCAGCTTTTGGCAGCATACCCGCAGCCAAATCCATCAAGGGTTTCGTAGAGCCAATAGGAAATTTCCATAATCCAACAGCCAATCCGATAATAACAAGTGGGTTTGTACTAATATCTACTATTGTTTTCAGAAGTGGATTAGGTTTCTTGTCTTTGAACAGAGCGTTCCTGAAACCCTGTATTTCATGTGGAGTGAGTGTCTGTGGAGCGAATATAGAGCGAGTCATTGCATCGACATCACCTTTTAGAAGATTGGCAAATGCTAATTGAGGTCTATCATAGAAGGTGATGGGGAAATCTGCCGAGGCTATGCCATAGGGAACATCTTCGTTTGGATCGTATTTGGGCATATAAATGTTTCCAAGTTATCCACCTATCATATATTCACCTTTTGCAAGGGATGGCCCAAGTACGCCCCCACTAAGTTGAGAGAACAAAGCGGTTCTGGCCATACGTTCCTCTTCCTGTGCCTCCGGTTGAGCTGCTTGAAAATAGAGATTCTCTGGTGTCATCATTTCGGCTTGGCTTCGGAGACCCTCCCTTTGAATATTTCTCATACCGGTCTCGTGTCCGGTCTGGAGTAGTTTGTTTAGGAGCCACGTCGCAAATACACCCGCTCCCAGTCCTTTTATTCCAGGGCGAGCCAGTAAACCCCCCACCTTGCCGCCGCCACCAGCCCCGCCAGTAGCCTCCATTGCCCCTGCTTCTGGCCCGAATAAAGAATCATAATAGGCTTCACTACCATTAGGCATTAGAAATCTCCTCTCATTAATCCAAGCATTCCGCCACCAGGAGCCTGAGTAGAAGCACCCATCTGACGTTGGCCCATAGCTTGCATTGCCTGCATCACTAAAGCCATCTGTCTATCCTGACTCTGTGTAAAAGATTGCAAAGCCATTAATTCCCGATTTTCTTTGGCCTCCTCTTTCTTTGCCGCCAATAAAGCCTTTATATATTCCTTCGTCCTGGCACGGGATTCCTTAACTGTTCTCTCTGAAACCTCCGCAGAAGCCTTGCCCATCAGAGCTTGTAATTTCATTTGTTCACGGGATAATCCCCGTTCA
>Ga0307375_10003358_pt1 | contig 15788 bp, 14 predicted proteins | sample TR1MG_FD_202531 | JGI IMG/M metagenome (GOLD analysis project Ga0307375, IMG submission 202531) | Soil microbial communities from Risofladan, Vaasa, Finland - TR-1 | ecosystem: Environmental > Terrestrial > Soil > Coastal area > Acid sulfate soil | place: Finland: Risofladan, Vaasa | collected... | reverse complement strand
CGCACGGCATTTCCTACATGACCCACAACGTGCAGATGGCCAGCCTCGACCATGCGCTGTGGTTCCACCGACCGTTCCGCGTGGACGAATGGTTGCTGTATTCGTTCGACAGCCCCACCGCGCAAGGTGGCCGCGGCCTGGCGCGCGGGCAGATCTTCTGCCGCAACGGCCGGCTGATCGCCTCCACCGCGCAGGAAGGCCTGATCCGCCTGCGCGGCGACTAGGAGTTTTCGCCCCTTTGGCGGCGCACTGGCGCGCAACAAACATGGGCTGGATTGGCTCGCTGCATAGGGCGGGCACTCCCCGCCGCTGTGCGCCATGACGCTCCGGGCGGAAGCCGGCGGGCAGTGCCCGCCCTACAGGGCCGCTTTTGCAACTCCTTTCGATCAATGGGACGCGCGATGTTTGATGAAAGCCTGCCGGACCGTTGGTCGGCCGGGCTGCGAATCCGTCTGTGCGGTCCAGGTCCACTACCCGCCATGATAACCAACGGCCCGACAGGCTCCTGGCCGTTCGCAGTAAACTGCACGCATGCGCCAGATCTATACCTCGCCCCGTCAGGAAAACATCGATACCGTGGTCGCCCTGATGGCCGAACACGGCATCGAGACCACCGTGACCAATCGTTCCAACTACAACCGTCCGACCTGGCAGCGTTTCAGCTACACGCAGCAACGGGACGATCGCGACAGCTGGCCACAGGTATGGATCAGTCGTGCCGACGACTACGCCGCGGCACGTGCCTTGCTGCGCGAGATCGGCATCGAGCCGCTGGTTCGTCACGGCGACGAACTCGCCGCCGCACGCAATCCCTCGCCGATCGCTCGGCGCCAGCACACCGTGGCGCGCGTGCGCCGCATCGTGCTGCTGGCAGTGCTTGCCGCGTTCGCGATGGTGGTGCTGCGTTACCTGCACGTGGTGTGACCGCCGCTCGATGGTCTTGCGCCAGCGGCCCGGACCAGGCATAGAATCGGGGCATGCGCTCCGAACCTGTCCGGCTGTTCCAGACCCTGCCCCACCCGTGCGGCTATTACGCCGGGCGCACGGCGCAGAATCTGGTCATCGACCCGGCCGCGCCACGGCTTGACCAGCTTTATGGCCCGGCGCTCGAGCGCGGTTTTCGCCGTGCCGGCGGCCACCTGTATTTCCCCAACTGCCCGCAATGCCGTGCATGCACGCCTTGTCGCATCGACGTGGAGAACTTCCAGCCGGACCGATCGCAGAAACGCTGCCTCAAGCGCAACGCCGATCTGGGCATCAGCGAATCGATCCCTGGCTACAACCTCGAACGTCATGGCCTGTACGAACGCTACCTGCAGAGCCGTCATGCCGGCGGCGGCATGGACGATGCCGAAGCCAGCGATTTTCGCCGCTTCCTGACGGCGCCGTGGAGTCCCACGCTGTTCCTGGAACTACGCCACGACGAGCGCCTGCTCGCGGTGGCGGTCACCGACGTGTGCCTCAACGGCCTGTCGGCGGTGTACACCTTCTACGACCCCACCGAGACCGCGCGCAGCCTCGGCACCTACGCGATCCTGCAACAGGTCGAACTGGCACGCCGCCGCGGCATGCCATGGCTGTACCTGGGCTTCTGGATCGACGGCCATCCGAAGATGGACTACAAGCGACGCTTCCGGCCGCTGCAGATCCGCAAGGCGGGACACTGGCAACCGATGCCCACCACCCCGTAGGAGCGCACCCTGTGCGCGAATGCTTTATCGCATCGACCGGTGCCAAAAGCATTCGCGCACAGGGTGCGCTCCTACGACGGGCGGGATTCCACGACCGCCTGCGGATAGGGAAACAGCTTCTCCAGCGGAATCGACAGGCCGTCGTCGCCGACCACCCGGCAGTGGCTGCGGTCGAGCTGGCGCGGATCCTCCACGCCGCAGCTGTGGGCGATGATGCCGACCTCGTGCATCACGTTCTTCGCATAGTTGCCCACCTTCTCGCTCTTGTCGGTGACCACCAGCCCGCGCTGCAACTTCGGGTTTTGCGTGGTGATGCCGGTGGGGCAGGTGTTGCGGTTGCACTGCAGCGACTGGATGCAGCCCAGCGCCAGCATGAAGCCGCGTGCTGAATTGACAAAGTCGGCACCGACCGACAGCGCCCACGCCACGTCGTATGCGGTAATGCATTTGCCCGAGCAGATCACCCGGATGCGCTGGCGCAGGCCATGGGTCATCAGGGTATTGACCAGCTCGGGCAGTGCCTCGTGCAGCGGCAATCCGACGCCCTCCATCAGCGTCTGCGGCGCCGCACCGGTACCGCCCTCGGAGCCGTCGACGATGATGAAATCCGGCGCGCTTTCGATACCGCGCCGGTGTACCTCGTCGCACAGCTGCCCGATCCACGCCATGCTGCCGAACACGGCCTTGAAGCCGACCGGCTTGCCGGTGAGTTCGCGAATGTGCGCGATCGCGTCCAGCAGCTGCGGCACGTTGGCAATGTCCAGGTGCCGGTTCGGACTCTGCGAATCCTGCCCCGCCGGAATGCCCCTGATCGCCGCGATCTCCGGCGTCACCTTGGCCGCCGGCAGTAGCCCACCCATGCCGGGCTTGGCACCTTGGCCGAGCTTGATACTCACCATCTTTACCTGCCGGTGCGCGCATACCGCCTTGAGCTTGTCGTCGTCGAGCCTGCCATCGCTGGTGCGCACGCCGTACTTGGCCGTGCCGATTTCGAACACGATGTCGCAACCGCCCTCGAGGTGATACGGCGCCAGCCCACCCTCGCCGGTGTCCAGCCAGATGCCCGCCTTCGCCGCCCCGATGGACAGCGCACGCACTGCCGGTGCCGACAGCGCACCAAAGCTCATCGCCGAGATGTTGAAGAATGCGGCATGATCGTATGGCTCGCGCGCAAAGGGGCCGATACGCAGCGGCTTCGGCTTCACGTGATGGTCGCCCAGCGCCGGAAACGGGGCATTGACGAAAAACGGCACGCCTTCCGCGCGCAGATCGCGGGTGGAGCCGAAGGCGTTGGTGTTTTCGGCGTTCTTGGCGGCGCGATACACCCATACGCGTTCAGACCGGTTGAACGGCAGCTCCTCGCGATCGCTGGCGAACAGGTATTGCCGGAAAAACTCGCCAAGGCGCAGGAAGCCGTAGCGGAAATGACCGACCACCGGGAAGTTGCGCAACACCGAGTTGGCGGTCTGGTTGCGATCGACCACCCAGGTGACCAGCAGCAGCACGACCAACAGCGCCAGCACCAGCAGCGAGGCGGCGGCAAACACCTCCACCAGCACCACCAGCCAATGTGCAAAATCCATCGATTGCATGATTTCCACCTCGCGATGCATCGTTGACCCAGGCTGAAACGACTGTCGCAACTCGTCAGCTCAAAGCTCCACGCGTAGCCGACCCGCAGCACGCATCGCCTTGACCCTGGCCGCCTCGATGTTTTCATCGCGCGCCAGCGTGACGGCCATGCGCCGACGCCCTTTCACCGCCGGCTTGCCGAAGATGCGCAGTTGCGTATCCGGCTCGGCCAGTGCCTCGGCCACGTTGAAATAGCGCGGCGCCACGCCGTCGCCTTCCACCAGCACGGCGCACGATGCCGACGGTCCGTATTGACGGATCAGCGGAATCGGCAGGCCGAGGATCGCCCGCGCGTGCAGCGCGAATTCCGACTGATCCTGCGAAATGAGGGTAACCAGACCGGTGTCGTGCGGACGCGGGCTGACCTCGGAAAAGATCACCGCATCGCCCTTGACGAAAAACTCCACGCCGAACACGCCCCGGCCACCCAGCGCATCGGTGATCGCCGCAGCCTGGCGCCGGGCCTCGGCCAGCGCGGCGTCGCTCATCGGCTGCGGCTGCCAGGATTCGCGATAGTCGCCGTCTTCCTGACGATGGCCGATCGGTGCGCAGAAACTCACGCCATCGACGTGCCGCACCGTCAGCAGGGTGATCTCGTAGTCGAATGCCACGAAGCCCTCGACGATCACCCGGCCCTTGCCGGCGCGCCCGCCGGATTGCGCGTAATCCCATGCCGGCTGCAGTTGATCCTCGCGCTGCACCACGCTCTGGCCCTTGCCCGACGAACTCATCACCGGCTTGATCACGAACGGCAGGCCGATCGCGGCGACGGCCTCGCGATACTGCGACTCGTCATCGCAGAACCGGTACGGCGAAGTGGGCAGCTGCAATTCCTCGGCGGCCAGGCGGCGGATGCCTTCGCGGTCCATCGTCAACCATGCGGCACGGGCGGTGGGAATCACCCGCAGCCCGGCCTTCTCCATCTCGATCAGGGTGGGCGTGTGGATCGCCTCGATCTCCGGCACCACCAGATCGGGCCGCTCGACCTCGATCACTGCACGCAGCGCGGCGCCATCGAGCATGTCGATCACGTGGCTGCGATGGGCCACCTGCATCGCCGGCGCATTCGCATAGCGATCCACCGCGATCACTTCCACCGCGTAGCGCTGCAGCTCGATCGCGACCTCCTTGCCCAGCTCGCCGGCACCGAGCAGGAGGACCCGCAACGCATGATCGGAATGCGGCGTGCCAAACGGCTTCATCGGGTTCTCCGGGCAAAACGCCATTGTAAGCGCGACCCCCACCGTGCCGGCAGACCCTGCGGTGCTCCAGCCCAGCCATCGACACGCCGGGTGCACGGCACTTGTATTTGATATCTTTTTGATCTCTATTTTTTACTGAGCTGGTCGGGTTGCTGGTCACCGGCACGCTGTTCTGGAAATGCGGGCTGGAGCACGCGATGGTGGCCACTTCTGCGCCGACCTGGTGTTGCACACGGCATTGCCGCTGGCGGGCGGTCTCTGACGCCGTGGCATGACAGGCGGATGACGCCGGTGCGGATGTCAGTCCGTACGCGAACGCAGCGACCCACCCAGGACGATCCAGCCGATGACGAACGCGAGGCCGCCAAACGGCGTGATGATCCCCGTCCAGTGCGGTGCGCCGAGGGCCAGCGCATACAGGCTGCCACTGAACAGCACGATGCCGGTGGCGAATGCCCCAACGGCCAGACGCCCGCTGCGGCCATGCCCAACGCCGACCGCAAGGGCCAGCGCCAGCGCATGCCATGCATGGTAGTTCACGGCGGTATGCCACAGCTCGCGGTGCTGCGCATCAAGCAACCCACGCAATGCATGCGCGCCGAACGCGCCCAGCAGCACCGCGCTGGCACCTGCCACCCCGACCAGCACGCCGGCACGCCTATTGAAAGTCTGTCGCGAAATGGCCGTATCCCTCGCCTGGCGAACCATGCACTGTCACCGGTGTCGTATGCCAGTGTGCTGCTTCACGCTTGGCGGCCCTTTCAGAGCCTGCCTCAGGCACCCTGCGGGCCTTGCTGAAAGGACCGCCAAGCGTGAAGCAGTACACTAAACCGGTTTGAACACCCGGATTCTCGCATGAAGCCTCGCTGCCCGCTGCGCCCCGCCCTGTTGCTGCTGCTCGTCGCCGGTCTGCTGCTGGGCGGCTGCCAGCGGGTCCAGCCGCTACCCTTGCGGCTGACCAATGTCACCGGCCACATGCCCACGCTCGCGTTCACGCTCACCGACGATCAGGGCAAGACGGTGTCCGCCAGCGATTTCCGCGGCAAGGTGGTACTGCTCTATTTCGGCTACACCCATTGCCCCGATGTCTGCCCGCTGACCCTGGCGCATCTGCATGTGGTGATGCAGCGCCTGGGCAAGCTCGCCGACGGCACGCGCATCCTGTTCGTCAGCGTCGATCCGGCCCGCGACACGCCGGCCGTGCTGCATGCCTACGTCAACGCATTCGACCCCCGTGTGGTCGGCCTGACGGGGGCGGCCAGCGACATCGAAGCCCTGGTCAAGCGCTACCGCGCCTCGTTCACCCGCGAGCCGTCCACCGGCGACGGCAACTACGAGGTCAGTCACAGCTCGGCCATCTATGTCTTCGACCGCGACGGCAACCCGCGCGTGCTGGCCACGCCGGCCGACTCGCAGGATGACCTCGTGCACGACCTGCATCTGCTGCTGGACACGGGAGTCGCACCATGAAACCACGTTCGATGACACTGCTGCTCGCCGGCCTGCTGCTGGCCGGCGGTGTGCATGCCACGGCCGCCGAACACATCCATGCCAGTCATGCGTGGATCCGCGTGCTGCCCGGCAGCCTTCCCGCCAGCGCCTATGTCACGCTGGAAAACGGCAGCGACCAGGCGGTCGCACTCAGCGGCGCCAGCAGCACCGCATATACCGAAGTGATGTTGCATCACAGTTCCACCGCCGGCGGCATGAGCCGCATGACGATGGTCGATTCGCTGGAAGTACCGGCGCATGGCAAGACCGTGCTGGCCCCGGCGGGTTACCACCTGATGTTGATGCAGGCCCGCAAGCCGGTGAAACCCGGCGATACGATTTCCGTGCTTCTGAAGTTCACCGATGGCAGCACGCTGGCTACCGACTTCATCGCACGCCCCGCCAATGCCGTGGATGCCGGCTTGTAGGAGCGCACCCTGTGCGCGAATGCTCTTTACATCAACCCTGACAAGAGCATTCGCGCACAGGGTGCGCTCCTACAGGCCGATGGCGGATGACCGCACGGCCGGACGAACGGGCTGGCGCCGCGGCAGGCGCCCCCTGCGCGACAGGTTCAGCCACAGGCGCAGCGCCATCAGGCCGCCGACGGTCTCGATCAATGCCGCCGGCACCCAGGTGATCAAGCCGCCGATCATCTGCCCGGTCAGCACGTTGAAGGTGAACGCGCGACCGCAGATCTCGAAGATCGGATAGAGATCCGTCCTGGAGAACGTGACGATGGCGCCGGCGAGAATCTGCGGTGACATGGTGATCACCGGCGACAACACGCGCATGCCGGCAATCATCCGTCCCGGCGGATGCGGCCGGTGATCGAGTACCAGCGACCAGTAGGCGAACCCGCTGATCAGCATCGTCCAGTTCATGAACCGGTAGACGCGCCAGTCCAGCATCGCCAGCGTCTGCAGTGGCGGTATCAGCCAGATCAGCACGAAGATCACGAACAGCAGCGTCGCCACCGTCGGATTGAGCAGAACGCCCATGATCAGCCGCCACGGCCACGACCGCTGCAACGGCCGCAACACCCTAGCCCGCCAGGTCAGCGGCAAGCCGGCACGCAACGTACCGGCCGGGTACGCGACGACAATCAGCAACGGTGCCAGATGATGCAGCAGCAGCTGCTGCAGGCGGTGCACGAAGAACTCGTGCTCGGCGTAGTAATCGAGATAGGTGTGCAGCGAGAGGTAGATGATCGCCATGCCGGCCCAGAACGCCAGCTGACGGCCAAAGCTCACCCGCAACCGGCGGCTGCCGCGCAAATACAGCACGCAGGCCAGCAGGAAGGTCGCGAGGAACACCCACGAAAACTCCCACGGCACGATCCATTTCAACAACGTTGCCATCACTTCACTGCACCTGCGACCGCGCCGGCGGCAGCCGGCGACCGCCAAGCATAGTGCGGCGCGGGCGCGCCGTGTAGCGGCAGTTTGCCGTCCCTCATGTGCGCTGACGGCTGCGTCGGGTACGCCGCCAACCGTAAAGCAGGCCGAGCAGCGCAACCAGCGCCGGCACCAGCACGATGTTGATGAACTTCAGCCGCATTCCCAGCGCATCGATCTCGGCATTGAGCTGGTGCTGCACATCGCGCAATTCCTTGTTGATGCCCAACTGGCGCTGGCGGAACTGCTCGATTTCATGACGCTGCTCGGCCGTGATCTTGCTGGCCTGATCGCCCTTGGCCGGCTGCAGTTCGTCCAGCCGCCGCCGGGTATCGAGCAGCTCCTGCTGCAGTTCACGCTCCTTCTGCAGAAACTTCTGATCGGCCACATTGCGCAGCGCCTGCACCCGGGTGAATGGACGCTGCGACGTGGAGCGGCCTCGTATCGACAGCAACGCCGAGGATCCACTGAGGTTGTCGACCAGATTGGTGACAAAGTCGCCGTTGTTGGCGAATGCCTGCATCATGGTCTGGCCGAGCGCAGTCTGCGGCTCGACCCACAACCGATCGCTGAGCAGATCGGTATCGGCCACCAGAACCACCTCGGCCTGCGGGACGGAACTGGCCAGATGTCCCGGCTGCCCCGCGCGTTCCGGAAACGCGCTCTTGAACGGCCCGCGCAGTCTCGCTGCCAGCACGTAATGGGCATCGTCCGGCTTGTAGTCCTGCAACAACAGGGTGGGGTCGTTGCTCGCCTCCAGCACCCGCTGTGTCGACACCGCCTCGGCTTCGGAACTGCTCTGCAGCAACGGTATCAACCGCGTGCGTGCGCTGGGTGCCAGATCGAAATAGCCGATGGTGGCCACGTTGATCCGCTGCAGGCTGGCAGTGACGACATCGTTGCGGTTGAGCTCCTGTGAGCCAAGGGCGAGCATGGCCGGATGATTGAAATTGCTGCCGGCCAGTTCGATCGGCAGCGCGCGGGCGCGATCCAGCACGACCTTGTGAGGGTCGTAGACAACCCCCCAGGCGCTGAACAGACGCGGCAGGTTGGAGCTGTGATCGGGCAGCCCCCCGGCGTCCGCGGCAAACGGGGTGGTTTCAAGCTCGGCATCGGGATCGACAAACACCACCAGATGCCCTCCGCGCAACATGTACTGGTCGATCGCATACTGCGCATCGGCCGACAGGTTCCGCGGATGGATCAGCAGCAGGACCTTGATGTGGCCATCGACGTGCTGCAACGTGGCCGGATCCAGCGTCTTCAGGTCGAACAACTGGCCAAGCTGCTGCATCACCGTCCAGGGCTGTTCGCCAAGCGCAGGCTCGCCCATGACCGGCAACGAACTGATCACGCCAACCAGCGGCTTGCTCGACTGGTTCAGTTCATACAGCAGCTTGACGATGTCGTACTCGAGAAACGCTTCACGGGCCGGATCGAAGAACGGGATCGCCAGCGACTTTTCGACCACGCGGTCTTCCGTGGCGCTGTCATCGGCCTGGCCCGACATGGCGCTTGCGGCCAGACCGAAAAAGACCCGCTCGCCATTGCTGCCGCCGCTGGCCGGCGTCAAGCCACTGCCTTCGGCACTGGCCTCGTCATCGGAGTAAGGCACCGGATCGATCACCTGCAGGCGGATGCGGCCATGCGAGCGAGCGACCATCTCCTGCAACATTTCGCGCACGCGCTGCTCGTAGCTGCGCAACTGTGGAAGATCCCGGGTGGCATGCTCGGAAAAATACAGGGTGAGCTTCAATGGCCGCTGCAACGTATCGATGATATGCAGCGTACCGGGCGCCAACGTGTACAGCCGGTCGGCGGTGAGGTCGAAGCGCGACACATGCAGCCAGCGCCCGCTGGTCACGATCAGCGGCACGATCAGCAGGACCAGCAATACCAGCCGGGCGCACAGGGCGAGCCGCCGGGTGAGATGCAGCGGGGTTGCAAGCAGGCGGGGAAGATGCAGACGGGCCATGGCGTCAGCGCGTCCGTTTCAGATCAAGCAACAGCACACCGGCGATCAGCCAGCCCATCATGCTGAGCAGGAAATACAGCACGTCGCGCAGATCCAGCACACCCCGCGCAATCGCCTGGAAATGACGAAGCATGCTCAGGTGCGCCGCCGCGTTGACCAGCTGGCGCGGCAGCGTGCCATGAAAGAAATCCATCACCTGGGGCTGTCCAGCCAGTATCAGCAACACGCAGACCAGCGCCGTCAGGATGAATGCGACCACCTGGCTGCGGGTCAGCGCCGACATGCAGGCGCCGATCGCGATGAACGTGCCGGCCATCAACCAGCTACCGAGGTAACCGACCAGGATCACGCCGTTGTCCGGTGCGCCCAAATAATTGACGGTGATCCAGACCGGAAACGTCAGCACCAGCGCCAGAGCGATGAACAGCCATGCCGCCAGAAATTTGCCCAGCATCGCCTGCCATAGCGTCAACGGCAGCGTCAGCAGCAACTCCAGCGTACCGCTCTTGGCCTCCTCCGCCCACATGCGCATGGTGATCGCCGGCACCAGGATCAGATACAGCCACGGATGCATCACGAAGAACGGCTGCAGATCGGCCTGTCCGCGCTCGTAGAAATCGCCGGCGTAGAACGTGAGGATGCCGCTCAGCACCAGAAAGATCACCAGAAACAGGTACGCCACCGGCGTCACGAAATAGCTGCGCAACTCGCGTCGCATCACTGCGCTGACCGGACTCACGGCATGGCTCCCGCTAAACGCGACGCGGGGTGAAGCCGGGACTCGGGACTCGGGACTCGGGACTCGGAATAAAACTCCAAGCCTGCGGCTCCCTGCGTTTCTTGATTTCTAAAGAACAGCAGGAACGATGATTTTGGCAGGCAGTACCTGCGCGCCCGCTCTGCCGAGTCCCGAGTCCCGAGTCCCGAGTCCCGGCTGCATACCCGAGTCCCGCTCATGCCCCTTCCCCCGTGGTGATCTGGCGAAACACCTCGTCCAGGCGACCACGTTCCAGCTGGATTTCCGACACTTCAATACCCTGCTTGCGCAACAGCATTTCGACCGGTTCCAGAATGCGCTCGCCCGGTTTGGGGAACACGGTGATGCGCCCATCCAGCGAATCCACCTCAATCGCGGCCACCTGCGGCAGGCGACCCAGCATTTCCTGCGACATGCCACTGCCCGAGGCGCTGAACGACACCGCACCGTGATACCGCGAGCGCCGCTCCAGTTCGGCCGGGGTGGCATCGGCCAGCAATCTGCCGCGCGCGATGATCACCACGCGGTTGCACAGCGCATGCACTTCTTCCAGCAGATGAGTGGAGATCAGGATCGTGCGTTCGCGCGCCATCGCGTCGATCAGCTGGCGCACGGCGTGCTTCTGGTTCGGGTCGAGGCCGTCGGTGGGCTCGTCCAGCACCAGCACCGGCGGATCGTGCAGGATCGCCTGGGCCAGGCCGACACGCCGGCGAAGACCCTTGGACAACGTGTCGATGCTCAACTCCAGCACATCCTCCAGCTCCAGTCGCTGCACCACCTCGTCGAAACGACGATAGGCAACCTCCGGCTTGAGACCACGCATGCGAACGATGAATTGCAGGAACTCGCGCACCGTCATCTCACCGTAACTGGGCGCTCCTTCCGGCAGGTAGCCAAGCAGCCGCTTCGCCAGCAGCGGCTCGCGCCCGACATCATGACCGCAGACCCGTGCCGTGCCCGAGGTTGGGACGAGGAATCCGGCGATCATGCGCATGGCGGTGGATTTGCCGGCACCATTGGGGCCCAGCAGGCCGAGTACCTGGCCGGGCTCGACCCGGATGCTCAACGCATCCACCGCGGTCAGTTTGCCGTATCGACGGCTGAGTTGTTCGGTTTCAATCATGATGGGTGCACGGCCGCGCTGACGCGCCGCTCGATGTGGCAGACACGGTCAATGTACCGCACCCTCGGCAAAACAAGGCTGGTGCCGTGCGGACAAAGAAAAACCCCGACCGCAGGGCGGGCAGGGTTTCCGGAAGTGCGCTGGATCGGCGTTAGCGGCTTAGCTGCCGTCGCTGGGGGCGGCCGGGGCGGAACTGGCTGCGGCAGGGGCCGATGAGGACGAGGCGGGCGCGGCGTCATCGGGTGTCGGCGGCTGCATGCCGGCTTCCTGCTCCGGTGTCTGCTGCGGGGCCTTGGTAAGCGGCAGATAAACCTCGTACTTGGCGTAGGCGGTAATGGCGCCGGTGGAATCCTTCACTTCCGGCGTAGCCAGTATGTCGTAGGACGGGTTGACCACGTCGTCGAACTTGTAGCCATGGGTCTGCGCATAGGCCTTGAGCATCTCGCGGGTCTGCGGTACGCCGGCAAATGTGCCACTCCATTCGCCCTTCAGCGCGGGACCGCCAAACGCCAGTTCGGCACGCACGTCGTTGTTGACGACCAGACGACCGAGACGATCGCGACTACCCGGTGTGACTTCCGCAGCGCTGGCGGCGTCGGCTACGCTGCCGGCTGAAGCCGGCGCGGAGGAGGCATCCAGCGACGGCGGTGTCGGTGCAGTCAACTGCTCGTTCTGTCCATTGACTGTCAGCACGCTGGAATCGATCGGCATTGCGACGTCGAAGGAGAAGGTCTGGTCGCCATAGTTGGTGGTGAACAGAATCCGCGGTCCGGTCACATTCACGCCAAGCTTCTTGGCGGCCGCCAGAATTTCGGAAATGGCCTTGCTGACTGCATCGTCCAGACCGTCCAGGCCCTCCTTGCGCGCAATCGAGCTGGAGACCAGCAGAACCGGTGTTTGCGCGGTCTGCTGGATCGACGGGATCAGTTGGGTGTAATCGACATTGGGGACCGTGGCCAGCACGTTCTGCAGGTTGTTCAGACTGAACTGGACGAATGCATCGGGATCGCCGTGGATATACAGGTTGGCAAAACGGTTGACCAGGTTCCAGCCGTAGGTGACGTCATACGACCAGGTCACGTTGGTCAGCTGGCCACGGCTGCCCTGGCGTGCCAGATCCAGCGTGAAATGCTTGTCGTAACCGCGCCAGTTGTTGTCCAGGTTCCAGACGATGCTGGCGTCCTTGGCCGTGCTGTCGACCTTGTTGAAATCCGGTGTGGCACTGGCGATCGTCAACTGCCCGTTGCCGACCTTGGGATCGGTGCTGCTCCAGCTTACCTCGGCCCCCGGGCCGAAGGCCTTGCCGGAAAACTTGAACTGGATTCGCGGGTCGAGCGAGCGCAGCACGGCGTATTCCGGCAGCCGACCGTAATTGTCGAGCACGTCATACACCTGACGCAGGTCCTTGCCGACGACCAGCGAACGCTCCACATGGCCGCTGCCGGGCATGACCACAGCCGCCAATACACCGACTGCCAAGACGATGAACAAGGCAGCAAAAAATTCAAGGACACGCATCATTCCAGAGTTCTCCGAACGTCTCTACGCCAAGCCAAAGATGTCTCCCCGGTTATCACATGAGCCTTCCCGAGGGGGTTTCCCCCAAGGCATTGCAGGGGCGGCAAATGCCGAAGCTACGGATGTTACTTGCTCGCGCGCTGGAACGCCATTGAGATCGATACCGTCACGCCGCACACGCTCAGGCAAGGCCCATGCGGGCATGAAAAATCGCGCCACGGCGCCATCCGCGACAGGCGATCTTTCAGACGATTCCCAGCTCGAGCGCCTTGAGCACCGCCCGCGTACGGTCGCGTACGCCAAGCTTGGAAAGGATGTTGGAAACATGGTTTTTCACCGTACCCTCAGCCACCTTGAGCGAGTTGGCGATCTCCTTGTTGCTGTAACCGCCGGACAGCAGCCGCAGGATCTCGGTTTCGCGCTCGGTCAGCGGATCGGGTTGCTCGAGGCTGGTGAACTGGTTCTGCATCCGCGCCACACCGGCCATCAGTCGCTGGGTGACCATCGGTGCCACCAGCGAACCGCCGGCTGCCACCGTGCGCACCGCCTCCACCAGCTGCTCCAGCGAGACGTCCTTCAGCAGATACCCCCGCGCACCTGCCTTGAGGCCCTGCAACACCAACTGGTCGTCATCGAAGGTGGTGAGGATGATGGTCGGCGGCAGTTCGTTGCGCGTCGACAGCGCCTGCAGTACTTCCAGCCCGCTCATGTTCGGCATGCGCAGATCCAGCAGCACCACGTCGGGTTTGACCCGCGGGATATCCTGCACCGCCTGTGCGCCGTCGGCGCATTCGGCCACCACCCGGATATCTTCGGACAGATCGAGCAGGGAGCGAACGCCCTGGCGCACCAGATTCTGGTCGTCGACGAGACAAACGGAAATCATCGCGAATCCTCGGGCAAGCGTGATTCATGAGATGGCGCCGGAACCCGGCCTTCCAAGACGCCATTCTCGATCAATGGGCATTCTCGCACGGCAATGCGAGCCGCCGACATTACGACACATTCAACGCCGGTGGTTCAAATCGCGTCGGCGCATGCGCCAGCGCCGCGTGCTCGTCCAGCGGCAATCGCACCGTCAACGCAAAGCCCTGGCTCAGGCCGGTATCCAGCGTCAGGCTGCCGCCGAATTCGGCCAGTCGCTCGCGCATGCCGGACAGGCCGTTGCCCGGCTCGACCCGCGCCGCACCGCGACCGTCATCGCGCGCATGCAGACCCAGCAGGCTCGCCTCGGCATAGGCGAAGTTGAGCCACAGGTTGCGCGCGCCGGCATGTTTGGCGGTATTGGTGATGATCTCCTGCGCGCAGCGCAACAACACCTGCGCACGACGCGGGTCCTCCACGCTGAAACGCGGCGGCATGACCACGTGCACGGTCAGCCCGGGCACGCCCTCGGTCAGGCTGCGCAGCGCCTGGGTGAGATCGATGGCATCGTCCTGGCGCAACTCGCTGACCGCCTCGCGCACATCCGTGAGCAGATGCCTGGCCGTGCTCTGCGCGTTGCGTACATGGGCCGCCGCAGCCTCGTTGGTGAGATGACTGGCCACCTCGAGGTTCAGGCTCAGCGCGGTCAGATGATGGCCGATCAGGTCATGCAGGTCGCGCGCGATGCGCATGCGCTCGGCGATGCGGCTGGACTCGGCCAGCAACGCCCGGGTGGCCAGCAGTTCGGAATTGAGCCGGCGCTGCGCCTCGCGTTGCTCGGCCTGCTGGCTGGCCACCGTCGAGGTGACGAACACCAGGACCGAGATGCCCAGATAGATGCTGGCCTGCAGGAATCCCACCGCCACGCTGTGGTCGTATTCCGGAAACGTCGCGAAGACCGCGACCAGACTCAGATGCTGCAGCACCAGCCAGAAAACACCCAGCCAGAACGGCAGCAGCCAGGGCAGCACCACCGAAGCCACCACCATCAGCATGGCCGACAACCCGCTGTGGCTGTACCAGCCCACCGCCACCGCCGCCGCCGTCATCAAGGTCAACCCGAGCAACTTCAGGCCCGGATAACGCCGCGACCCCAGGTTGCTGGTCAGCAGCCAGTACATCAGGCCGAACACCAGGTAGCACAGCGTCCACAGCAGCAGCGAAAAATTCGGCCGCTGCAGCTGGTCCAGCCGTTCGGTGGCCCAACTGGTGATCAGCGGTGTCCCCACCGACAGATAGGTGAAGAAGCCCGCATAACGCAGCAGACGGATGTGATTGAAGAATGACCAGCGCATGCCGTGCATGATTGGACGTGCGGACCATTCGCGCAATCGGCGCAAAGTCATGCCCGCCGCAGCGCCAGTCACGCGTACCGCCAATTTACGAAGCTTTTACATGCCTCCTCGCGAGATGTACTGGTCACGACTGCATGCCATAATGCGCGTCAGTGCGGGACCGCCGACCGGTCTCGTCCCCGAATCCACCATTGCGGAGCAACGAATGGCCCTTGCCATCCGCGACGTGCGCGAGCACGACCTGAATGCGGTACTGGCGCTCAACAACATCGCCGGTCGCTCCATCCTCGCCCTCGATGCGGCCCGGCTGCGCTACTTCTACGAACACGCCGAATATTTCCGCGTGGCCGAAATCGACGGTCAGCTGGCCGGATTCCTGATCGCACTGCGCGAAGGCAGCGATTACGAAAGCCCCAACTACCGCTGGTTTTCCGAGCATTACCCGCAGTTCGTCTACATCGACCGCATCGTGATCGCCAACGCCTATCGAAGGCATGGACTGGGCCGGATCTTCTATTCCGACGTGCACAGTTATGCCGAGGTGCGCGTGCCGCTGCTCGCCTGCGAGGTGTTCCTGGAGCCGCGCGACGACGTGGTGGTGCTGTTTCACGGCACCTACGGCTTCCAGGAAGTGGGCCAGCAGCGCATGGGCAAGGATGGCCCGCAGGTCAGCCTGCTGGCCAGGGATCTGCCCAGTTACGCCTACGTGCGCGATACCTGGCTCGACCATGGCGGTCTGCCGGACGTGCCGTGGCTGGCCGAACGCCGCCCCGTATCGCAAGA
>Ga0307375_10003357_pt1 | contig 15791 bp, 15 predicted proteins | sample TR1MG_FD_202531 | JGI IMG/M metagenome (GOLD analysis project Ga0307375, IMG submission 202531) | Soil microbial communities from Risofladan, Vaasa, Finland - TR-1 | ecosystem: Environmental > Terrestrial > Soil > Coastal area > Acid sulfate soil | place: Finland: Risofladan, Vaasa | collected... | reverse complement strand
CCACCACCGGATGCATTGACGCCGGCGACTGCAGAAGAGGCAGAAGGCCGCAGTTGCTGCTTCGAGGCGACTCCAAGGGCCATAGAGGCATGCGATACTGAACTACTTAGCACATCTGGGGTTCCAACCGTGTCATGAGGGGTAGACGAAGCGGTATTGCTAATCGAAGCGTTGCGCGAGGCGCTCCACGTTTGCTTCAGGTTGGACATCGGCAGAACTCCTTGAAACGCTAAATAACGATCAGAAGACACACATTCAGAGGGGCAAATCGTTCGGGGTCAGCCTTAGATGGGCAAAAGGCACAAAAGCAAAGATGCGGATCGAACTGATGCTCAGTGGCGAAGCATGCCGAGTAGGCAGTCAAATTGACTCCCGATATCAGGTTAAATCACGATGCTGCTATGAAATATGGGGACGAAGGAGCAATCGGAACATGGACAACCAAATGAGGAGGTCGGTAAAAGCTGACTGGACGTACGTCTATCGGGGAAGGCTTCCAGTATCGCTTTCAGGCCAGTTAGACTCAAGTATTGGGATTAGGGTAGGTAATTGAGTGTATTCAGCTCCAAAGAAGGCGATGAAGGAGTGCTATAGACCAGATTCGCGATGAACGATCTGCGGCTCGAATTGTTCCTCTCCTTTGACTCTTTCGAAGTGGATAACCACGCATCGGTTGTGCGCAACGGGGAGCGTGAATCGGTTCAAAGCAAAATCCAGTCCAGGTGGGAAGCTATTCAGCCTTCAAGACGAGAATGAGAGAGGAGCTCTTGAACAACCAAGAGCTCGGTCAGCTGAAAGACAGTTGCTACGATTGATGCGTTCTTTGATATTCTCCTGCACCCGAACTGCGAAAATCAACGAATAGGACTGTATCAAACACAACAATCACTGAAGGAGTGTCTGACGGGAAAGGGAACGCCAGGGCGCGCTAAGAACGACGTGCCCGTTTTTCACCTTCTCAATCCGTCCCACTTTGGCTGATTCCATCGTCTGAGTGAGATCCTGATTTGAACTTGCATTTGAAATCTGCATCTTGGGCTCAACCCGGCTAGGACCAGACTTACACTAAAGAAACGGACAAGTGTCGAGTTTGAGAGATGCAGCCATCCTAACCCCCAGCGCAATGTGACTGAATGCATACAATGGAAGGGGTGTTTCTCAAGCAACATTTTATTGCGATTTTGGGGCAGAAGGTGCATGTTCCTTGACTTTGGAGGCTAGAAGGTGTCGGAAGTCTGCGACGACTTGGTTCTCTCGCTTTTGGCGTTCAGCGTTGTTCAGTTGAGCCAGCATTCTCTGCTCTTCATGACTGTAGATCTGTCCTTCCTTTCTCATGCGAACAGCGTTCATGCGTCGATGTCGACTACCGCTCATCTGATAACCTAATTGCTCGTATCGGTCGATCTCCTCAGCAGTCAATCCGATCTCGCCACGGCGAGGGATGCGCTTGTTGTCTTGCACAAACTGGGCATAAGCATCGGCCTCACCAGGTAACATAGCAGCGCCATAGCCTTTGCCGAGTGCGACGGCCTTCATAGGGAGAGGTCCCACGGCGTCCTCCTCCATCGCGCTTGCTTCGTTTGCTGTTGCTGCCTTTGCCGTTGCTGCCTCGTCCTCTAGCTTGCGCTTCTTCACCAACATCTCTTGCATCAACTCAAACTCCTCTCGCTTCGATTCATCCATCATCGTCTCATCGCGATCCGAAACTTCTTCCTCGTGATACTGCAACTCATCTCTCTTTCTCTTCTTCGACGAACTCTTCTGAGAAGTGTGATGCTTCTTGTCCTTTCTTGATGTCGATGATGATGATGAACGACCTTTAGAACGCATATGAGAATCAGAATCGCTGCTGTTATCGCTGCTACTCTCATCGGAAGTTGATGTCGAATGCCTTCGTTGTCGTCGTCTCTTCTGCTTCGAAGAGCTGCTGCGTTTCTCCTTGCGCTTGGATTTGTCTTTGCCATGCTTGGCGGATAGAGAGGACGCTTCTTCAGGCGCAGGAGGCGGAGGATCCGCAGGCCAAACGTTGATCACCGTGCGCGCTTGTCGCTCTGCCAAGGACTGCCTCATTCGCCGCACTGTCTCAGGATTCCACCCATGGAACACATTCGCCACCAAAGTATCGTTCAGATTGTCCTTCAACTCAGGCCTAGACTCTCCTTCTCTTGGCGGGCCTCGTGACACCCAACCCTCCGCCCACTGACCAGCGCCACCTTGAGACAAGGAAGATAAGAACGCATTCGCACGAGATTCGCTACCATCATGAGAAGGGGAAGGGCGATCATAACGCCGAGGAGAGTCACTACCACGGTAATCACGAGCATCTCGCTCTTCTGTACGCCTAGGTGAGTATCTGCGGCCATCTCTATCGTAATCATCATGTCCTCGATCATAGGTTCGTTCATGATACCGATCATCGCGAGAAAGGGGCTGTTGGGGGTAACTTCGATGACGTTCCTCGTAGTAGTGCTCCATACGCCTTTCATCACCATATCTTGACGGACTTCTGTAGCTTTCAGCATCTTTTGAGTCGGTCCTATCGAAACCAGGAGGATAATCGGAGTGCAACGCATGTGTTGGAGCAGGAGATGGGGATGATTGCGCCATTGGCTGATGCAGTCCAAATTGGCCTTGAGCTGAATATAATTGGGGAGAATTGGCAGTAAAACGAGAGATTAGATGTACGAGAGAACGAAGAAGGGGACGAAAAGGTGCCTGAGGACGAGCTTCGCACAGAAGGGACTGGTGAAACCGGCGCTTCTCCAGAGAGGTTCCCGCCTCACAGCCCACAACAGTGCCATTCCAAGTCTCCTGACCTTGACACACATCAGAATTTGGCTTGAAAACAGGAGTTCGGAGCTGATAATTCTAATGAGTACCACCTGCGTGTAGGAGATGCTTCAGTTTGAGTTCTGAACTACTGAATGCTGTTCGAGAAGACATAAGTTGGTCAGGATCATTGTTAAGAGGGGGTTTTAGTTACAGGAAGCGATTCTCTTTCGTGGTAGCTTCCATAGTTCTCTTGAGCCATTTTGAAGGGCAAAGCGGGCTTGTACTTTGCAGGATTGGGACCGTAGCAGGCACGTTTGACGTAGTCAGCGTTTGTCGCGCATGCTGTGTCCGTGTAGTGGTATTTGCGTATGGTGAGGTAGTATGCTCCAGCGGCCGGTTTATGGAGAGGGACGTAGAATCCGTGAGGAGGAACTTGGTCGAGCGTTAACTTCTTCGGCGCTTGATCTTCCTGAGGTGCAGTGGCATTTTGAGTGGCAAGAACGATGTTGTTGCCATCCGTCATTTCGTTGACCTCTACAAGAGTGGAAGGGAGCGATTCCTGAGGCTCAAACTTGAGTTGGTTTCTCGTGAATCGCGTTGCTTGTTCCTGCTTTGGTTTCGTTCTGCCTTGAAGTTGCAAGTTGATCATGTCCTTGAATTTGTCGGCAAAGAAAAGATCGGCGTGGATATCATTCGCAAGTCGGGTCCACACGAACGTGTTGATCTCGTTCATCATGGTCTCCAGGCGCGGGAAGAAGTCGCTCTCCAGCCTCTCCCTCGAGAAGTGTTCCACTGCATACGTCGTGCGAGTCATCTTCAATCGATGGGTAACAGGAATATCGGCATTAAGGTCCCACTCTTGAAGGTAGTCAATGATGCGGTAGTGACGAGCGAAGCCGGCGAAGATCTTGAAACGCACCTCCTCCTCGGCGAGCTGCTCCTCCTTCGAGTCGGGGACAATCACTTGAAACGTGAAGTAGTGCGTATTGTAGAAGAAGGTCTCTGGAGTCTCATCAGTATTGTAGAGACGAGGCACTGTCACCATGTAGACGACCTTTTCACGATTCTCGATCACCTTCTCAATGTCATCGCGCCATTCAGCAACAGTGGCCATCTCCAACTCGGGTTGTTCGATTTTCTGACCTGCAAAGATGTAAGTACTCCAATGGGCGTTGCGATTGCACCACGAGGACTCCAGAAACTCCAAACGATCTTCTGTCAAATGATCATCCTTGGTAGGCTCAATGATGGGGAAATTGCGTCTAACAGGGAATGGAGATTCCGCAGAGGGTCAGGATTGGACAACCCAGGGCTGAATGAGTGGGAGAGAAGCACGTACTTTGGAGTGCCGAGAAAGCCTCCGAATCTCTGGCATACTTTGTAGACCAGTTGGTTGTTGGCAACTTCATAGATTTCCTGTGATAAGGGCAAAGGGGAATTAGAGGCCTGATTCTGGAATGGGAACTGAGAAAGGACGGAATGGCGGTTGAACGGCAGTTCATCGAAAATCTCGCACGTACTCGAGCACATGGGTTGTTTACCTGATTGAGAGCATGAGATGACTCGTAAATAGTAGCGAGTACGAATACAAGGAAGGCAAACAGAAGATAGCTCCTCATGTTGATGCGAGAGTGGGAAGAAGAGGAAAGATGTCTGCCACGGGTGTTGGGAGGCACTCGTGAGGATGACAGATGAGAGGCAAGCAAGTTCGAACGAGTTTCAGCAAAAGGACTTCATGTACGTAAGGCGCCACTTCAGAATGAAGTGCCATTAGGGACACAGAAAGTGCGTCGCTTCGAAGCACTCGGTGGCTCACTCCCCATGAGTACAGTTTCGAATGAACTCCGCAACGATGCTCCTGGTGGTGCAAATTCTTCAGAGCAGGTGACTCCAGCCCACTCGACCTCCACTCAAGGTGCTCAAGCCCTATGGGATCCGATTCTGCAAACTTGGCTCTACACCGATCCAGCGACTGGCAACGAGTACGAATGGAATCCATCTGCGCAGACATATGTGCCTAGAGTACGATTCATTGTGTTTCGTTGCTTTTGCGATCCTTCTTGTCCGGAAAAAAGCATGTTAGACCGACTTCATTCCCGCCCGTTTTGCTGCTTGAATTCCGCCCTAACCTCCTCTTGCTTTCCTTTCATTCCCCTTGATTATAGTTGAAAGAAGAGGATATTATGCGTCAAAGGTCGTTATACATTGCGCCAAGTGTGGAGAAGCGCCCATCACACTCGAAGAAGGAACAGGTCGCTCCTGGAGCTCCTGTATCACTGTTGGAGCTGGCAACTGGTAACCGATTTCAGAGAGATCACGGCGAGAGTCGAATATTGGAGGGAGCTGATGGCATGAAGTATGTGCAGCCCAAGGTGAACAAGACGATCTATGTTCGCGGTTTGCCAACGGATGTAACTGAGGAGGAGATGGTCTCGTTCTTCTCTCGAGCAGGTGTTCTGAAGAAGGACCCGACGACCCGAACCGAAACGTTCAAGCTATACAAGGACGAAAACGGACATTACAAAGGCGATGGTCTGGTGAGCTTCTTCCGAGCTGAGTCTGTCGCACAGGCGTTTAAGTTGTTGCATGAGGCCCACATACGACCGGGATTCCCTGTGTTGATCGAGGAGGCCAAGTTCAAACTGGAACCTGGAACTACGGTGAAGACGAGTCGTCGACGAGGTAAGCGCAAGAGGAATCAACAAGATCCGAGCAAGGCTGGCCATTCGAATGGCGCCAATGATGTCAAGGACGAAGACGACGTGTCAATGCACAGTGGTGACGAGGATGACGAGAATGAGGACAGAGAGGAGGTGACCGAGTCCGGCAGTTCCAACGCGAAACATTCTGCTGAGGTGAAGACTTCTACGACCACTACTACGACTAACCCTGCTGCAGTATCTTCAACCTCTGCTAAGATTCCACTGAAAGAGTTGAAACCTATGATTCCGAAGAAGAAGAAGAAGTTGTACGATCAGAACGAGGAACTTGGTTGGGAAGAGAAGGAGCAGAAACACATCATCCTGAAGCATGTCTTCCGTCCAGAGCAGGCGTTTGGGAGCATCACTTTCTACGATGAGCTGAAGGAGGAAATTATGGAGGAGGCGAAGAAGTTGGGACACGTGGAGAGTGTCAAGGTGTTCGAACGCAGTTCCCTCGGTGTCGTTGCCATCAAGTTCTCAACGAGCTCAGCAGCGGAGAAGTGCCTTTCGCTGATGAATGGAAGAATATTCGACGGCAACAGAATAGCGGCAGAGTACTACGATGGATTCACAAACTACACCGTTTCTGAGAAGGAGGACGAAGTCGCAGCGAGGGACTCGAACTGGGCGGACTGGCTTGAGTCCGACAAGTCATAGCCATCAGAATTGTACATAAACACCATCTAGCTATCAAATTCAGCCAGTCCTAACATCATCCTGAGGAGAAGTGGGAAGACACCCTAGCTGGCCAAGGGGAGGAGGCTTTCGTAGACCCATCCGATCCTGTGTCCGAAACATGGAAGCGAAAAACGGCTTCTACTAGATTCATCTGCGTCCTTGTCCTGTACATATGCTCCAATCTGCAAGGAGCGGTATTGTTAAGCTCTCTCAGCGGCATGTTGGCCATCATGCTAAGGCGCTGGTCCATAGAGATGGTAGGAGAAGCTTCAGCAACTTGCAACGAAATGTGCGCTCCCACCGCTTCCTTTCAGCCTTTCATCTTCGTGAAGTCGTTTAAAATGGACTTTTTTGTATAATTCATTGACATGTGTTGTTTATCATCGAGCTACAGCCGTTGAAGGTGATCTTCTTTGGAACGATTTGGCCAGAGCCTTCCGCGAGTGCTGCCGGCGTCAGGACCATGTCTTTGTTGAAACTCACGCGCGAAATGGGTTGCGAAGTACACTTCTGTGCTCCGGCGAGAATACACATGGCTCCGATCGCTGTGTTCGACATGTTGGGCATACAAGCGCACGGACTTGGAGCGATCAATAGCGCCGAAGTGGATGAGTGTGTCCAGGAAATTCAACCCGATTTGGTGATCTTTGACCGTTTCATCACTGAGGAGATGTTTGGTTGGCGTGTGCGGAACGTCTGTCCGGAGGCAGCGCATGTTATCGACACCCAAGATTTGCACTTCCTTCGTCATGCCCGGCAGCACATTGTAGAGGAGCAGCTGGTCGTTTCCGATTCACACCTATGGGATCCTTCTTCTTCACCGCAGTTAGCAGCCACCTCTGTCTCGAATACGACCGGAACGAGCGCATCTCTCTTTTCCTCTTCTCTTCTTCCACTCTCTTCTTCCTCACCGCCTACTCGCCACAACAACCCCTACACTGCAAGCGTGAACTCTAAATCTTCGTCTGGGGATGCATCGTCGGCTGCTTGTCTAATTACCGACGTGGACTACTATCGCCAATCATTGTTGAAATACGGACCTATGCTCGATCAGTCAACCGATCCACTGCGCAACATCGTTACAGCTTCGAAGAGAGTGAATGTTATGCAAGTGGCAAAGCGATACCCGGTCGTACACGCGAATATGATGCGCGAGCTCGCGGCGATTCATCGCTCCGATTTGGTACTCCTCGTTTCCCATTTCGAGAAAGACCTCTTAATCCGTCATTTAGGCGTATCCCCTAACAAATTAGAGGTGGCGCCTTTCTTCTACGAGAACGTCCCCCACACTACTTGGAAGCAGTTCAAGAACAAGGTTGGTTTCTCGATGATTGGTCACTTTAAGCATCCTCCGAATAGAGATGGTGTACATTGGATGAAGCATGAGATCTGGCCCCGAATCAAGCGCAGCATACCGTCCGCGACGATCGACATTTTCGGTGCGCATCCGGAGAAGAGCGATATGGCTCTCACTGATACCTCCACTGGTTTTCGTGTGGTTGGAACGCTGAAGCCAGAGGAGCTCACGACAAGACTACAACGAGCCCGATTGAATCTAGCTCCTCTTCGATACGGCGCTGGCATCAAGGGCAAGATCGCCGAGAACTGGTTCTCTGGAACCCCATGTGTGACGACGAGTATTGGTGCCGAAAGCATGACATCCTATCTACGACAAGCTGTTGGAACGATGGCGCAGTCATTTGGAGGAGACATTGCGGATACAGCCGAGGAGTTTGCCCAGGCCGCAGTTTCTCTGTACATTGACGCCACGCGCTGGCATCGCGCTCGTGCGGCTGGCTACGAAATTCTGACACACAACTTCAACATGGCCATCAACGGACCGCAGATTCAAGATGCGCTGTGGAGAGTGGTCGAGGAGCAAGGGCAGCTGCGCGATGCGAATCTCATGGGCGCCATTCTCTGGTCTGCTGGGTACCGATACAATGAGATGTTTGGAAGGTTTGTGCAGATGAAGACCTTGGCATCCCAACAACAGGCGACCAAGTTCGTCAACGACACCAAGACAGCAGTAACAGCAGCAGCGGCGGCTTCTACATCTTCATCATTATCAACACCACCTTCTTCTTCGAAAGATTCAAAATTAGCTGAATCTTACCCCAACGAAAGCGAAGATCAAGAAGTGAACAAGGCGAGGCGGTTGGAACACTACGTGCACCCTAACAACGACGCGAAGCGAACCAACCGCGAGACCTTCACGCCTCACAGCTCCAACAAGACTGCCACCCACCTTCCTCAAGATCAACAAGAGGGCGCTAGAGCAGCCCAGCCCTCTTCGTTTGGGCAATCATCGGAGGTTGATGAGAAGAACCGACAGTTCGTGTTTGGAGTTCTGGCCGCCGAACAGGAGAGGCTCTCCAGCACACGGAACGCCAAGGCTAGCAGCAGGACCAACAAAGCTCACCTTTCGGATATCGACGAATCCGCTTTCGTATCATTTAAGAAGAGCCTCACGAAGTAGTTGTACCATAAACCACACACACGTGACATGCACACCCTGCTTCGGCGTGGCAATCTTCACTCGCTGCTTGACTTCATATTCTGCCACACATATGGCTCGCTCATGGTGACCCTTGCTTGTTGTATTGACTGCTCAACTTAGATTCTCGGAAACATTGCTGTACCGTCTTGAAGTCCGCAAACTGCTGCGTTTGAATCAACTGATTTGTACATCGATTTCCATGAACTCTCGGGACGGCACACCTTCAAAATCACCCAATAACCTTGGACCAGAGACTCATTTATCGGAAGAGCAGATCGAATTACGGATCCATCGCCTTCGAGAGCAGCAAAAGATATTGCAAAGGAATGCGAACGTGCATACGCCATCGTCTTCTTCTACTCCTGCCGCACCCGCATATGATCCTGGAGATGTGTTGAAAACCGAGTATAGGTTCAACAGAACTGAGAAGGACGACATTGAAGCGAAGGACTCTTGGGAAAAGCAATTGGCGAAGACGTACGACGAAGGCCTTTTCAAGGAGTTTGCACTGGCCGATTTGAGCCAGTACAAGCGTGGAAAGGTGCGCCACATCACGGCTCATGTTCAATCTCTTGACATATTTCCGTTCACTGGCTAACCTGTCTCGCGATTGACTGTGCAAACCTCTCGGTGTTCAGATCGGACTGCGCTGGAGAGTTGAGAAGGAAGTCCGAAGTGGGAAAGGAGAGACGATATGTGGTAACAAGGTTTGCAGTCACACGATGGGCTTGGAGCAGTACGAGGTACGAGAAGACGATCGGTTCGCGCTGCGTCAAGATGACATCCATTCCGGACAAAATGGCCCTGTTGTTGCCGCTTCATCCTAACTTTGACCTTTTACAGATACCTTTTAAGTACAGAGAGGCAGCAGAGGACAAGATGACGCTGGTGAAGGTGACAGTTTGCCCAGAATGTGCTTCGAAACTACAGCATCACTCTAGGCACGAGAAGGTCCGTGATCACCCTCAAACTTCTGTATCAACACTTCACGGCACTCTTTCACATGATTCCCATATCGATACCGAACGAAAACAACTACAGCGCGCGGAAATCACGTCCTTGGACCAAACCTTTCCATCGAATCCTCCCTCTTCCTCAGCATATAATACGCAGCAAAATAACAAAAAGAGGCTTTTGAGTCATCCTACACCCGACGAATCACTATATGAGGCTAAAAGGAGCAAAACACATGATGACATCCCACCGCTCTAATCCATCCCTGTTTACCCTGCCCCGCCTGTAAATTGTGTTCCAATATACCCATAGCTGTTTAATGGTCCTCCTAATCGAGGAAACGCGCCATTCAGGCTGTGAGTGATGTCATGGGGGTATGTCTGGAAAAGTCCAGCTTCGTCAGTGGGAGGTTCTGTTCCGCAGCATCACTGCACCTCAGACCTCTTGTGCCATGTCTTCTGCACTTTCCGGAGGAGGAAAGCGTCACGTGGTCTACTATCATAACCCTGAGGTTGGAAACTTCCATTATGGTCCTAAACATCCAATGAAACCTCACCGGCTGGCCTTGACGCACTCGCTTGTAATGGAATACGGTTTACTCGACAAAATGGATGTCTTCATCCCCAAACGCGCCACATACGATGAATTGGCTCAGTTTCATTCCCCTCAGTACCTTGATTGGCTCATGGGGTATGTGCTCTTGTAGATAGTCCCCTGTTTGTGTTCCGCCATTCGCTGGGTCTCCCCTTCTCCCGTTTCTGCCTCATTCTCCCTAGTTTGTTGTTTATTTGATAGAGTACTGACCATGCTGCGATAATCTCCTATTTTTTCTGGATAGCATGACGTCTGAGTTGCCGAATGCGCGACCTGATTTCTCGATCGAAGATTGTCCCCGTTTCCCGTCTCTTTATGACTTTTGCCAATTGTATGCTGGTGGTAGTATTGAAGGAGCTTGGAAGCTGAATCAAAAGAGGACTGATGTGGCGATTAACTGGGCTGGAGGCCTGCATCATGCGCGAAAGTCTGAAGGCAGTGGCTTTTGCTACGTGAACGACATTGTGCTTGCCATCATCGAGTTGTTGAGGTATCATCCTCGCGTTTTGTATATTGATATCGATATTCATCATGGAGATGCCGTTCAGGATGCCTTCTATCATACGGACCGAGTGATGTGCGTGTCATTTCACAAGTACGCGCCCAACTTCTTCCCCGGTACTGGTAGCGTGAATGAGATCGGACATAAGGAAGGCAAGCACTACTCTGTGAATGTGCCCCTGAAGGATGGTATTGACGATACGAACTACCTCAAGATGTTCAAGCCGATCATTAGCGACGTGATGGAGTTTTACCGTCCCACAGCAGTCGTCCTGCAATGTGGTGCCGATTCTCTGCGTGGTGATCGAATTGGTAACTTCAACCTCTCCATCAATGGGCACGCCGAGTGTGTGCGATTCGTTTCTTCATACAATCTGCCGACTTTGGTGGTCGGAGGAGGTGGCTATTGCATCAGAAATGTGAGTCGCTGCTGGACCAATGAGACCGCCGTTTTGCTTGACGTTGATCTTCCCTTTGACCTTCCCGACAACGAATACTTTGCGCATTTCGCGCCCGACTTCAAACTACAAAACACCGGCATGGAGGCGGAGAATCAGAACACTCGCGGTTACCTGGACTCGCTCCTCACCCAAGTCCGCAAGAACATCCGCACCCTGCAACATGCGCCGTCCGTGCAAATGACAGCCATCCCGCCTTCTCTCTACGACGACATCATGGACAACATGGACGAGGACGAAGAGGACAAGGACGCAAACGAAGAGTACCTGCGCGAGACTGGGCCCGATCGCAGCATGCCCAGATCCCCTCCACGACCGAACCCAACCGCAGAATTCGATGGAGGAGCTGAAGAACGCAGCAGCACTAGCAACACCAACAACACCAACACCAACACCAACACCAACAGCCATGACGTTGCCGCCAAGGAAGATGCCACCGCAGCAATGGATGCAGATGACGACAGAGGCGCATCAACCGCAGCAGCAGCAGCAGCACAGCAGGCTAAGCATCAACAAGAATCTCAGGCTTCCCCAACAGCGCAAATGATGGACGTGGAACGTTATCCTTCGCCCACTACGACGAACAACAACACCAATGACACTTCTGATGCCAACACCACCCCCATCACCAACTTCAGAGGCCAAGTTTTCGACCAAGGATGTGAATAGTGTCACCCTCTCCCATTCGTCCGACTCAATTCCAATCCGACTACGGTCGCAACGCCAGGAATATCGCCCGGTGCAACCCCCTCCTTGCTCCACTGACCCCTCAAGCTCCGACCCGCCCTCTTCTTCTTCTTCCATCGCATATTGCGATCACGATTTGACCCGTAGAGAAGCCGAAGGTGCAACATGAATGGCTACAACAGCTCGTTGGCGATTGGGACGCCGAGGCGAGGACCGTGACGGGACCCGACATGTCCTTCGTCATCAGCAAGTCCAAAGTGTGAAAACGATTGGAGGCATGTGGATCACCTGTGAGGCGATTGGTGAGCACGCTGGAATGTCTGAAGGACACCACTCGGTCTTCACCGTTGGGTACGACCCGAAGAAGGGCAAGTATGTCGGTTCGTTCATCTCTAGTGGTTATACGAAGGTAACGTGGCAACAAACTGACACTGAGTTGCAAAGGCCCGAGCTGGAATGACCCCAACAAACTGGTCGACTTTGTGGAAGAGCTCGAAATCGTCTCCCCTGATCACAAGAGGCTCGTTTCCAAGTGTATTGATGATGGAAAATCGATTCCCTTCAACACCATCGCATACCACCGCACCAATTGAGTGGCACATTTTACCCCATCTCTTGGCAGATTCCAGACGCAACACTTTCGCCATCTCTGGTCTTCAATGACTGAATGCTACGGTGAAATATACTCAAATTCAATCTAAACTTGGTGTACTTCTGTCAATTGACGTTAGCAGATGGAGGGATCGCATACAGGCGTGACCCCTCCATCTGCATTCCGTCTCTGCTGGGGGAACGAAGCCCGAAGTTTGGAATAACAGTCCCGTCTGCGAAGTCCTCAGCCTCAGATCGCCCCTTCGTCTGAGTTCCGCCTTCTGTCCCAAAATGCCATCGTTTGAGGACTTCCTCGTTGGCGCAAAGCATCAATTACAGGTCACAGGACCCAACCGCATGATCTGTGCACTGGTCGTCTCCGTTCTCGAAGACATGGTTCGCTCGCTCAATCAAGGTACATTAAACACATTTAATGACCAATATTGTATTCTGTATGCCAGCCTTTTCCGTGATCGGAGATGATACACAGCCAGTGGATGCCGATTTGCCACCGAGCGACTTATCCGCTTCTTTCTTCCCTCCTCTTACCCAATCCTCCGTGAACCTCTGTTGAAACTTGTTAAAAATATTGTTAGACAAATCTATGAAGGACGAAATTGAGGCTCAGAAGATAAGTAGGCGAGTATTGTCGAGGCGTTCAAGTCAGGTCCATCCTGCCCCAAAATCCCGTAAGTTGGCCTCAGCACAGCGATTATGTAGCGATGCTCTTGAGTTTCTCGTGGAATATCTGCATGGTGGCAAGAAGCTGTCTCGTAATTCGGCAAAGCATGCGTATCGCAACTTTCACACTGCAATCACCGATGTGCGCACATCTGGCCTCGTTGTGAATCTGTCTGAGCAAGAATTCGATTTTGCTTGGGGTACGTTACCCTTTTCAAGTTGGGTCCAGCCATGTGGGCTCACTGGAAGACTAATAGAGGCCTTGCCGCGTGTTCGACTGAGATCCCCTTCTCACAGTCCCTGTTGAGTACCTTTTCCACTCTCATGGTTGCTTTTTCTTTATTGCTGGCCTTTTGAAGGTGTTTTTGTGAATTGAAGACTGACCTATGCCTTGTGTGCAGAGGTGGACACTATGAAGAGGTTGGTCAGTGATCCTGAGATGTGCCTTGTGTTCTGGATCGATGAGGAACATGTTGATGAGAAAACGATGGCCTTCTATGAGACCGAGTTGGTTATGATCGTGCCGTGCCTTTCGAAGCACTTGGACGACCGTTTGGAGCTGCTACAACCTCTGTCGTGTTCAAGCTCGACTGCCTGTGGAACTGGCTTTCATCTGAATAAGAACAACACCTTTCAAGGTCGCTTTCGCATCGTCGCGAATCCCAGGAATCCGCAGAAGCTGTTGCCAGTGTTACAAAGGGCTGGACTGATGAGTTATCCTCTTCTCCTTCTGAGTTCGAACATGATCGTCTCTGGCCTGACCCCAAGCATAGAAATCCAAGCCGTCAGAATGGTCAAGTCAGACGTACTTCTATCGTCAAGAGACATCGATATCCGCAACTTTTGCCACATGGCGTCGGTGATATGGCTGAATCCAGCGATCGACCCGTCGACGCTTGGTTCCCCTCCTCGTGAGAAGGTCGAAGAGGCCCGCCGCCACATCTTGTCAGGTTCTGCTCGACACGGAACTTTCGTCTTTGAATTGGCGTCTGTATCTGCATTCACGGAGTTCATAGAAACGATGAGAAGTTGGCTCTGTCGTGCTCCATCACTTCGCATCCTCTTCTCTCATCACAACTTTCGCACACTCACTGGTCATGAACCTCTGCCGGACTACTCTTCATCGACCATTACACAGGTACTGCTTTCTCTGAGGACAAAGATGGGCTTCGCCAAAGTTCCGGTGCTCGTATTCTCGACCGAGCTCTCAGCACTTCACGATAGTGTCTACTCCCTTCCCATTTGCAAACCCACAAGTTCTTTGGACGAGACTATAGACTTGGCAGCAATGTGGCCGTTGGCATGGGCGCCTGATTGGTCACTGTTCGACGCTCTGGTGAAGGAGGCAACTTGGACCGGAGAGGTTCACATCTTCGACATCTCGTGCTTCAATCTCCTCTCCTCTAATGGCACCATCGACCCCTATATCATCACTACCATCCATGGACAAAAGAAGTATCGGTTCAAGTGCAAGAAGCAGGATCGCATTACCGAGCCTTCATGGGCGAGTTTGAACTGGACAATTCCAGTCTCATCATCTGACACACTTCACGTTAGAGTCATGAGCCACGATACGTTTGCGAAAGACAGCTGCTTAGGAGAGGTGTATCTTGTAGTGAAGGACTGCTTCAAGTCACCAATGCCACTCATGGAGACAACGATGGTGCTTCATCCGCCAAAGGCTCACTCGAAGACCAGCGGCACCATCACGATCAAGCTTGGACTGACCATCACTTCTCGAAGTGGGGAACATTCCCACTCAGATGGCTCATCAGAGGAGATGAAGAGCTCAGACGCGATCATAGAGGAGGCAAGGAGCGTAAGAATCAGAGGAGCGCATTTCGGCAGACCTCTCGGAGACTCTCTTCATCGTTCTGAGGAGATTGGTGTGCGCCACATCGCCCACACCTGTATATTGTACATTATGGAGAATGGACTCAATTCGGTTGGCATCTTTAGAGTGGTTGGAAGTCGAAAGAAGGTGAGAGAGGCGCAGATAACGATTGACGCGGAGAGAGAAGTTCAACTCGATGATCCCTTCGTTACTGCCTCCTTGTTGAAGCTGTATCTACGCGAATTGCCTGACCCCATCATCTCTCACAACATATACAAGCAGTTTCTACAGCTACAGCACATTCCGAGTTACAAACAGCTGCTTCCAGAGATGAAGCTTCTACTCCGCCAACTATCACAAGTACATCGAGATTTGCTGGCTGACATCCTGGAACTGATGAAGACAATCGCGGAAAGCGAATCAATCAACATGATGAACACGAGAAACCTCGCGACGACCATAGCACCGACACTTTGCATCTCCAAGTCCATGAACACGCTCATCGACATCAACGAGCTTCTACTGGACACCAATGCTGTCATTGACCTTGTACAAGTAGCCATTCACTACAATCGCTATTTATTCCCGGAGTCCTTGGAGGATGAAGAGCTCCCCAAGGAGCTGGACCAAATCGACGAAAGTTCAACGCGCTTAGATCGGTCTCCTCCTTCTTCACCTGAACAGAGTGATGACACTTCTTGACTGTAATATACTCCTCCCACAATCTCGGGTGAGCGATAGAACCCCAAATGCCCCTAGAGTCCATCTTGATGGAGCGTTTCATGTCCTCACAGCGCGTTCGCATATCATGACCCCTATAGGGGCCCCTGGAGGTAACA
>Ga0307375_10003356_pt1 | contig 15799 bp, 11 predicted proteins | sample TR1MG_FD_202531 | JGI IMG/M metagenome (GOLD analysis project Ga0307375, IMG submission 202531) | Soil microbial communities from Risofladan, Vaasa, Finland - TR-1 | ecosystem: Environmental > Terrestrial > Soil > Coastal area > Acid sulfate soil | place: Finland: Risofladan, Vaasa | collected... | reverse complement strand
CTGCGGGCGACAGGGACTCGATCGGCCACAATCGGGCTATTTCTACAAACGCCGAGTCGCACAGCGCAAAGGCCACCTCCTTGTTAGACGTGTACCCGTAGTACCCGGCATCTAGGGGCATTCCAGACCGCGCACTGCTATAGCCGGCGCCGCCCCCCGAGATCTGGAGGTCGGTACCTATACGTTGTACGAGATCACCCAGATCTCGATAACGGAGGCCATAAATATGAAACCAGAAAGGAAAAGTATTCAACACGATAGTCTGCTGTCGCCTGAGACACAGATTCATACCGCGCAGATTGTGCACATTGAGGATATCGGCCTGAGCATTCCGCACGACCGGCATGCTCCGTCAGGCAGTGCAATTGTTGCGCAGGGTACCGAGCAGCTGCTGAGCATCTCGCGTAGGGATAAGGGTTTTTTGCACCAGTTTGGCGTCATCACTACACCGTCTACGGGGATGCAAACTGCGGTAGTGTACTTTCGCGCAGACGCGGAGTTGCACGTGCTCGCGATGACCGACGCCGAAGCTGAAGTCCTGGCTTTTCTATCGGACGCTCAGAGGAGCGGTACGCTGAATGTCCTGTGGGTCACACCGACGGGGGACCGGCGGCTTTCGCTTCTGCCGTTCGATGACTGCTTAGTGAGGATGCTCAGAGATGCGAGACGCGCATTAACATCGGACGTTCTTTCGTCGATGTATGATGCAGTTGAGGCCCTGCACTACGCCCTACGCCGGGACATACTACATGAGCAGGGCGTTGACGCTAGTGTGGTGCGACAAAGCGTCGTTCATTATGTAGCGACGCGGGCCACACTTGACAGGGCAGGTAAGTTGTCAGGTCCCATGTTAGTGACGAAGCACTAGAGGCTTGATATTCACGAACGGGCCCCGGAATTTCGGGGCTCGTTCTGTTTTGGACATCAAGAGGCGAAGGGAGCACAAATGGGCGAAGAGCTGGCGCGTGCAAACATAGGCGAGGAATGCCCGAGGTGCGTAATCCGAACGCTGGTTCATGCAGGCGAAGGCGCACATTCGATCTACCGCAATCTAGTTCCAGCCCGATTCGCTGAAGAATTTGGCGCAAATGACCTGCCCCCTTAAACGTACCAGTCATTTGGAAGGAATTCCGGTTGGATTTTGGATCTCCGGCGGATGTTCCGTTCGTCGCGCCGTGCTGAAAGGCACAATTGCGACGAGCGGATCCAATTGAAATCCACTATCCTTCCACCACAGTGACTGCCCCAAAGCCACTCCGGTTCGACGCTTGGTGCAATCGACCTAGAACATGTGGGAAGGACTATGCGACTCGACGCACCACTCGTAGGCTGGTTTCATCTGTCGGACGAGGAGACCGCTCGCGCGCGAGACTTCCTCCGCCGCTGTAATGGCGAGGATGCGGTCGATGAACTGGGCTTCGGGATCTTGAGGGACGGGTTCTCGGATCAGTTTTACCCTGGCACCAGCACCGTCATGACACAGCCCCGTTATCTTCTCTTCATCCCGGCGATCTACCGCTTTATGGAGCGGACGCTGGAACGACGGAAGGGCGCGATCGAGGACTTATTGCGGCGCAGCCGCGAGATGCAGGACCAGCTGCGAGACGTGCTGGCGGATACTTACGGGCACAAGCGGGGACACGGTGTTATCGGCATCTCCGCGAGAGAGCCCGAGCGCTATCCGTCTGCGATCTACTGGGCGTCACTCCGAACACTCGGCATCTTCAGGCGTCCCGGCATGATCGAGGGCGATTATTTGCGGTCGCTCGGAAATCACTACGAGGCCAGCCGAAGCGATTCGAACAACGGCGATCCGGTCGCGGAGGTAGCGGCCTCGGCACCCGCGTGGGATCGCAATTTTCCATACCAAGAGAATGGGGAACCCGTGCAGGACGCACGTGGGCACTTTGTCGAAGGCATCGGCTTCGAGTTGTTGCCCGAGGAGGCAACCTACCTGGCCGACTGTTACCTCCGCCCCGACACAAGGGATCAACGCGCCACCGCGCTCGAGAAGTCGCTGCTCGCATCCTTAATCGAACGAAGGAGAAAAACGAGCTTCGCCTTCCCCTGGGACGTAAAACCGCCGCCGCACCTGGAGCAATCCGTTGATGACGCGAAGCATTTCAGCCTGCTCGCTCGCGGTGCCACGCTCCAATACTACTTCTGGCTGATCGACGCACGTCGTAAGCAGGGCTGGGAAGTGCCGGACGCCGACATCGAGTCCTGGTTCGCCTTGTGGTGGGACGAGGGGCGGCCCCAGTTGCTCGATTGGCCGGAGGATGAATTCCTTTTACGACGAGCTCGAGACGTACGGCCTGCGCGGAAGGATGCGACCTTCCTCAGGGACTGGCTGCGCCACTGCCGCGACGCGCGGACCGCCGGTTCGTTCCTTCGCGATGAGGCGAGCCGGGCCCTCATCGTCGAGCGGGAGCGAATCTGCAAGCCGCGAAAGGCGCGGCTAACCCATCACAAACATCTCGAGACGTGGAATCGGGTGCTGCCCGAGTCAAAGCGCATCTACCAGCTCGACTTCCGCACCTCGATTGGCTCGGTGTTCGTGCAGCGAATCGTCTCTGGTCTTGGCGACGCGGACTCGGCTCGGGCTAGTGCCCGATGACCGCGCCAAAAGAGATGTTTCTTCCCGCGAACAGGAACGAGTGGACGTCGCTCGTCCGGCCGCCGGAGGGCTATCGCCTCCATTGTGCAATCGGCACGACCTTCGGGTTGGACTTCACGGCGCTCACGGCGCTGCTGTTGGCGATGCTTGATCAGCCCGCTGGCGAGGCGGCGTGGGAGCAGCACGCCCGTCGTTTGCAGGCCATTACCACCCTCGATGAACGAGTACGTGTGCTCGTCCATCGGAGCCAAATCCACGGCGATATCCGTCCGTCCAATCGAGTATTCGCCCTTCTCGATCGGATCGTTGACGACGTACATCTCGAGAATGTCGCGTTTCACCCGAAGGTATGGGTACTCAAGTACGTACCGCGACGACCAGTGGACCTCGAAGCGCGCTCCACCCGGAAAGCCCAGGAGCCAGCGAACGATGCGATCTATCGCCTCCTGTGTACGAGCCGAAACCTTACACTCTATTCGAGTTGGGAGGCGGTCGCTCGCTTCGATGGCCGCAGCGCCAGCGCGAGCGAGAACGAAGCCACGGCCATGGGGCGCGGGATTGCGGCATTCTTCGTGCGCGTGATGAAGCAGGCGAGTCCCCTCTCTCCTCCGTTGCGCACGCTGCTTCGGGAACTGCCGCACATCGCCTTCTCGACCGAGCGGAGTAAGGCCGTCCAATCGTGCGAGTTCCTATGGCAGTGGCCAGGCGAGCATCCCCTGATTGAGTCCATCAAATCGGGCGGTCGAACCGCGCTCGTCGTCTCTCCCTTTGTGCGGGCGGGTATTCTTAGGGAACTGGCTGCGCGTTTCAAGCGACTCTTCGTCGTTAGTCGGCAGGAAGAGTTGGACGCCTTCTGGAATGAGTCGATCGAAAAGATCATTCCGCGAAAAAACGTCTGGGTGGTCAAACCCGACGCCGCCGATGAGGATTCCACGGAAGGGGTTACCGCTCAGTCCCTCGATCTGCACGCAAAGCTACTTTTTTGCGAATACGCGCGAGTCGGTGGGACGGCGCGCACCGAGACCTGGCTTGGATCGGCGAACGCGTCACCACGCGGATGGGGCCGTGCGGGCGGAACCACATCCATGAACTGCGAAGCGATGATCCGGTTCACTCCAGGGATCCGACCAGAGCAGTTCCTGGAGCAATTCGCGTACCGGCGCAACGCGTCGGATGCCGAGAAAGAAAATCCGGTCTTGAACGGGTGGATTGAGCCCTATATCCCGCGGCCACCTGACGCGGAAAACGAGGAAGAACGAGTCGATGGCGTGCTCGATGCGGCTACGAAGGCGCTTGCTTCCCTCGCTCTCACTGCACGCCTCGAACGTTCCGGAGAGTCGATCGTATTCGTGCTTCGGGCGAGCGACCCGCTTGCTTGCCAAACCGTATTTTCGAATTACCCAGAGATCGGCTTCCACGTGGTCCCGTTGGGGCTCGCAGAGGGTAGCGAGAGTCGCTGGGCTGACCTCGCCGGTCTCGCAGAGGGCGATCTTCGCTTCGAGAACCTCGCGATTAGCGAAACGGGAACGTTTCTACTGATGCGACTGACGCATCGTCCCTCCTCGCGCCAGAAGCACTTTGTAATCCAGGTCGCCCTCGACGTAGAAGAAGGCTTCTGGGCAGAGCGGCGCAAAGCCTTCCTGAGAGCCAATCTGTCTCCGAGCGACTTTCGCCTCTTCCTCCGTTCGATCCTGTTCGATGGTGCGGCGGATCCGGAGACGTTTGGAGGTGCAGAAGGCGGCGAGAAGGGCACGCGCGGAGCTCCGATCGGGGCGCGCGCACCGACCCTCCTCGACGACATGACCGTCGAGGACATTCTGCATGCCTGCACTCAGGATCGCTCGCGGATCGACGAGGTCGATCGGCTACTCAAGATGTTCGAAGGTACCGAGCACGTCGACGCGCCATTTCGGACGTTCTGGGCCAATTTCCGTGAGGCAATGCGGACAACGGAGAAGGCGGAACGCTGGTGAGCGAGCTGCATGAGTTCCAGGTGGCTGCGGTCGAGCGTATCTGTGACCAGCTTAACTCGGAAAATGGCTCGCGCCGTTTCTTGTTGGCGGATGAGGTAGGGCTGGGAAAGACTATGGTCGCGCGCGGCGTGATCGAGGAACTCCGTCGACGGAGTGACAGCCGCAAGGGAGGTGTCTGCATCTATCTCTGCTCCAATCTCGAGATCGCCGAGCAGAACCGGGACAAATTGACAAGCGAGAAATCGAGCGAGCCGCCCACGCGGCTGACGCTTATCCCGCTGCGCGCAGCGACGATCCATCAGTCTCGGGCAAGGGGGAAGGCGCAGCTATTCGTGTTCACACCCGGCACGTCGCTCCATCTGGTAGGCGCCACCGGGGTTAAGTCTGAACGGAGGATGCTTCTCGCCTGTCTTTACGGCTGGAGGCCACACAGGCTCGGCGCGAAACTCGCCGACTGGGTCGAGTTCTTCCGATGCGGTGCCGGACAGCGAAGCGCTGCCGCGCGTGCGAATTGGGCATCATCGTGCACCCCTTCGGAGTTGCGTCGCGAGGTCGCCGCCATGAAGGAGAGCGGCCTGTACCGGAAACTGATAGCGCGTTGGAACCAGGCTAAGGTTGGTGTCCGGCGCGAAGGAGAATCCACCCTCTCTAACCACTACGTGCTCGATGCCCTCTACCACGCGGTTGCGGAGTTGGCCGAATGTCCCAACGACGAGGCTGAACTGCGACGCGTCAGGAGGAACCGGAATGCCGTGATCGGTGCACTGCGAAAGGGCGTAGCCGAGGCGGCAATCGACTTCCTTGCTCCGGACCTCGTCTTGGTCGACGAGTTCCAGCGCTTCAAGGAAGTGATCGATCTGGCCGAGCTACCTGAGGAGCTCGCCTGCCGCCTCTTCAAAGGGGCCGGCAAGCCGCCGCGGGTCCTCATCCTTTCGGCCACTCCCTACAAGGCGGTTACGTTCGACCACGAGCAGGAAGATCACTACCGAGATTTCCGGCGAACGCTGTCTTTCCTATTGGCCAGTCGCTCAGGGAAGAAAGAGTGGCTCATGGAGGTGGATGCGCTCCTCCTCGATTTCAAGAAGAAGCTAACAGGGGATTCCGTCGAGCTGCCCGTTCTGATCGATCTAAAGGACAAGCTCGAGGGTCGACTAAAGGAGGTCATGTGCCGCACGGAGCGCAACCGGTACATCTTCGACGAGCACAAGGGCGTCGAGGATCGTCCCGACTTCTACCGGCAGGAGACGCTCCCGGCGCCCGATCCCGAGGCGCTCGCCGAGTTCATCTCGCTACGCTCGTTCCTGCAGAAGCACGAGGAAGGGGAGCGACCCTTTCCCAGTATCATCGACTTCTGGAAATCCTGTTCGTCCGTCATCTCATTCATGGATTCTGGGTATGTGCTGATCAGACGGCTCAGGGACAAGAAGGTTCGAGTCGATGTCCGACTTCTTCGACAGGAGTCAGAGCTCAATGGGCTCGGTCGCCGCAACCTCAAGGTCCAGACGCTCGTGTCACGGATTGGCGAGGGCGCGGGCTCCCCTCCTGTCGAGAACAGGCGCTGGCGCTTTCTGTGGACGCGTCCAACCTACCGTTACTACCACGACGAATTCTTCAGCAACGCTGAGCCCACGAAGTTCCTTGTTTTCTCACGTTGGAGGTTCGTCCCGAAGGCGATCTCGTTTGTAGTAAGCAGCGAATTCGAGCCAGCGTCCCTGCTGCACCGCAAAGTCCGCAAGCAGGCACTCGACTTAAATTCCGAGTGCCTGAAGGTTTGCGCGCCGCTCCTCTCGCTAGCCGACATGGTGGATCCAGCGGTATGGTCAGCATCGGTGCGAAGAAGCGAGGGCGGCCCCGAGCCGACAGCCGCGCAGCTTCGGCGGCACGTGCGAAAGCAACTGAAACGCAGCCTGGCGGAGGCGGGAATCCCGATCGAGCGAAAGGCGCCGCGCAAGTCTTATTGGCCAGCTCTCTTTGCATTGGAGCGCTTTCACTTGGGACGGTTGCACGACGCCATGACCAATGCGAACATTGCGCGGCCCCCAGCCTGGGAAGCTGTTCTTCCGGCTGCGATTGAGACCGAGAAGAAGGATATCGAGGGATCCGAGCAGGCCAAGGAGTTCCTGGACAGGGTTTTGCCATGGGCGGCGTCCGATCGCGAGGAGGAGGAGCCGCGGATCGCCTTCCCCGCAGCGCTGCTCGACGACGCCGTGACCATGGTACTCGGATCGCCCGCGATCGGCCTAATGCGAGCGAGCCGGTCGCTCTTTTGCGAAGGCGCGATCTACGGTATCGAGGCGGTTGCCCGAACCTGTTTTCAGCAGCTTCGCTCCTTCTTCAACAAGGGGTACGTGCAGGAGATCGTCCGGCGTCACGCGCGATCGGGTCGATATGCGGACCAAGTGATTCGGTATTGCTTCGACGCGCACTTTCAGGCGGTGATCGACGAGTACGGCTATCTCGTTCGCAACGTGTTACAGCGGGTCGAATTGCCGGATTTCCTTGAGCATATCGGGCGCGTGCTGGCCGTCGGCTCGGGTACGCCAAACATCAACGTTCCGACAAGCCGAGGTGGACGGATCCGGGAGAAGCGCTCGCAGCGGCCCGTCAACTTCGCGCTAGCCTTCGGCGAGGAGAACCAGCCGGACGATTCCGGCGAGAGCCGCGCCTCGCGTAAGACCTCGGTTCGCGAGTCGTTCAATTCGCCATTTTGGCCCTTCGTGCTAGCGACTACGTCGATCGGCCAGGAGGGCCTCGATTTCCACCTGTACTGCCGCGACGTGATGCACTGGAACCTCCCTTCAAATCCTGTGGACCTCGAGCAACGCGAAGGACGTATCAACCGGTTCGATGGCTTGGTCGTCCGTCGCAACGTCGCCATCGACTATCCTCTCGCGTCGATAGCTTCGACCGATGCCTCACACCGAAACATATGGGGCCGGGTCTTTGAGGAGGTCTTGGCCCACCCCACGGGAAAGCAGCACCTGAAGCACGGACTGTTCCCGCACTGGGTATTCGAGCCTGTCCGAGGTGAACCAGTCCGGATCCGACGTCACCTGGCCATCTTCGAAGGCAGTCGCGACCGAGCCCACTACGAACGGCTCAAGAAGTACCTGTTTTACTATCGCCTCGCGTTCGGGCAGGCCCGCCAGCAGGATCTCTTGGACAAGATCGTCGATCGTCCTGACGAGGAGCACCTCCGAAAGGACCTCCAGGCATGCATGATCAATCTTTCGCCGTTCGCCGAAGCGTACCCATGGAAAAAAGCACAGACTGAAGCTCGCTGCCTGATAGACACGCCTGAACAACTTCAGGATTTGATTGAAGAGACGAGAGCGATGTTCTACGCCCGCCGGGAGGAACTGAAGGAGGTAACCACCGATCTCGACGCGCTTTGGAAGACGGCAGAGCGCATCGTAGCGCAAGGAGGCAGCAAGACCCCAGAGGATGTTCGCTCCATTGCGGCGCTCGTCTACCTACGTGACCCGTTCGATGAGAAGTTCGATGGATTGGTCGGACGTGGACTTACGGACGACGTGAAGATTATTCGCGAGGTAAGCAGAAGGGACTAGCTTACATTGGAGCGACCATCCTGCTCAATGCAACTTTGCGACGCAGCGTGACTTCGTAACGCCTCTTCTATTTGACCTCGCATTGCTGTTGGTGCGCGACGTAAATTGACCATTTGAACGAGGTTCTGCGCGTTCAAAATTGACCAGGGTGTTCAGCCTATCCTGCCTAATTTATAGGCAGGGACGAAAGGGGATGATCACCATGGAGAAATTGGGAAGATTGAGGCGGTTGTATTTCCGGGACGGCTTGTCGCTGTCCGAGATTGCGCGCAGGACCGGGTTTGCGCGAAATACCGTGAAGACGTGGCTCAAGGCGGCCGAAGGCGTCGAGCCGAAGTACCGGCGGCGCATTGGACAAACCAAGATCTCGCCGTTCACGCAATTGCTCACCAAGGCGCTGGAGACGGACGCGCGCAGGCCCAAGCGGGATCGGCGCAGCGCGCTAAAGCTCTATGCGGAACTGAAGGCGGCAGGCTTTGCCGGTGATTACAGCCGCGTCACCGAGTTCGTGCGGCGCTGGCGAGAGAACGGCGGAGAGGCGCTCGTCAAAGCCTTTGTCCCGCTGAAGTTCGAGCTGGGAGAGGCCTTCCAGTTCGACTGGAGCGAAGAGCATCTGGTGATCGGTGGCGTCTGGCGCAAGGTCATGGCTGCGCACCTGAAGTTGTGCGCCAGCCGTGCCTTCGTCCTGCAGGCGTACCCGACGCAGAGCCATGAGATGCTGTTCGACGCCCATACGCGCTCCTTTACCGCGCTGGGCGGCATCCCGCGGCGCGGCATCTACGACAACATGAAGACCGCGGTGGACAAAGTGAAGAAGGGCAAGGCGCGCATCGTCAACACGCGCTTTGCCGCCATGGCCTCGCACTACCTATTTGATACCGACTTCTGCAATGTCGCCAGCGGTTGGGAGAAAGGGGTCGTTGAGAAGAACGTACAGGACAGCCGCCGGCGCATCTGGCAGGAAGCCGGCAAGGAGCGATTCGGCTCCTACGCTGAACTCAACCTGTGGCTGCTTGCGCGCTGCCGCGTGCTGTGGCGAGAACTGCGCCACGCCGAGTACGGCGATCTGAGCATTGCCGAGATGCTCGAACACGAGCAGCCCAGCCTGATGCCGATGGTCATCCCCTTCGATGGCTACGTCGAGACCATGGGCAAGGTATCGAGTACCTGCCTGGTCATCGAGGACCGCAACCGCTACTCGGTACCGTGCGAGCTGGTTGGCCAGATGGTGAGCATTCGGATTTACCCGGAGCGCATCGACTTTGCCGCCCACGACGCCGTAGTGGCAAGCCACCCGCGCAGTTTCGAGCGCAACCAGACCCGCTACGACTGGCAGCATTACATCCCCCTAATTCAGAGAAAGCCCGGGGCACTTCGAAACGGTGCCCCCTTTGCCGACATGCCCGAGCCGCTGCAGCGCCTGCGTGGCCTCTTGCTCAGGCACGAAGGGGGTGATCGGGTGATGGCCAAGGTGCTGGCCGCCGTGCCCCGATACGGGTTGGAAGCGGTCCTTGTTGGTGTGGAACTGGTGCTCGAATCGGGCAATCCGAGCGTCGAGCATATCGAGAATGTGCTCAACCGCCTTAAGCCAGCACCGGCGCCAGAGCGGGTGGAAACCCATCTGACGGTATCTGAGCCGCCCATTGCCGACACAGACCGCTACGACAGCCTGCGCGAGGAGGTGAGCGATGCGTGACGTTGCCGCAGAACTCAAGGCACTGCGCCTGTATGGGATGGTCAGCGCCTGGGAAGAGATCATGGGCCAGGGACTGGCAACGATCGAATCCTCCCGCTGGCTGATTGAGCATCTGCTCGAATCGGAGCATACAGACCGCGCAATGCGCTCGATCCGCTACCAGATGCACACTGCCAAGTTCCCGGTACATCGCGACCTGGCCGGTTTCGACTTCGATCAATCCAAGGTGGATCGCAGCCTGATCACCGAACTGGCCGACCTCTCCTTCACCGAGGCAGCCCACAACGTCGTGTTCATCGGCGGCACGGGCACCGGCAAAACGCATTTGGCTACGGCGCTGGGGGTGTCCGGTATCACCCGACACAGCAAACGGGTACGCTTTTACTCCACCGTCGATCTGGCCAATTTGCTGGAGCAGGAGAAGGCCGCTGGCAAAGCCGGTCGGTTGGCCTTTGGCCTGATGCGTATGGACCTGGTCATTCTCGATGAGCTGGGTTATCTGCCCTTCAGCCAGGCAGGCGGTGCGTTGCTGTTCCACCTGCTGTCCAAACTCTACGAGCACACCAGCGTGATGATCACGACCAACCTTACCTTCGCCGAATGGCCGAGCGTCTTTGGCGATGCCAAAATGACGACCGCGCTGCTCGATCGCCTGACGCATCACTGCCACATCGTGGAGACGGGCAACGAGTCCTATCGGTTCCACCACAGCAGCGCGACGGCGAAATCGCGCATCAAAGCCCGGGAGCAGAGCAGGCGCAAGGCGGCCGCGAAGGAGGAGCCATTCTGAACGATCGCGGCGCGGGGAAATCCGCTTCGGGCTACGCCCTGCGCGGCTTCCCCCGCGCCACCAGCGAGAAGGGAAACAACAACTACGGGAGGACGTCAAAACCAGGGAATACGGTACACTTATCCACAAGCCAGCCCATGAAGGGCAGGTGAAAGTCCCTGGTCAAAATTCAACGCGCAGAGCTGGTCAAATTTAAACGCGCGCCGACAGCTACGGGCTTGGAGCGCATGCTGGTGCCCCGATCGGCGTGCAGGGTGAGCGTACCCGGGGCGATGTTATGTTTGGCAATCGTATCGGCGATCAGTTGTTCGGCAAGTTGTGCAGTTTCCCGCAGGGCAATCATCCAGCCCACCACGTAGCGGCTGAAGATATCGAGGATCACATACAGGTGATAGCAGCTCCATTTGGCCGGGCCTTTGAGTTTCGTGATATCCCAGCTCCAGACCTCGTTGGGCTGCACCGCCAGCAACTCGGGTTTGGCGTAGGCAGGATGGACACGCTGATTGCGCCGCTCGCGCGACTCACCTTCTGCCGCGAGCAGCCGGTACATGGTGCGTACCGAGGCGAAGTACACCCCTTCGTCGAGAAGCCGCGCGTAGACGGTACGCGGGGCGCAGTCGGCAAAGCGTTCGCTGTAGAGCACGTCACGCAGCCCCTGGCGTTCGGGCGCGCTCAGCGCCAGGGGCGCTCGGGGCCGAAGTGCGGGTGGCTTGTGCGAGACCAGCACGCGGCGGCGGGCATCTTGCCGATAGATCCGGGACCGGTTGATACGCAAGGCGGCGCACGCAGGAGCGAGTCCGATTTGCGGCGCCAAGATGTTAAGCGCGCCCATCAGGATCTCTCCTCCGGGTCCTCGGCCGTGGGTAGCCCGAGTAAGGTACAGAGTTTTTTTTGGACATCGATGATGGTATGGGCCTGGGCCAGTTTGTGGCGCAGCCGTTCGTTCTCCCGAGTGAGTTCGGCGACGCGCCTGGCTTCTGCGATGGCAGGGTCGGCTTTGCGCCCGCGCTTCTTTGGTTCAAGCCCGGCGCGTTCGGTGGCCTCACGCTGCTTGCGCCACGTTGCCAGTTGCGAGGAATAGATGCCTTCGCGACGTAACAGCGCACCGATCTCGCCGTTCTTGCTGCAGCGGTCCGCCGCGGCCAGAATACGGCGCCTTTCGCTCGGCGAGAACTGTCGCCGCTTCGCAGTGGCCGCTACCTCCGGGTTCGGCGGCGGCGCGATTGAGGCTGCCTCTTCAGTCGCCCTACGGGCTCCTTGCGATGCAGCCTCAATCGCCGAGGCGGTGTGATGTACATTCATCGGGACTTCCAGGTGAGAAATTGCCATGATTCGTACCTACCTTTCTACTCTAATTGGTCAGAGGTAGGTGTCTCATGTCATATTGGCACGGGGGGGACTTTCTAGCATTGCTTAGAGTGGGCTGACCTGTCACAACCCTCTCGCCGGTGGCTGGCGAATGGCGCGTGGGCGCGCATATCGATGAGGGGTACGAGGGCGCCGTGTGCACACAAATTGCACATGGATTCCAATTTGTGCGGCACGGAAAATGCCCGTTTTCCGGCATTTTTCCCTATGAGATGAATGGTGGCCAAGGGCGGAATCGAACCACCGACACAAGGATTTTCAGTCCGCTCCCCTACCCGCTGACCAATTTGGACGCACTCTTTCCATCAGCTCTCCGATCGCTCTTGCGCTAGCCTGCCCTGCGCAACCACTGCACCAGCATCGAACTGGAACCAGGGCAGGAATCGGTGCAGGATTGCCTGCAGAGCCGTCGCGCTTGGCGAAATTCTAGGGCGACACAGCGAGGTTTGGGGTGAGGCTGGCCAAGGCAATGCAAATTGGTCGTCTTGCCAAGAAAATAGAATCCTCTGCATCGCCGATAATGCGGCGGATACTGAAGATGGTCAGATAGGGTCTTGTCGGGAGGTAGAGTCCCGAGTTCGACCCTGCCGCACCCCGGCGCCCGATTCCGTGAGACAAGATGGATGGAGCGGTGTAGTCCGACCGACCCATTTCCCTCCCCCCCCCTCAGGATGAAGGCTATCAGACGCGCCGTTCGCACGACAACTTGATTTGTACTAGGGGCCTGGATATTTGGAGATATTTGGTCGTCGCGACAAGACTTTTCTGGACTCCGACCGCGGAACTTGGGCTTACAAGCCGGCGCGCTGATCAACGCACTCGGACGACCTGCAGGTCCACAAGTGTCATCTCCGCCGCCGAATGCGTAATTAATGCGCCGCACGTATCCCAAGACAGTCCAGGACCTCGCAGAATCCCGAGCGCGCGGCAATCCGCAACAGGCGTTGGAAAGCCCCTGCGCCGGTCAGATATAAAAGCGACTCGCAATACTTAGAGACGAGATGCACCCCGCGTCTCGCAACCTCTAAGGAGATTTTGTTATGCAAAAGAAATGCGTATTTTGTGACGCGCCGCTGCAGTTGCGGGTGCAGGCGGGTGACAGCGGGACTCCCGAAGACGTCGAAGCGGGCTACCCCTGCGCGTGCACCGTCGCGCGGCAATCGGGGGTCTTGATGCGGTGCGCCCTCCGGAAGGCGCTGTACCTGGAACCCGATTTGACGGGCTGCTTGCACGCCGCGGCCACGCTGCCGGAGGCGTCCATATATAGCTTTCGGGGCAGGGACTTTCCCGGGATTGTGCCAAGGACGTTCCATGACTCCGGCCTGTCGCTAGTGCGTTTGCCCGCGTTTCTCGAGCCGCGATTAGATGAACTCGCTACGACGGCGCTCGAAGCGACGGTGGTGGAGAGCGCCGACTTGATGAGCGCACGCACCCACTTGGGATGGCACTTGCCCGAGCTTATTGTGCATTTCCCTCTTTCGGGGTTTGACCACCTGTTGCCAGAACCTGAAGACAAGCCGTGCGTGTTGTTTCTTTTTCTGTGCGCCGCCTCGGTCCTGCTGACAGTGCACCCAGTCGATGACGATTTTATATTTTCGCTGCAAGCGTGCGGCATGGGCTCGGGGGAAAACTACCGCCCATATCGCGTTTGGACCGACGAAGAGCTCAAGAAGGCCGCAGAGGAAGCGTCCGCCGGGGAGCCCGGGCTTTTTCAGATTTTTGACGACGGCACCCTCGACCTCGAGCTCACAGGCTTCGTTCCCCGACCGCACGCGGCTGGTGACATCGAACCTGATTGAACAAAACGCGGGCCTGTCCCAGGCCCGCGTTTGTTTGAACCGTTTCAGCGGGAGCGTTGGGCGGATGCCCCACGCCCCTGCTTATCCGCGGCGCCACAGGCCCCGGAGGCGGCGGCGGTATCCGGTTTTCAACGCGCGGCAGCCATCGCCGCCGCCACGCCGCAGTGGCCCCGCCTCAGGCGACCTTCTTAACCCACGGCCCGACCACAACGTTCGAGGCGGGCGCTTCGGCCGCCGGCGCCGGGTCAACCGGGGCCGGCTGCGAAGCCGCCGCGTCCGTGGCGCCCGGCACCATCTGCGCGAGCGCGGGCGGCGGCGCGGCATGCTCGGTCTGCCGCAGTGCTTCTACCGCATCATCGGTGCCGACGTTAACATAGCGGGCAAGCTGGGACAATGTCTTATGCCCGGTGACGAGTTGCAAAAGAAAGATGTTCCCGCCGAGGCGCTTCGCGTGCCGCGTAGCGCCGGTATGGCGAAGGTCGTGGATGCGCAAACCCACGATGCCGGCCTCGTTGCACGCGCGCTTCCAGCCGGCTCGCAGCGCTTCCTTGGTAACGTTGAAGATGCGCTGGGCCGGCCCGCCCTGGGGCAGCGCGCGCAGGAACGCCAGTGCGGCAGGAGTCAGGGGCACGTCACGCCCCCCGGCTTTCGCGTCGTACAAGGTGATGGTGCCCTGGTCCCAATTGACATCAGACCACGTGGAGGTGACGAGCAACTCGTCTTTTCGCATCGTCGTTTCGATGGCGAACCACACGACCGGGGCAATCGCCTTGTTCCTGCGATTGCACAAGGCGGCGGCAAGCCGTTCTTCCTCCTGATAGCTGAGCACCCGGGAGCGTCCCTTGCCCGGTTTCGGCCACTTCACGTCAAGCGCCGGATTGGGGAGCGGCTTCCAGGCCCAGATTCTGCGCGCGTGCTCAAAGAACGCGCTCAGGAGCGCGAGCTCAAGGCGGATAGTGGCGCCCTGATAGCCGTCCGCGGTCATTGCCAAGACGAGGCTGTGCAGGTCGTGCGCAGCGATGCGCGAGACCGGCACCCGCGCAAGCCGCGCACGCACCTGCATCGAATTGACACGTTTGGCAAGGCGCTGGTTGCGATGCGCGGCGAACGTCCGGCACAGTTTCGTTTTTTTCGCGGGAGGGACTTCGGTGAGTTCGAAGAGCACCGGCTGCGCGGTGCGCACCGGGATGCCCTCGGCGTCGAGCCCCCGGTGGCCCGGACCCTGCAGCTCCTTCGGCTTCAACGTCGGGAGGCCCGCAAGCTCCAGGTATTTGTTGATGCGCGTGACGGTCTGGACGCAGCTTTTTTGCAGGCAGACGACGTCCTTCGCATAACCCATGAGTGCGAGGGCGAGCGACGTGCTCGCGGGCCCCAGGCCCTTCTGGTCCTGGGCGCCGCGCAGTTTGCCTTTGACGTCATCCGCCCATTCCACCGCTTCGCGCCTCGTCTTGAACGCGGATTGGCTTCGCTCTTGCGCGTTCACGCGCACCCGCGCGCCCCATCGGCGCTTTCCCTGTTTGTAGATGGAAGGCATGATTACCCCTCCTTCGGCGCGGGGCGCGCTTCACACAGCTGCGGGATGGCGTAGGCCGATAGCGGCCTGGGTGGGGATAAACGAGTCATGATTCAGCTCCAAAAAAGACTGGTGCTGAGTACAGAGAAACCCGTTTATATTTGGGCGGCGGCGGCAAACGTGATTGCGATTCCGAGGGCGGCGAATGTGCATTCGCGCACGCTCAGCCGGATTCGTTTTCGTCGACAGTGTCAAGACACTGTCAAAAACTCACTTTTGCTGCACCACACAAAAAAAGGGCTTGCTTACGCAAACCCCTGATTTTGCATCTTCTAAAAATGGTAGGTCGTGCCAGGTTCGAACTGGCGACCAACGGATTAAAAGTCCGCTGCTCTACCGGCTGAGCTAACGACCCGAAAAGAGGCGCGATTTTAATTTGCCGGGGGTACTTGTGTCAATGAAATCCGGGCTCGA
>Ga0307375_10003355_pt1 | contig 15803 bp, 16 predicted proteins | sample TR1MG_FD_202531 | JGI IMG/M metagenome (GOLD analysis project Ga0307375, IMG submission 202531) | Soil microbial communities from Risofladan, Vaasa, Finland - TR-1 | ecosystem: Environmental > Terrestrial > Soil > Coastal area > Acid sulfate soil | place: Finland: Risofladan, Vaasa | collected... | reverse complement strand
CCCTAGTTCGCTGTACGGCCCGGTCAACATGAAGCGGCAGTAGCGGCCTCCGCGGAACCGTTCATAGCGCAATCCCTCCGGCAGATCCAGAGGCATCGCTGCCACGGTAAATCCCGCCCGGTAGACTCGCTTGTTCGCGTCGTACAGGCTTGTGAAGCCCAGAATCTGGTTCTTCGCTGCCAAGGCTTTCAGGGTTGCGCGCGCCTCCTGCCAGGCCTGCGGCGCCGTCTGCGCAAACGGGCCCACCTTCTCTACAAACACATAGTGGCTCTCAGGCCAGTGCACAATATCTGCTGTCTCCGTCAAATTCACCTATAACTCCTCTTCCCCAGACTCGTCGGACCTGTCTCGTTGGCCCGCTCTCGTTTATGCCATCGGCTACTGCGACGGCGACGTTCGCGCCAGAAACCGCTCCGCAAACGCCACACTGTACTCTTCCACCAGCGTCCGCACACGTTCCGCATCCGCTGAGCGCACAATCAGTCCGGCATGGTGATCCTGCTTCATGCGCACCACGATCTCCGGAGCATCAAAGGCGCTCATATCCGGCTCAGCTGTCGTCGCCAGGCACAAGACGCTTCCTGCATACTGCTCCCGCGCTTTGGGCGCAGCATACACCTCGCCGCGAAGGTTGGTCACCTCCACCTTCGCCCACTCTCTCCAAAGGTTCACACCCGTCGCAACCTCCACCAGGTCGGAAATCAACCTTCCGCCCACCCGCGCCGCAATCTCCAAAAAGTAAAATCGCCCGTCCGCTTCCGCCTTGACGTATGCGGCATGGGTCACGCCCCGCGCCAGCCCCATGGACGGCGCCAGACGCGCGTTCAGCTTCGTCAGCTCCTGCCACTCCCCGCTCTTCCGGTCCACCGTGCGCGTGGAAAACACTCCGCCCTCGCGCATCCCCTGCGTCGGCGACTTGCCATACTGGTGCGCCGCCTGGAACACCACTTTCCCATCATTCAAAATCGCATCCACGTGGAAGATTTCGCCCGGCACAATCTGTTCCAGCACGTACCGGCTCTGCATATCGCCCAGCTCATCCAGCGCCCGCCACAGCTCTTCCGCGTCTTCAATCCGCCGAATTCCCAGGGCCGAGATCTCGGCTCGTGGCTTCAGCAGCCACGGCGGTTTCACCTCCGCCATGTAGGCGCGCAGCTCATCGTAGTTGAACACCCGACAAAATTTCGGCACCAGGAATCCGTCCTGGCTCGCGCTGGTCAGCATCGCCAGCTTGTCCCGGTAGTAGGCTGAAGTGGTCACGCCCATCCCCGGAATCCGCGCATGCTCCCGCACCGCTGCAGCCGCCTCCTGGTCAAACTCGTCCAGCGCAATCACGCGGTCAAACTGCCACCCGCGCATCATCCAGCTCACCGTATTCAGAATCTGTTCCTGCGTCAGGCCCTCCGGCATCGTCACCAACTCTTCCAGAGCCTCGCGTGGCCAGTCGCCGTTGCGCAGACGATCCACCGTCAGCAGCGTCGGTCTCACCCCCATCTCCGCGCACTGGCGCAGAAAATCCTGTCCCTCCTCGTAGCTGCTGATACAGAGGAACCGCTGCGCATTTTCCAACATCGCGTCTCCATCGGCTGGCTTCACGGTTGCGATAGTTCTACCATAGGGACTGCACCCTCGACTTCCCCGTTCCGTTTAAGATAGAGAACCATGATATCGGCCCAGGCCATCCTCCAGCTCCACGACCAGCTCACCCGCGTTTGGCACGAGGCTTCCGATGCGCCCTTCTCCCAGTCCGATCCCTTCCTCGCCCACGTCGCCCGCCAGCACCGAGCCAACTTCGACCTCTGGCACATTGAGGACGAAGCCCGCTCCCCCGACGCCACGGACGCGCAACTCGCCGCCGTAAAGCGCCGCATCGACCGCACCAACCAGCTCCGCAATGACCTCGCCGAGGAGCTTGACCGCGCCCTCCTCGAGTGGCTCTGTCCGCAGCAGTTGCCTGACCCCGCCGCTCCTCTCCACTCCGAGTCGCCCGGCCTCATCATCGACCGGCTCTCCATCCTCGCCCTCAAAATCTTCCACACCCGCGACGAGGCCGAGCGCTCCGACGCTCCCGAAGGGCACGCCCAGCGCAACCAAGCCCGGCTCGCCATCCTCCTCGAGCAGCGCTCCGACCTCGCCGCCTGTCTCGACGACCTTTGGCAGCACACCCTCGGCGGAGCACGCCGGTTCAAGCATTACCGCCAGCTCAAGATGTACAACGACCCGTCCCTCAACCCCGCAATCTACCGCAAAACTCCCTGATTACCCCTCGACTCGCGCACGCCCCACCCCCGCCCATTGACGGCGCGCGGCGTTCTGCGTATAAAAATGGCTCAAGCAGTGCATTGCCCGGGCTCCTGGTCTCAGCTTGCTCGCACCACGGCTCAGCTTAGCTCCCGGGCGAGCGGTCAATTCAAATTTCATGACGCAAGAGGCCCGATCCATAGTGGCAAGCCGCAAGAAATCGCCCTCCTTGGCTCCCAAACCTGGCGGCCACGCCGCAACAGCTAGCGGACCGGCCTTCCAGCATTACCAGGCCGCCATCGCCCTCGTGCAGCAGGGAAAATATGAAAAGGCGCTCACCGCCTTTGAGAAGCTCATGCTCACGGCGCCCATCGAGATCGTCGAGCGCTGCCATATGTACATCCACACCTGCCGCCGGCAGATGGACCGCCACGGCCTCGCCTTCCTTACGCCCGAGGAGCGCTTCGACTACGCCGTCTCCCAACTGAATTCCGGCTACTTTGAAGAGGCCGCCGATCAGTTTCGCGGCATTCTCACCGACCACCCAGCCGCCGACTACGCTTACTACGGCCTGGCCTTGCTTGACTCCATCACCGGCCGCGCCCAGAGTTGCCTCGATAACCTCTCTCGGGCCATCGAGATGAACCCCAAAAATCGCCTCCAGGCACGGTCCGACAACGACTTTCAGGCCATGCTCGATGACCCCCGCTTTACGGAATTGCTGTATCCTGAAATTCCGTAGAGAGGTGTCGTGACTCCTGTTCCCCATTCGGGTTCTGCAGCGCTCAACCCGGGCACTAACCAGACCTCCTCCAACAGCTCAACGCCCCCAGTCCATCCCCTCCGCGTGGTCGCCATCGGTGGCGGCACAGGCCTTTCCACTTTGCTGCGAGGCCTTCGCCGCCATGTCAGCGTTCCCGGCCAGCCGGCGCCGGATCCTCCGCAAATCGCCGACCTCGCTGCCGTCGTCACCGTCACCGACGATGGCGGCTCCTCCGGCCGACTCCGCAAGGACTTCAACATGCTTCCCCCCGGCGACCTCCGCAACTGCATGGTCGCCCTCAGCGAGGAGGAGGACGTTCTCGTCCGTCTCTTCTCGCACCGCTTCCGTTCCGGAGACGCGCTCGAAGGCCACAGCTTCGGCAACCTCTTCGTCGCCGCCCTCACTGAGGTCACCGGCGACTTCGCACACGCCATCCAGCTCGCGTCCAAAATTCTCGCCACCCGCGGCCGCATTTATCCCGTCACCACCGTCAACGCCACCCTCGTCGCCCGCATGGTCGATGGCTCCACAGTCCGCGGCGAAACCGACATCACCGCCAGCCACCAGCGCATCGCAGAGCTTTTGCTGGACCCGCCCGACGCCGCCGCAATGCCTGAGACGCTCGATGCCATCCAGCGCGCCGACCTCATCACCGTCGGTCCGGGCTCGCTCTACACCTCGCTCATTACCAACCTGCTCGTCAAAGGCATCCCCGATGCCCTCGCCCAGGCGCGCGGCACCCGCATCTTCATCTGCAACCTCATGACCCAGGCCAACGAGAGCCTCGGCCTCTCCGCATCCGAGCACATCGAGCGCATCTACGAGCATACCCGCGCGCCCATCTTCGACTACGCCATCGTCAACACCGCGCCCTTCTCGCCGCAGACTCTCGCCCGCTACGCCGCCGAGCAGGCCTGCCCCATCCCTGCCGACATCGAACGCATCGAGGCCTTGGGCGTCCGCTGCATCACCGGCGACTTCGCCAGCGAAGAAAGCGTCGTCCGCCACAACTCCACCCGCGTCACCGCCGCCCTGCTCGCCCTCGGCCAGGACATAACGCTTCACTAGCCCGCAATCTCGCCCGCGCAAATTCCCTTTCCCCAGCCCGCGCCTCCGTGTAAATTGGTTCCACGTCGGCAACCGCCCGTTTGCATGGAGGAATCATGCGCTTTCCTCGCGCCCTGTTCATCGCTGTCACCTGCCTTTTCGCTCTCACCCTCGTCGCCTCGGCCCAGACCCGCAAAGCAGGCCTCTGGCAGGTCACCAGCAACATGACATGGCAGCAGTCCCCGTTCCCCGCCGGCATGAGCCACATGGGCGGAGCGCACACCACCAGCGTCTGCGTCACCCAGGAGCAGATCGACAAGTACGGCACCGTTCCCCCGCATACCCAACGCGACTGCCAGGTCACACACGTCGTCAAAACTAGCCACGGCATGACCGCCGAAATGGTCTGCTCCGGGCACATGCAGGGCAAGGGCACCATACAGGCCTCGTGGTCCGACGAAACCCACGCCACCTCCAAGGTCCACTTCACCGGCAAGATGCAGATGGGCCCCGACTCCAAATCCTTCGAGTGGACCGTCGAAAGCACCTCTGTCTACTCGGGCCCCGACTGCGGCTCCGTCAAGCCCATCGAAGCCAAGTAGCGCACGCGGACCTAGCCCATCCCACCCCGCGACCAGCGTCGCCGGGGTGGGTTCACCCCTCCACCGTCCGCTTCAGCTGTCCGCACGCCGCATAAATATCTCGCCCCCGCGGCCGCCGCAGATACACCGGCACACCCTCAGCCACCAGCGTCCGCTTGAACGCCTCCACCGCATCCGTTTCCGGCATCGCATACCCAATCCCCGGCCCCGGATTCCACGCAATCAAATTCACCTTCACCGGCAGCCCCGTCCGCCGCACCAGCCGCGCCACCTCTCGCGCATGCTCCGGCCGGTCTGTCACGCCGCCCAGCAGTACATACTCAAATGTCACCCGCTCCCGCGACCGCAGCTGCACCTTCCGCACCGCATCCACCACCTCATCGATCGGCCATTTCCGATTGATCGGCATAATCTCGCTGCGCAACTCGTTGTTCGGCGCATTCAGGCTGATCGCCAGCTTCGGCCGCACCTCCACCGACTCTTCGGCCAGCCGTTCAATCCCCGGCACAATCCCCGACGTCGAAACCGTCATCCGCTGCGGGCTCAGCCCCACTTCCTCCACCAGCAGCCGCACCGCTGCCATCCACGCGTCATAGTTCAGCAGCGGCTCGCCCATCCCCATAAACACCAGGTTCACGCGATCCCGACCCACCTCCACGCCCTGCCGGTCCAGCACCGCCACCACCTGCCCGGCAATCTCGCCCGCCGTCAGGTTCCGCTGCAGGCCCAGCTTGGCCGTCAGGCAAAACTGGCAATTCACCGCGCAGCCCACCTGGCTCGACACGCAAATCGTCGCCCGCTCCCAGCCCTTCTCGTCCGGCCCGCTGCCGTCGCCGGCCTCGCCGCCATCCCCCTCCGGCATCCACACCGTCTCCACCGTCTGTCCGTCCCCACCCGCACCTTCCACCAGGTAACGCTCTGTCCCATCTTGCGAGACAAAGACCTGAGCAATCCGCGGCCGCCCCACCCGCCAGCCTTCCGACTCCAGCCGGCGTCGCAAGACCAGGGGCAACGTCGTCACCCCTTCCAGCTCCGTAATCCGCTGGCGATATAGCGCTTCGGCCAGTTGCCGTCCGCGCCAGCCCGGCTCGCCCAGCGCCGTCAACCGCGCCGTCAGCGCGACCGCATCCAGCCCAAAGAGCGCCTGCAGGCTTCCCTCGGCCTGCCGGTTGGTGTCTAATCGAACTAGCTGGTTGGGTTGTTTGGTCACGGCTGGGCCCAGAATAGAGCATTTCCCATTCCCTTGCAGCTTCGCCCCGCCGGCCCCGTTCCGCATCCTTTTTTTCCTGAGCCGCCGCTCCCGCTTGAGCCCGGCCCATCTTAAGCCGCATCCAAAGCAACAGGTCGTCTTTTATCTCCATGACAACGAACTCCACGGAACGCAATCTTCGCCGCACCGTCCTCCCCAACGGCCTCACCGTTCTCACCGAACGGATGGAGCATCTGCGTTCCGTCGCCATGGGCATCTGGGTCAAGTCCGGCTCCCGATGCGAGACCTCGGAAGTCAACGGCGTCTCCCACTTTGTCGAGCACATGGTCTTCAAGGGCACCCGCTCTCGATCCGCCCAGCACATCGCCCGGGAGATGGACTCCATCGGCGGCAACCTCGACGCCTTCACCGGCAAGGAGACCATCTGCTTCAACGTCAAGTCCCTCTCCGAGCACGTCCCCATCGCCCTCGACGTCCTCGCTGACCTGGTCCTCAATCCCACCTTTGCCTCGCCAGACATCGAACGCGAGCGCGGCGTCATTCTTGAAGAAATCAAGATCGATGAGGACAATCCCGACGTCCTCGTGCATGAACTCTTCACCCAGAATTTCTGGAAGGATCATCCCCTCGGCAAGCCCATCCTGGGCACCTCCGCCACTGTCGGCCGGCTGGCGCAGGAGGCGCTCTTTCAGTACCACGGCAGCCGCTTCCTCGGCGGCAACATGGTCTTTTCCGCCGCCGGTAACCTGGATCACGACAGCTTTGTCGAAGCCGTCGCGCAAAAATTTGCCGGCCTTCCCGCGGGAGAAGCCATGGAAGAAGAGCAGGCCCCGGAGCCCGGCGCACGCATCGTCCTGCGCAACAAGAAAGCCCTCGAACAGGTCCAGATCTGCCTCGGCGTTCCCTCTCCGCCCATCACCGACGACAACCGCTACACCACCCTCATCCTCAACACCGTCCTCGGCGGCGGCATGAGCTCACGCCTCTTCCAGACCATCCGCGAAGAGCGCGGTATGGCCTATTCCATCTATTCCGACGTCAGCCCTTACCGCGACACCGGCACTTTCTGCATTTTTGCCGGAACCTCCGCCGCAAAAGCCCTTGAAACCGTCGACCTCATCCTCGCCGAGTTCGCCAAGCTCAAGCAGATGCTGCTCAGCGAAGAGGAGCTCAAGCGCGCCAAGGACCAGGTCAAGGGCAATATCCTCATGGGTCTGGAAAGCTCCAACTCCCGCATGGCCAACATTGCCCGCCAGGAGATGTATTTCCAGCAGTTCTTTTCCGTGGAGGAAGTCATCACGCGCCTGGATGGCGTGGAGGCAGCCCAGGTGCAGGCCATGGCGCAGAAGCTCTTTGACCCCGACCGCATCGCCGTCACGCTCCTCGGACGACTGGATGGAATCAAACTCAATCGGAAGCGGCTTGTTTGCTAGTTTCTGCCCGCCCTCGGCTGAGCGTACCCTTTCCCTCTTGCGTCTAACCGTTGTAGCATTCTGCTGGGATGCTCTTGTACGCAGGCACGCATCCCTGTGAGGAACTGGAAACCCATGAAGCGCACGTCCCTTCTCCCAATTGCACGGCGCCGCAGCGCAAAGCCCAACGGCGCCCCGCTGCCCAATGGCTTCACCCTGATGGAATTGCTCATCGTCATTTCCATCATCCTGATCCTCATGTTGGTTGCCATCCCCACCGCGGGCAAAATCCGCCGCCACGCCAACGAGCTCTCGGCGCAAAAGTCCCTCCAGACCATCCAGGAAGCCGAAGGCATGTACGCGGACACCTATCCCACCAACGGCTATACCTGCAGCATCAAGGCCCTCGGCGGTGACCCCAAGACCGGTGCTTCCGGCCCCGAAAGCGCAGGTGTCATCAACGGCGAGCTGGCCACCGGCGTCAAGTCCGGATACATCTTCAACATCACCAACTGCACCAAGGTCAACGTCAACAACGGCGAGCGCATCACCGGCTATACGGCCACGGCTGTTCCCGCCACTCCGGGCAAAACCGGCGACCGCGGCTTCTGCCTTGAATCCGGCGGCGCCATGATGACGGACCCCACCGGCGGCACCAACTGCACCCAGATGGCGCAATGACCGCCCGCACCCTGGTTTGTCACGGCGCTCTGCTTGCCGCGCTGGTCTGCCTCCCCTCTCTCCGCGCACAGCAGCCTCTGCCCTCGGCGCACGTCATCGCCCAGCGTGTCGATAAGCACTACAACCACCTTCACTCTCTGCGCGCCGGCTTCACCCAGAGCTACCAGGGCCTCGGCATGAGCCGCACTGAGAGCGGAACCCTCCTGCTCCTCAAGCCCGGCCGCATGCGCTGGGATTATGACTCCCCGCCCGGAAAGCTCTTTCTCCTTGACGGCAAATACGCCTGGTCTTATACCCGCGGCGACGCACAGGTCCAGCGCATCCCCGTCAAAAATCTGGACGACTTCCGTTCGCCCCTCCGTTTCCTCCTCGGCCACACCCAGCTTGAGCGCGAGTTCAACCATCTTCGCCTCGCCCCCGCCCCCAACGGCCAGTTCACCCTAACCGGCCAACCCAAAGGCCAGGAACGCGCCATCCGGCAACTCACCCTCACCGTCACCCCGGAAGGCGTCATCACCGCCATTCAGATTGACGAAACCGACGGCGCTGTTACTCGCTTCACCTTCTCCGCCGAGCAGCCCGACATCCCCGTCCCACCCAACACCTTCCGCTTCACTCCGCCTCCCGGCATTCCCATCATCAACGCGCAATCCCCCGTGTAGCCCGTCCCGTCTGCCCTTCAGCCCCGATCTTTTAAAATAAGTTCGATGCCACTTCCCCTGGCCACTCCAACTCCACGAATCGAGGCCTGTCCTCGCACCATCGCCCTCTGGCGCGCGCCCACTGCTGCGCCCCGCAGCGCTTCCCGCCGTTTCAATGCACCCGCCTCGCTTCGTTTGTGGCATCTCGCCAGCCTGGACGCACCCACTGTCGCGGTCGTCTGGTCACTGGCCTTCGCCTGGTCGGTCGGAATCCGCTTGCCCCTCTGGGTCCCCATCCTCCTCGCCCTCGTCACCTGGTCCGTATACATCGGCGACCGCCTGCTGGACGCCCGCTCCGGTCTGCGTTCCGGCACCTTCCGCCAGTTGCGCCACCGCCACATCTTCCACTGGCGCCACCGCCGCGTTTTTCTCCCCGTCGCCGTTCTTGCCGCCCTCGCTGCGGCCCGCATGTTGCTGGCCCTGCTGCCTACCGCCTCTCGCGCGCCGGACTCGCTCCTCGCCGCTGCCACGCTCGCCTACTTCTCCGGCGTCCACTCCCGCCGCCGCGCTCCTGCCTGGCTCGCGCCCCTGCTCTCCAAGGAATTCCTCGTCGGCCTGCTCTTCACGCTCGGCTGCGCTCTGCCCGCCTGGTCCCGCCTCCGCATGGATACGCCTCGCCAGCTTTCTCTCTGGCCTTTCGCCGCCCTCATTGCCTTCTTCATCGCGCTCGCCTGGCTCAACTGCGTTTCCATTGCCCGATGGGAGGCCCATCCCTTTCACGCGCCCACCGGCATCCTGCCTCGCGCCATGTTCCTCGCCGGCGCCGGGCTCTTCATCGCCCTTCTCCTGCTCGCCCATCAACCGCGCATCGCCGCCGTCCTCTGCACCGGCGCCATCAGTGCTCTGCTGCTTGCTCTCCTGGACCGCCACCGCCGCCGTCTCTCGCCTCTCGCTCTCCGCGCCGCCGCGGACCTCGTCCTGCTCGCCCCGTCCATCCTCCTGCCGCTCGCGTGGATCCTCAAATGAACTCCCCGCCCGACCTGAACCGCCTCGCGCGTCTTTACCGTTGGATGGAGTGGTGCACCTTCGGCCCCGCGCTCCAGCGCTGCCGCCGCGCCTTTCTGCCCCAGCTGTCTTCTTCCCGCCGCGCCCTCGCCCTCGGCGACGGCGACGGCCGCTTCACCGCCTGCCTTCTCCGCGCAAATCCCCAAGTCCAGGTGGACGCCCTCGACGCAAGCTCAGCCATGCTTGAGGCCCTTGCCCGCCGCGCCGGCCCGCACCAAGTGCGCCTGCGCACCCTGTGCACCGACATTCGCTCCTGGCAGCCTTCCGGCCCGCCGTACGACCTCGTCCTTGCGCACTTTTTTCTCGATTTCCTCACCACCGGCGAAGTCCTCGACCTTGCCTGCCGCCTGCGCACCGCCGTCTCCCCTTCTGCCAAATGGGTTATCTCAGAGTTCGTCATCCCGGAGAGCTGGTTCGGCCGCCTTGTCGCCCGCCCCGTTGTCGCGGCCCTTTACCACTCCTTCGGCCTGCTCACCGGGCTCACCGTACGCAGCCTGCCCAACCATCGCAGCGCTCTTGCCCTGGCCGGTTTCACCCTCGCCCGGCAGAAAACCTGGCTCGGAGGCCTGCTCGTCAGCGAACTCTGGCAGCCCGAGCCCGTTGCTTCCGCATTGCACTCGTTCTCCCGCCGGGACGAATCAGCGGACAGCCGAATTTTCGCCTGAAAGATGAACATCGAGCGTGGATCCCGGTACCACTTCAAACGTCGCGGACGCCAGGCGAATCTGGTTGTTGGACTTGTCAATCTCTTCCAGAATGCGAGTAAAAAGATGGTCCTTCATCCAGCGGCGTCGCCGGTAATCCACAACATAGCGAACGGTGAACTCAATCCAGTTGTCCGTCGCTCGTAACGTGATCATTGATTCCACATTGGCATCTTCCACGCGATACTCTCGCACCATCTTCTTCCAGGATTCCTTCACCTGATTCGCATTGTCCACCAGCACTTCATTCACCAGTCCGCGCAGCATCGTGCGGGCAAGCGTCCAGTCAGAGCCGTACCGGACAGGAAGTGTGATCTCGTCCCATAGAAACGGGAAGTCTCCGGAATAGTTGAATACGGGCTCCTTGAACACATTGCTGTTGGTCATGCGAACAATTCGTACCATGTAAAGATCACCGTTCACCCACTCGCCAACTTCCATCAGGGTCGTTCGCAAGATCGTGATGTCAATCACATCGCCCTTGATTCCGTCGAGCTGGATGCGGTCACCCGGCGAATAGAATTTGCCGACGGAGATCGCCACCCACCCGGCCGCACTGGCGATGACCTCTTGCAGCGCAAAGGCGACACCGGCGCCGGCAACGCCGAATGCAACAGTCAATCCTCGCAATTTGTCTTGAAACACAATCGTGATCGCGAAGAGAGCAACCACTTAACCAAGCAGGTTAATGAACTTGCGCGCACGGTAGCGAGTGTCAGCGGCTGCAATGGATCGAGCAACGTAACGCTGAAGAAAGTACGAAATCGTAAGAACTAAGAACGATGATCACCGCAATCGTCGCGGAGATGATCTTTTCAACCGTCGGATTGAAGAGCAATGACTTGGCCGATTCTTGCATGGAGCTTCTCCCGTTCAGCCTCTTGTGAATCTTCAAGTACGGTAGGGATTCACCGCAAACGCTACGTACATCCTTCGAATTGACAACTCACAATATCGCTCTTTGACTCAACATATGGGCGAACTGAACCCATCAGGGCCTGTCCTCCCTATTGGGATGGACAGGCCCCAGTCCGTCCAATTTGAAAGTGTCACTTGAAAGAACGCCGGAGGCAGATCACTCCTGCGTGAGCCCCTCTTCAAAACCCTGCCGAATTGTTACAAACGTGTTAAAATAAGGCTTCGAGGCATTGGCAAGTCCCTGCTGTTAAAGCCAAATTCATCCCCATGAACCTGTACCTCATGCGCCACGCCAACGCCGGCGTTCGGCGGCACAATCCGGCCCTTGATACCAAACGCGCCTTGGTAAGAGAAGGAAAAGACCAGTGCATGCTGATGGCTCGCCTGCTCAGTGCTCTCAAGGTTCAGGTGGACGTCATCGTCTCCAGCCCGCTCAAGCGCAGCCTCCAGACTGCCCAGTTCGTCGGCACCGAAATGGGCTACGAGGCCAAAGTGGAAATCAGCCCGGCGCTTTCGCCGGAGGCCGACTTCACCGCCTTCCAAAAGCTCATTGAGAAGTATTCTGATCGCGAAGACGTCCTCTTCGTCGGACACAACCCCAACCTGTTCAAGTTCCTCGGCCGCCTCATCACCGGCAACGGCGGCGCTGGCGTCCGCATGCGCAAGGGCTCCGTGGCCCGCATTGACATGGACAAGCATCCGCCCCTGCTGCAGTGGCTCGTGGAACCCCGCATGGCGCGCAACATCTATGCCAGCGTGGCAAAGAGCTCCCGCCCAAAGACTTCGCGAAAGTAGTCCGCCTCTTTCCTCAGCGACCACAGCTCCAATTCCGCGCCCGTGCGTCCCGGCCGCAGCTCCAGGTACACCCGCTTGGGATACACCTTTGCCGCCACGCGCAGCACATCGCTGGCCCGGTCCTGGTTCAGCGCCACCGCCAACCGCAGCAGAACCACGGCCCGCTGCACGTTCCTGTGGTTGTCCGCCGGAATATTCCTCAGCGCACGATCGCCCGGCTGCGGGCGGCTCTTGCCCAGGTAGCGCGCAATCGCCGACACCACCGTCCGCTGCACCTGCGTATACCCATAAATCTCAGAGCTGGAAATGATGTACTGCGCGTGACGGTGGTGCCCCTGGTGATTGACGAACTTGCCCGTATCCCGCAGCATCGCCGCCGCCGCCAGCCAGCTCTCATACTCCTCCGGCAGCTTATGCAGCGTCTTCAGCTCGCGAAACAGTTGCACCGCGTGCGCCCGCACCGGCTCATTCTGCCGCGGGTCCACGCCGTAGCGCTTCGCCGTCGCCAGCACGCTCTCCCACCGCTCGTGCTCAAACTCCCGGTGCGCCGGCGCGCGCGCATCCTGCTCGGCCAGCATCTGCGCCAGGATTCCGTCGCGCAGCCCCAGCGGAGAATAGCGAAAACCCGGCAGCGCGAAGTGTTCCATCAGTTCCGCAAACACCTGAGCTCCGGCCACAATAATTTCCGCCCGACGCAGGCCGATGCCTGGCACGGCCTCTCGCTCCGGCAGCGTCATCTTCGCCAGTTTTCCCGCCAGCTTCCGCACCTGGCTCGCCGGAGCCACGCCGTCCAACCCGCCGCCAACCCGCCGCACCCCACCAGCCCGTCGGGACTTGCCTGCAGCTTTGCCCGCGGCCTGGCACGCCTCCACCAGCGCCGCCGCCGTTCCTGAGGTCGCAATCACCGCTGAAATCCGGGTCGGCCGAATCCGCCTGTACGCGCGCCGCATCTCCCGCGCAATCAGCTGCCGCATCTGCTTCAGCCCTTCGGCCGTCGGCGGGTCCGCCTGCAGAAACTCTTCCGTCAGCCGGACCGCGCCAAGCGGTACGCTGATCGTCTCCTGGATCCGTTTGCGTTCGCTTAGCGTAATCTCGCAACTGCCGCCGCCCAGGTCCACCAGCAGCACCCGCCCGCCGACGCCCGGCTCCGCGCTCATCAGCCCGCGATGAATCAGCCGTCCTTCTTCCAACCCGGAGATAATCTCCATCGTCCAGCCGGTTTCGGCCTTCACCCACGCCTGAAAAGCCGCCGCATTCCGCGCATCGCGCATGGCCGAGGTGGCCACCACGCGAATCCGGTCCACTCCATGCTGCTGCACCGCCCGCTGGAAGCGCTTCAGCGCCCGCAGCGTCGCCGCCATCGCATCCGGCGACACAAGGCCCGAGTCGAACACGCTCGTCCCCAGCCGCGTCACTTCGCGATCCTCGTGCAGCGTCTTCAGCCGGTGCGCCATCACCTTCGCAATCTTCAGCCTGCACGAGTTCGAGCCGATATCAATCGCTGCAAAGATGGGCATAGGGCGTTCGCGGACCCTCCGGAAAGTGGACTTCGGCCCCTGCGCTCAAGATACACGACCACCGCCGCCCATCCGCGCAGTCCTCCTCTGCCGTCTGCTCCCTGTCAGAACTTCGCTGCCGCTCTCAGCCTGCGCGCCGCTGCTCGCTTGGCAGTTTCGACTCAGCTCGCTTCGCGGGCGTCTTCGGCGGCAGAGCTTCCAGTTCCTCCGTCAGCAAGTGCCGCAGCAGCCGCGCCATCGTCCGGCGGCAATAGCTCAGCGCCTTCAACCTCTCCGCCTCTTCCACCGTCTCCAGCAGTGTCGCCAGCCCGTCCCCCGCATCCCTCTTGCCCAGCATGCGCCTTGCCCGCTTCGCCAGCGCCTGCCAGTCGTGCCACTCACCCGCCACCGTCTGCATCCGTCCCAGGCAGGCCGCCTGCCGCTGCGCCAATTCGTTGCCGGCCGCCCCCTCCGCCGCATAGCGTGCCCGTTTCACTCGCTTGCGAAAGGCATGCAGGTTGGCCGCACTCAACTCTGGAAACTCCTCTGCCGTGCGCGCCAGCAGCCGCTGCACTGCCCCCTCTTCCGGGGCGGGAAACCTCGCCGGCGCCGGTCCCAGCGCCAGTTGCAACTCATCACAGCGTCGCGTCAGCCTATGGTGCCTTGTCTCCACCGCATTGGTCAGTTGATGCGCCAAATCCTTCCTTTTCTCTTTCAGCCTCTCCGCCATTTCCTTCGTTTGCTGCCGGCAGGTGCGGCTGCACACCGGCACAGTTAGTCGGCGCGCATCGCCCTCTTCTTCCAGTCCCAGCAACATCTGCAATTGCACGTCCACCTCGCGCACCGGTTTCAGCGCCTTGCGCAGCGCTTGCGCCTGGCGCATCCACCGCTCTACCGCCGCGCGCGCCGGGTCCTCCGCGTCCGCGTTCTCCATCCATCGCTCCAGCTCAGCCTGCAGCCGCAGCGTACTCACGCGCAGCCCATGCACACGCTTCCGGCTCGGTTTCTGCCGGCATCTCTCCAGCGCCTTCTGCCACGCCTTCACGCGCTGCGTCCGGCTCTCGCCTGCAGCCATTTCCTCTTCGCGTTCGTCCACAATCAGTCCGGAGTGCATCGTCCACGCCCCTTTCTGTGCACCATCATTGTGCGCCTAACCGCCGCCCTGCACCACGCCCGCCCGTCTCGTTCGTTGGCACGCAACCATTCCGCGGCTGATATCCTGCTGGGGATCGTATTTTCCTGCAGAAATGACCCCTGAGCCCTACATCTCCGCCCGCCCTCGCCCTTCGCCGTCCGCCCTGGCCGTGTGGACCCTCCTGCTCGCCATCTTTGCTGCCGTTCAGTTCGCTTCGCTCTTCACCCCACCCCTGCTGGACGACGCCGACGCAAGCCACGCCCAGGCCGCCCAGCACATGGCCGAAACCGGCGACCTCGTCACCCTCAAAATCGACGGCATCCGGTACCTCGAAAAGCCGCCCCTGCCCTACTGGATTGACGCCGGCCTCTATCGCATCTTCGGCCAGAACGTCTTCGCCACCCATCTGCAGAACGCGCTCGCCATGCTCGGCTGCGCCTGGCTTGCCTGGCTCTGGGCTCTCCGCGCCTGGGGTGCTCGCGCCGGCCTTTATGCGGCTCTCGGCGTCCTCACCTCGGTCGGCCCTTTTCTCTTCACGCGCTTTTCCATCCCCGAGTCGCTGCTCAGTTTTCTCTTTCTCCTTGCGCTCTATTGTTTTCTCACCGGCATGGAGTCCCAACGACCCCTGCGCTTTTACGTCATGTGGGCCGTGCTCGCTCTGGCCACGCTCACCAAGGGCCTCATCGCTCCCGTCTTCTTTGCCGGCGCCGTCCTTCCCCTGCTTCTGCTCAGCGGCCAGTGGCGCCGATGGCGTCAGTTCAAGCCATTCTCCGGATTCCTGCTTTACCTGGCCATCGCCGCGCCCTGGCACATCCTCTGCGGCCTCGCCAACCCCGACCAGGGCCACCCCATCGGCAACCACCCCACCCCCGGAAACGTCCACGGCTTCTGGTACTTCTACTTCGTCAACGAGCACTTCCTCCGCTTCCTTGGCGAGCGCTTCCCCCACGACTACAACAAAATGCCTTTCCTCTGGTACTGGCTCGGGCATCTCATCTGGCTCTTCCCCTGGAGCCTCTTCCTGCCCGCCGTGCTCGTGCTCGCCTGGAAGACCCGCCGCTCATGGCTACAGCACCTGCGCCGCGACGCCGGC
>Ga0307375_10003353_pt1 | contig 15812 bp, 11 predicted proteins | sample TR1MG_FD_202531 | JGI IMG/M metagenome (GOLD analysis project Ga0307375, IMG submission 202531) | Soil microbial communities from Risofladan, Vaasa, Finland - TR-1 | ecosystem: Environmental > Terrestrial > Soil > Coastal area > Acid sulfate soil | place: Finland: Risofladan, Vaasa | collected... | reverse complement strand
GAGCCCGTGCTGCCAGAGACCGACTACGACCTCGCAGTGCGCACCTGAGCCGACAACGATGCGGCCTTCCTGGTAGCGGACCAAGCGTGCGACGCCGCCCACGCGCCGAGGCCCCTGGGTCGCTGGCGTTCTCAAGCCGATGGGCATCCTGGCGGAAGGCGCGAATCCGGCACCGATCCGGGGTCTAGTGGGGCACCGCCATCCGCGCCGCCATACCCCGCAGCTCCCGGCCCCCGGCGTCAGCGCGGGCCCGGCTGAGCAGGAAAGCGACGGTCTCCCAGACCGACGCGGAGTTCCTGATCCGCTGCGGGGCGGCGTCTTCGGCCCGGCGCAGCCAGCGGACCGCCTCGCCGCGCGTCCGAGGCTCCCGCGCGAGGCCGCGGCCAACGTCGGCCAGGAAGTTCGCCCGACGTGACACCTTCGGCTCGAACAAGTCCAGGTTGACTCCGGCAGCCAGCTCCAGCACCCGGCCGCCGGACTCGCCGCGCTCCACTCCCACGGTCACCCGCCAGATGCCGACGTTGGCCGCCGAGAAAGATTGCCAGTTCCGCCTCGGCTCGTCAGGCACCCGCGACGCGATCTGCGCGGCCTCGCTGAGCCAGTGCACCGCCTGGTCCCCCCGCTGAGCTGCGGCGGCGGAAAGCGCAGCGGTCAGCGTGATCATCCCGAGCACCTCCAGGCCCAGCGGGTCACGCGCGTGCGTCTGCAGCAGGCTGGCGGACTGTTCGGCCGCTGCCAGGCCGCGTTCCCACGATCCGGCGTGGGGCAAGGTCAGCAGCCACATGAAATCGGCCTTGCCTCGCTGCACCGGATCATCGAGCAGCCCGGCCGCTTCCCTGGCCCGGAGCGCGGCCAGGTACGCCAGGTCCAGATATCCCAGCTCCTTGCACATCGCCGCCGCGGTTACGCACGCCTCCACCAGCGCCTCAAGCGCCAGCCGCCGGGACTGCTCATCAGCGGGCCGCGCCGCATGCCAGTGCAGCTCATCGATCACATCCGGCAGCAGCTGCCCGGCCTGCACGTAGTCACAGACCCGGCGCAGCTGCTCGATCCGGCCGACGACCTCCCGGTGCAGCCCGGCCGCCGGCCTGGCCTGGTCGACCGCCGGCGCGGTCAGGCCTGGACGCGATCCAGGCGAATCCCGCCGACCTGCTCGCCCTCATCCGCGGCCACTGGACGATAGAGCACCTGCACTGGTTGCGACGTGGTCTGACACAAGAACAAATCCACCATAAGCACCGGAAACGCCCCTCCAGATGATATCCGCCCTCACCAACCTCGTCATCACCCTCTTCCGGCTACAAGGAGTAACCAAGATCGCGGAGGAAACACGCCGCAACGCCCAGAATCCCCACCGCCCGCTCCAGCTACTGGCCCTCCGGCCAGGCTAAACACGCCCCACGACTTTGACGAGTCCCTGCCAGCTCCGCCACAGCCTGCGCGGCCTCTGCCTCGGCCGCGCAGCGAAGCTCTTTCCAGTCGCAGTTAGGGTCGTGTGTTCCGAGCGCGAGCACGCTGGCTCTCGCTGCGGAGAGCGCGTCGCCGTCTCCTAGCGCCAATCCGCTGTCTCGCAATCTCAACAGGGCGGCCGAGATCTGTGCGCGCGCCTGTGCAGGTGTTGCCCGTTCTGGCTGTATCCCAGATTTTCGGCATACCACGATGACATCGATCCGATTCGGTGCCGAGGCAGCTGCTTTGGTTAGGCTCGTGGTCACCTCGGCCACGACGGGCCGGACTGCGGTCACGACGAAGCCAGCGTCGGCCAGTGACCGCATGACCGCCTCCCAGCCGGAGGTCCGCGACTGGTGGAAGCTGAATACCAGTAGACCGTCGTCTGACAGGACCCGCGCACATTCGCGCCATACTGCGGCTGCCATCATGCGGAACTCCTCCGCACCGGTGTTCTGGACCTCACGCTTGTCTCGTGTGGTCAGGCCGGTTGGGTATCCGGGATACGGGCCGATGCCGCGCAGCCAAGCGTGGAAGAAGTCAGCGAGCTCGGAGTAGTGGACGTTATCTACGTAGGGTGGGTCGGTTACGACCAACGTGACAGCGCCGTCCGGGATGTCGGTCTGGCCGCCGTCGCCGGTAACGACATAAGCGCTACCTGGTTGGCTGGCGAAGTCGTTCCACGATGACACGATCGCCTGCGGGACCGGCGCCGACAGGCCACGCTCGACGATCACGGTCCCAGCGCGTTCGATCAGGTCCGTCGGGTCGAGCTTGTACTCGTGCGCACGGCGTAGACGCGCTAGCGCATCGGCATATCCACCGGATCCGCCGTACGCACCCCACGGATTACCCTCGACAGAGCAGCGTTCCGGGCGCAGCACATGGTTGTGGAAGATCGAGCGGACTGGGCCAGTGCCCTCACCTTTGAACGAGCAGAAGCTGTTGTGATGCTCGACGGTCTTGCCGAACGCGGCAACGAGCGCCTCCCGCTCTGGGCTGCGGCTGGGCAGGTCACGAAGCGCCGCGCCGAGTCGGCCCAGGCAGTACAGCTGACGATCGTTGAAAAAGCTGGCCCATGTCCGGTATCCCCACCGCAGAGCTTGGCTCGTATTCGTCCCGTCGGCAAGCTCGCCTTCCGGGGTCACGAGGTCGTCGCACGCCGCATCGGCAAGCAGTTTGCACGCACGGTCGTACAGAGCAAGGTCGAACTCATCGATCTCGCGGTACTCACGTCCACCGTCGCCGGTCCTGACGACCTTCGCGTACATGCGCCGTCGCGGCGCCCGCTGAGCAAGCGCTACAGTGATTTCGCTACGGTGCCCCGCCAGGCACGTCATCGTCCGCCCACGTACCGTGCCCGCCATCCCGAACCCAGTACCGCAGCTAGAGCAGTGGCCTTCGGTGTCGACGGAAATGTCTACCGGGCAAACCGCGTGGCACCGCGGGCAAGTCGCCTGCGCCGCCGGGTACCGGCTCGGGTAGGCGTGCTTGGCGAACAAGTAGGTCGAGAAGAGCTCGACAGGCTCGCCGCAATCCGGGCAGTCCGCGATGGCAACCCAGAAGTAGTGCAGGACAGGTTCGCCCTGGGCGGTGACGTACAGTGCGTCGATGTCGACGCGGCAAGCCGCCTCAACGACGGCAAACAGCCGTTCGACAGTATCGAACTCCCACGACTGCAGCGCCTGCCGCTGTGTAAGCGTCGCCACCGGATTGATGTCGCGCGCGACGACGCGCGCGCCTAGCTTCACGGCTTCCACGAGCGTGGTGCCCGACCCACCGAATGGATCATACACCACCGCTCCGTCGAGCGCAGAGGATGAAGGCTCGCCGCCAGCGCTGGCGGCAGAAATCAGGACGGACCGAAACACCGAGCCGAGCCGACGCGCCCACCACTTGTGCACATAGGTCGCCGGCCGATGCAGCTCCTTGCGCCATGACTCGTGCTCGGCGACGCGGCTGACGGCCACCGGCAGCTGGCTGCGCTCTAGCGAGCAGGCTGCGAGCACCCTGATGGTGCTTCCGCGCTGCTGAGCCTTCACCCCACCCGACCTTTGCCATTTCGAACTGTGCCCGCTGCCTTGCTCACTGCCAACCTCTCCTAGGCTATTGATCGCTCGATCACCGGCCCCGGCAGTAGCGTAGGCCTTCGTGCTACCCAGCGGTCAGCGACGGGCGGAAGCGCCCAGAATTACCGCGACTGCCGGTAGCATCTAACGGCGTTTCCGTCCGATGTGATTGTTAACGTGGTAGCGGCAGCATCGTTAGGCAACAATCAGGAGCATTCGGAAGGAATCTCGGAGGCGCGATGGCCTACCTCGACGACCTCGTTCCCGTCGCCCCCGACGCAAGCGATCTTCTTGAGCGGCTGCGGCGGCTGCGCCTGACAGACGACGCGCATACAGTCGACTTCGGCCCGCTCGACGAAGCGACACTGAACCTGGTGCGTCGTGTCCTTACGACAACTACCAACGACCTGTCCCTTGAGCTGCCCCGCGGGCGGCAGGACATCGCTGTGCTCCTTGGCGTATATGTCCAGCTCATGCGTCTCGGGGCGCGCGTTAGGCGCGAGGTCGGCCCCGAAGCGTTCGAAGGCCCCGTCATTGTCGTCGGGCGCAATACGAACATGACCGACCGGCTGCGTCGTATCAAGATCGGCGGAGAGAATCTATCCGCAGCCCTCCAGGTGCAACGAGTCCGAGCCAACGGGACTGTCATCGACCTGCCTGGGCTGGTCACACCCGCGAAAGCATGGAACGACGGGCTGTTCTACCTCAACACTTCACTTGGCTGGCCGAGCCTAGGCCGGATCCAGCCAGGACCAGTCATCATCGACCGCACAAGCTTCAGCAGTCCAGAGGCGCTCGACCGCGCGCTCGGATGGAGCGCGGCTCACGCCGCACAGCGCGTCATAGTAGTGAACAACCTCGGCGACCCACGTCCAAACGATCTGGACCCCCAACGCTGGATCCGGTGGAGCTGGACGCCAGGATTGCGGTATGACCTGATGCGCGAACTCGGCAGCGGGCCAATGTGCGGGCCGCTATCCACGAACTCGTTGCTCGCTGCCCCTCCTCGCCGTGTCGGCGTTGCCGAGTACTGGGCGCCGGAGATGACACGGCTGCGGCGAGCATGTCTGCGGGGCATCGCAGCGGCCCGGCGGACGAACCAGCCATTCCCAAAGATCATCGCGGACACCATCCAACTCGTGAACACGCTCAACGGACTCTGGGGCTCGACGAAGACGGCGAACGAGCACTCAGTGCATCACGCGCGCGGCGTCAGTACCGCTTCGCTACGCCGGGCAGTCCAAGAACGTGGCGATGATGACCTTCGCGGCCCGTGGAGCATATTTCGCGATACCGACTGGCCAGATCTGCGACGCGACGCGCTGGCACTCGCCGACCTTCTTGCTGAGTTCAACCCGCGCTTCGAGATGCTCTGCGAACTGCTTAACTGGGCTCGTGCCAACCGACCGCGCTCGCGGATCGTAATCCGCACACACAGCCGTTACTCGGCAAACGCCCTGCTGGCAGAATTGTCGGACGCCCGACCCGACCTTGATGACCAGCTCAGTGACGGCAACCCTGCGACAGCACTAATCGCCGTCGTGCCCTACAGCCACCGGTTTCCGTGGGCTGTCGGCCCGACCGTGCAACTGCACCCCGGCGTACCAGCACCGTGGCTGCGCAGCACTCTAGTGTCCGGCGAGGCGAGCGAGGAAGTGGTGGTCGCCGACGTAGACGATAAGCGCTGGCTGGATACCGTGATCGGGCTCCTCAACCACGAGTGGACGTCCGCGCTGGATTCGGCGACAGGCCGCCTGAACCTCGGTCAACTGCCAACGCCGCACTTGCGTCCAGCACACACGGTATTCGGACCCGTACAGGTCGATGGCCGCGGCGACGAAGCCGGACAATCCGATAATGCTGCGACGTCCATTGACATTTCGATCCTGTTCACTTCCTACTCCGCCACAGTAAGCGGAATCGAATCCGATGACGACCCTGGATACCGCACACAGGTAAGCGGGCGACCCGTGACTGCGCGCCCGGTCACCCTTGAGCCCGGCAATATCCTCTACTGGCTACCCTCCGACTCCCAGGTCGAGACGCTCGTCGGCACCCATTACAGCTCGGTGCAAGTCACTGCGCTCACAGCCGGAATGTCGCTTCTCATCCCTCGTGGCGAGACCCGTGACGAGCTGTATGAACGGTTGCTGCAGGCCGCTCATCGCGACGCAGACGTGCTCGCAGTCACTATCCTGCTGCGCCGCTTCCGGGCTGCGGTGTGGAGGCTTTACTCGCAGCGCGGTACCTGGAACGACGTGGCCAGGAGTTTGCGGCAAAGGGGAAGCAGCGTGCAGGCTGGCCAGACGTGCCAGAGCTGGGCAACAGGTGCTGTAATCGCACCCGATGACATCACGGACATTCGGCGCGTGGCGTGGCTGACCGACGACAGCAGCCTGATCCTCAACCGCACTTGGGAGCGGCTAGGTGCGGTCGCGCAGGATCTGCGCCAACTACACCGTGGGCTTGGCCGCATCCTGTCAGGTGCCATAGCTGAGGTCGCGTCCGGCTCTACCGGCGACAACACTCGTAAGCTCTCTGACCTATGTGGCGGGATAGACCCGACCGAAATCCTCGAAGAGTTCGAGGTGCACCACATCCGCTCCATCGGAGCCGCCTCATCGGTACCCAACGGTCAACTACGCCGAATCATTGCCGTGAACGCCGGTACCACGCGGCCCTCGTAGAAGGAGTTCCTCTTGTCCGGAGCAGCGCGCCGGGAACCGTCAGCACCCGACCACGCGTCCATGCGCAACCGGCGCGAGGCCGCCGTTGTGGATCTGCTGGTCGACCAGCTTGCGGAGCGTCTGGCTGACCGTGGCGGCATCCGTCACGCGCCCCCGTGGGAACCGAAGCAGCACGTCCTGCTCGGCGTGCTCGAACCAATTTGGGTTCGCCCGCCCGAGGTCACAACCGGCGAGGACGCTGCGGGCGGAGGTGACGATGCCGGTGAGACGAGCGAAACCGCTGAGGCCGAGCAGACAAAGACCCCAATCGGCGAGATCCCATCCCTCGGTGTCGACTTCCGGGTCCATGCCGGCGGCAGGAAAGAGGTCACGCTCGACGTAGACGTTGCGTTCGCGCTGTATCTGGAGGAGATTGCGACGCTCGACGAACAGTGGACTTACCTCGGTGCGCTCACGCAAGAGTCGACCAGGACGGATACTAGTGGAGGCACGAATTCCGACACCGACCCGACTGCTGCTCAAGGCTCGGTTGATGAGGCCGGGCACGGAGATTCCAGGCCGGCGGACGCGACAGTCGGCCAATCTCCGGTCTCGGCCGCGAGCGGCACCGGCGCGACGGGTAGCACCGGCCAAGGCGGGAAACGTGTTCGCCGGGACATGACGAGGCTGCTCGGCGCGTGGCGGCGCAATGAAATCAGGGTGCCGCGGTTTCGAGTCCAGTTGCCTCTCGATGGCAGAGTAGTAACCGTCAGCGACCCATTCGACGGGCTGGTGCGATCGGTAGTCGACGCGCACTACGCGCAACCGAACGCGATGCGGCCGTTCAAAAAGGCGCGCAACGAGCTTCCCCGATCCGCCCTCGCTAGTGAGGTCGAGTTCGGCTCTGCCGTATCGGCCGCGCTTGACACGGCGTGGCAGCCGGCCTACCCGGACCTTAGGACCACCGCGTTCGCCCAGTCGCTCGGCGACGACGAGTACCTGGTAAGCGTGTCGCTGCGCAACGCCACGCAGCTAGCCGGCCGCCCTTTGCAGGACCTGTCCGCCTACGACTGTCAGATAGTCGTATTCCCGGACGCGGCGACGCCGCTGGTCGCACAGCGATTTGAGCTGGCTCCGGACGATTACCGCCTCGCGGACTTGGCCGATGTCATCGGGCACGGAACCGGTTGCGTCGCTGTCCCCGTCGGCATGGGCGGCATCCGTAGCGAGACGCTGCCGACTTACACACAGCCCGTCATCGAACCGCGCGAAGACCACGTAATCGCGCCCCGATGGACGGAACTCGCCCGTGACCCGGCTCCAGTTCTCGCCAGCATCCAGGTCGCGATGGAGGATTTCGAGAGCGACTTCACGAAGTTCGTCAACATGGCTGCCGGGCAGCCGTACCAGGAAGGTGCGCAAAAAGACCTCGGGCAGTTCTCCGACGAGCTTCGCCGATTCCGCCTGGGCCGCCGCGCGATGCGGGACGACCCTCGCCTTGAGCAGGCGTTCAAGCTGGCCAACGACGTTTTCGCCCAGGCGAACGCAGGCGCGTCGTTCGACACGTGGCGGCTGTTCCAGATCGTCTACATCGTCTCGCACCTGCCGGCGCTCGCCGCACGCGAGCATGTGGACGATGAACTGCGCCGCGAACTCGACCACGTCGATGTGTTGTGGTTCCCGGCCGGCGGCGGGAAGACCGAGGCGTACCTAGGCCTCATAATCACTGCCCTGTTCTACGACCGAATGCGAGGCAAGCACGCCGGGGTCACCTCTTGGCTGCGCTTCCCGCTTCGGATGCTGTCGGTCCAGCAATTGTTCCGCATGCTGCGTGTCCTCGTTATTGCGGAGGACTTGCGGGTCGAGCGCGGCATCGGATCCGTGGACGACGACCCGTTCGCTCTCGGCTACCTGGTCGGAGCTGGCGGAACTCCGAACTCGCTCAAATGGCCACAGGGTTGGTGGAAAGGCTGGGAGGCGGAGTCCCGGCGCGCCGCGAAAGGCACCTTTTCCGAGGATCACGAGGATCATCGCCTTGTCACCACGTGCCCGTACCAGGACTGCGGCCGGGATGAAGTGATCCTGACCCTCGACACCGGCGCGGTGCGGCTTGTGCACCAGTGTGCTGCGTGCAGCCGAACGCTGCCCCTCTACATGACCGACGAGGAAGTCTATCGGCACCTGCCATCGGTCTTCATCTCAACCGTGGATAAGCTCACTGGCTACACCTGGTTCCCTGAGTTCACAGCGTTCAGCCGCGGCCCACGATTCCGGTGCCCCAAGCACGGCTACTTCAGCGTTCCCACTCAGCACACGTGCACGGTCGGGTCCGAACTGTGCCCGCCGCCGAAACAAGGGCACCCCCAGGCGCGGCAGGTGAAGGACCCGGTCCCGGCACTCACCATCCAGGACGAGATGCACCTGCTCAAGGAAGAGCTCGGTGCGTTCAGCGGTCACTATGAAGGGCTAATCGCCGAACTACAGCGTGGCGGGCCGTCCGGACTGCCGACGAAGGTACTAGCCGCCTCGGCCACCATCGAGCAGTACGAGGACCAGCTACGGCAGGTATACGGCCGCATCCCGCGCGCGTTCCCATCCGCCGGCTACGAGCGGGAACGCAGCTTCTACACACGCACCATCCCGGATGTACGGCGCACCTTCGTCGGCATCCTGCCCCACTACCGCCGCAAGGCAGACGTTGCCGCGATCGTGCAGACTGAGCTTCTGCGCTCAGTTGCCGAGCTTGAGGACGCGGACAAGCCCCTCGCCGAACTCTGCATCGACCCAGGATGGTGGGAGTCCGAGCCAGCCGACGGCGATGCACTCGACCTGCTGTTCAACTATGAAGTGTCACTCGGCTACGTCAACAGCAAGGCGCACGGCGCGAAACTGGACGAGGAACTAGGTCTACTTTCCGACGAACTCGAAGCCCAAGGTCGCGGAGCGGTCGACCGGGTCGTGCTGACCGGGCAGGTCCCCATTCCTGATCTGGCCCACGCCATCGGCCGCGTCCAGGGTGAGCAGCGCAACCTGGACCGCGAGAAGCGGCTGCGGGCGCTTGTAGGTACGTCAGTCGTCAGCCACGGCGTCGACCTTGACCGGCTCAACGTCCTTGTCCTGGCCGGAGTGCCAACCACGGCTGCCGACTACATCCAGGTCACCGCGCGCTCGGGCCGCACCCACGCTGGCCTGGTAGTCACCGTGTATGACTCGTTCAACCGCCGGGAACGGTCCCTGTTCAGCAATTTCGCCAGTTACCACCGCTTCCTCGATCAGATGGTCACGCCCGTACCGGTAAACAAGTACGCCTTCTTCGTGGCGGACCGCACGGTGCCGGGCATCGCCCTAGCCCTGCTCCACGACCTGGCCCGCGATCCCGACCTGAAAGGACCCGTCCAGGGAGTGAAGTATGCGAAGGACTTCCAAGAATGGTGGAACACAAACCGTAGCGCCATCGATACTGCCATCCAGCACCGGCTGCGCCGCTGCTACGAGACACCGGTCGCAGGGGTGAACGACCCGGCGATGGAACGCGAGCTTGGCGACCGCGCGATGCAGCGCTGGACCGAAACTGAATACCGGTCGCTCAGCATCCCGGCACAGGAGCGGCAGACTGCCCGCCTCTTCCATGTCTCGCCGCTGTCGAACTTCCGCGACATCGATGAGCCCGCGCGGTTCCCCGTCTGGTATCCCAGCAAGGATGCCTTCGAACGGCTCACCGGAGGGGACAACGACACCAGCAGCGACACCGACGCGACGGAGGAGTAACGCATGCTGCGCAGTCACAGCCAGATCCTGTACAGCTACCTGCCCGGAGCTGTTTTCCGTCACGAGGAACGCGTCTACGGAAAGGTGGTCTCTGTCGACGGTGATCGGCTGACCGGCCTCAATGAGGCCGTCATCTACGAAGAGATCGCCAGCTACCTCGCCCGCTGGCCCGATGACCAGCGACATGACCTGCCCCTGCCGAAAGACCTGCGGGTCAACGAATATCGCATCATCCGGCCTGACCTGGTCCGATGGGAGCTGTTCCCGCTCGTATTCGAGTGCAGCCGTCGCTCTTGCGCTCGGGTCCGCAGTTACCGTAACTTCGACGAGCTGGCTAAGTATCCGACATGTAGACGGTGCGGCGGGCCTCTCCAGCAGTTGCGGTTCTACAACGCGCACAACTGCGGTCAGATCCAGGCCATCTATGTTCCCCGGTGCGCCTCGCACGGGTACGACGAGCTGTCTTTTGACAACACTGGCAGTTTCCTGACCGCCACTTGGCGGTGCCACGGCCCTGGCTGCAACGGCGGCGTCGTGCGTCGCACGAACATGTCGCCATGCAGCTGCCGCTCGTTCCCCGGCCGCGACAACGTAGTGCGAATGCGCGCTCACACGCTCGACGACTCACGTGCCTACCAGGCCCACTACATAGACCTGGTTAACATCGACTCCTCAATCTTCCAGACTTACCAGCACCACCCGGCTCGCGGTCAGATAGCTATCGCCCATTTCCTCGGCCTAATCCACGGCATCAAAGATGGGATGCGCGACGTCGACACTGGTTCCGACGGCGAGCGGATGAGCGCGGAGCAGTGGACGGCGAAAGAAGCGCAGTACCGCAATATGGGACTCGACGACGACGAGATCATCACCTTGAAGAAGACCAAGGGCCCAGCGGACAGCGGCGTCGCCGCTATTTCCGGCATCTCGCCGGACGTGCTGGAGACCATAGCGAAGGACCGGCCCTTCTACGAGCGAGCTGCGGTGTACGACAAGGCGGAGGTTCCGCGCTTCAGCCTCTCCGACCGGCTTCAGGCGGCGCGCGGGCGTGGCGACGCGGTCCAAGCGGAAGCGATCGAGGCTGCGAGCGCGCTCGCCGGGGAAATGGGGATCAGCGAGCTTGCCGTCACCTGGGAGTTCCCGATCGCGAAGGTAGCGTTCGGCTACACCCGCGAGAAGCACACGCCCGGTGAGGCCGCTATCCGCGGCTTCCGGCATCCCAGGCAGCATGACGGGAAGTACCCGGTGTTCGCGGTGAGCAGCAGCACTGAAGCTTTGCTCGTGACATTGTCGGCGAAGGACGTGCTCGCGTTCCTGTACCACCGGGGCGAAATTGTGGCCGCACCAGCCGACGAGGACACTGCCCGGCGGCAACTGCTTGAGATCTTCGCCGCGGAGCAGACCCAGCCAGAGCCTGCCGAGACAGTTCGTATCTTGATTCACACGCTCAGCCACTTGCTGCTACGGGGCATGGACGATGGGCAGATTGGCTTCGCGGAAGCAAGCCTGGCCGAGTGGCTTGTGCCTGAGGCGCTAACGTTTGCCGTGTACGCAAACACGCTCAAGGAATTCACCCTCGGGTCGCTGTGGACGTTGTTGAACAACCGAGCCCTGAGTTGGCTGCGGGCAGTGGTCGATCGCTGCGTGCGGTGCGAGAACGACCCGATCTGCTACGAACATTCGCCTCGTTCATGCGAGCGGTGTTCGTACCTGACATTCGGGTGCAGGACGTTCAACGAAGATCTGGACCGCCAGACGCTATACGACTACCTGCTGCTGCGGGGCGTTCTCGGATCCGGGGCAGTCCTGGAAGGTGCCGGTGCGTGAGCTGGTACCGCTGGCGTTGATGTTGATGTTGCAGCGCCTCACCGGAGGTCCTGATCAAGCCTTGGCGTGGACCGACTCCATCGCCTCCAAGGGCCAGCACGCGTTGCCGCTGCTCGGCCTGCACGGCGACGCCGGTCTTGTCGCCAACGACAAGGCACAGAGGGCGGGATTGTTCGCTGCGAACGGAACGGTCGACCGTGTCCGTCTCGCACAGCTCATCATTGTTCTCGACATCCTGGCGGCTGTCCCACGGGACCAAGCTGCGACACCTGACACCGAGCTCTCGTGTTCACGGTTCCGCCCGCCGCCGAGCAGTTCGTCACACTGCGGCAGCGTCTTAACCTTCTGGTCACCGACGTCATCGCCCAGACCGAGTCGAGCTTGCACATCGGAGGACCATTCTGGAATGAAGGCGGCTGGAACATGCCGCGCCCAGTGATGCTGCCTGCACTCAAGCACCGGGGCGTCATAACGACGTTCTACCTCCATTCACACGAGTCCGGTCACGTGGAGGTAGTGCACGACATGCTCGCGGAGGCGCGTAATCACGGCGAGGTACGCGTAACCAGTCACGGGTGCTCGGTTAGGTGATTATGCCGGGGTGGGTGGCATCCAGCAGTTGCCGTTGAGGGCGTCGCGGATGGCGGCGAGGGGGTGGCGGCCGTGGCTGCGGGCGGTGGTGAGGCAGGAGCGGATGCGGCAGTGGCGCTGGAGGGTCGCGCGGGTGCGCCAGCAGCCGCTGATCCTGGCGGCGAGCTTGCAGCCGCGGATGGCGTTCCCGGATCCGTTGTTCGCCGGGGGGACGTCGAGCCGGGTGGTGAATAGCCAGGCCTGTTCGGCTTTGCGCTTGAGGCGCCGGGCGAGGACGAGCCCAGGGTGGTTTCCCTTGTGCCAGGGGCGGGACAGGTTGACCGAGATCCCGTAGGTGACGGCCTGGTCGTAGCTGTGGCGCAGCCCGGCGAGCAGGGCGGGGTCCAGTTCGGCCTGGTGTTCGCCGCGGGCTGTCCGGACGGCGGCGGATGCCGTGCGGAGGGCGTCGCCGGCCTGCCGGGTCCAGGCCCGGGATGCCGGGCCGGTCGCGTAAGTATCGTCGAGGTACCTGTACAGGCGGGCGAGGCGCTGCCGGACTGAAAGCCTCACGCCGACCTGCTCGGCATAGTCGCGGTGCCGGCATAGGTCGACCTATGCGGATGTCCGCATAAATTGACGAAGTCGGCTTCGCCCCGCTCGATGACACCGGCGCCCAGCTGCTGTTCCGGATCGTCTCAGCAGCCTACGAACGCCGCGCACTCGGCGTTGCCAGCCACTGGCCCTTCGATCAGTGGGGCCGGTTCCTGCCCGAGCACACCACCGCGGTCAGCCTGCTGGACCGGCTCCTGCATCACGCCAGCGTCGTCATCACAGACGGCGATTCCTACCGCATGCGGCAAGCCAGAGCGAGAGGAGCCAACCACCTGAACAAGCACTGAATCAGCCCGAGGGGTGAGGACTTTTACCTAGCCACCACCGGGGACCGCAACTTGGCCCTTGACATTGGACGCGACCCGGCCCGGAGCGCCAGCTGTCGTGGGGAGAACTAGGGCCTACACGAGTTGCGGGCAGTAGTGGGCTACGAGCGTTCGAAACCCTTCAGGTGACCACCAGCGGCGGCGTCATGAAGCTTGCCGCGCGCTGCGTCCTGCGCACGGCGATGAACGGTGTCGAAGCTACGGCGCAGGCGGGAACCGGCGAAGTGGCCTGCCACCAGCGGGAGCCGACCGCGGCCTGCGTCGCATGCGATGACGTAGTCAATGTCGTAGACATGTGCGGTGTGGCTTGCTGATCGCCCAGGTTCCAGGACTGTCAGACCGAGGTTGTCATAGATCCCGCCGTCGCTGAGGAGTACAGCCTGCCGGTGTGACACCGCAGACCCATCGCGGGTGAAGGTATAGAAGCGTTCGATAGCTGGCAGCAGGAGGGGGAGGGCTGCGCTGGCGGCTACGGCGCCCGCAGAGGGAGCACGCGCGTCCTCGTAGGGCTGCCTGACCAGGATTCCGGGGTGGACAACGCCGTTGTCTGCGACGGTCGCCTCCGCCGCGCCGGCGCGAACGCAGATCTCGGCGGCCGGCGCGCCGAGAGCACCGCAGCCCAGGATCAGCACACGCTTACCGGTCAGCCATGCCGCAGAGGTACCGGTATCGCGCCGCCGGGTCACTTCTGGCCGGGCTTCCACGACGGGAATCCAGGTAGTGCTGGCCTCCGTAAGCCATCCGGCCACGGCGGTGGCGACCATCGGCTCCGTCCTGTACAACCTCGTCACCATGCTGGCGGGCCCAGAGCAGTCCCGGCGACACATGAGCCTAGGTACCGTCCCTTGCCACCACGGACAAACGATCATGAAGACCGACCGCCGTCCAAGCGATCGGGCTTCTGAACTGCACGTACTGGGTGGGCCTGGGAGGACTTGAACCTCCGACCTCTTCCTTATCAGGGAAGCGCTCTAACCGAGCTGAGCTACAGGCCCTACGCGTGCGGACAAAATCTGTCAAGCACGCCGAGCTAGGCTACCGCACACCGGGACCAGACGCTTAGTCGGTCTCCTTAAGCGTGACCTCGATTCCGCCCGCCAGCATGGTGACGAGGTTGTACAGGACGGAGCCGATGGTCGCCAGAGCCGTGATCAGGATGACGTTCACGGCGCCGATCAGCATCGTGTAGCCCAGCACCCGGGACGCCGAGAACCAGGTCGCGGCGTTGGTGCCGGACCGGGCCTTGCTGGCGGTGACCAGGCCCACGGTCTGCTCGATGCTGGTGAAGACGCCGATCTTCTGCAGCACGAAGTACGTCAGGGCCACGGCGACGAAGAGGATGACCCAGCCCACCAGCGAGATCATGAAGCTGAACTTCATCACCGACCAGGGCTCGATCCTGGCGATCGCCAGCTGAGCCTTGCGGCTGGCCGGTCCGCCCTGGGCCGGAAAGCCGGCCGGCATCGGACGCTGACCGCTGACGCCCGGCTGCGGCCTCGGGGCCTTACCGAGCCGGGCAGGCCGGGGCCGCGACTTGGTCGGGCTCGAGAACGGCGCAGTAGCCTGCGGCCCACGAGGAGAATCTGACGGGACGTACGGAGCTGACATAAGGGGGGCTCCCGCGACTGAGGCGGCTGCGCCGGCAGTCGAGACCATCGCCGGACCCTGGCTGGCATCCGGCGAAGGCCGGCCTGCCGAGGCGCTGGACCCGCTGCTGAAGGCGGTAGACCCGCCATTGCTGAATGAGCCGTTTCCGGACCAGTCGTCGCCCGGCGTCCGTGGCTCCCAGGGATCCTGGTCACCCGCCCCGGCCGGGGCCGGGTCAGATGTGGATGATCTGCTGTGGCCGGGCTCCGAGGCTTCGCTGGCCACCGTGGAACCGGCGCCGTACAGCGGTGGAGCGGTCTTCACGCCAACGGCCGGACTGACGTCCGGTACGGAACCGGTGCTGTCAGGACTGCCGTCCGCCAGCCAGTCTTCTGGCTCCGAGCGGTTCTCCACCCCGTCCTCCTCCGAGCCGTTTCCTGTATCGAGGTTATCCCCGGGATGCGGGCTCTGCTCGCCGGACGTCTTACCGCTGTCTGCGGGGACATTAGTAAGACGCCCGAATGTACCGGTTCGTTGCATCTTCCGGCTCACGGCATCTCCCTAACCCCCCGCAGCTCACTATCCCCGGAACTGCCGCCCTGTTAAGGTCACTTCCGGCACGATACACTCCGCCCAGCTTGACCTGCGGCTACAGTTACCTGTCCGTATCCTCGGATGGTCCGCCCTGACCTGGGGACTCATCGCCATCATCAACCGGATCCGGGACGACGTCCGCCGCCTCTGAATCGCTACTGCCCGCGAGGGCGGCCGCAGAACCATCCGCGGCGCCGTCGAGCTCATCTGGCCCGACATCCTCCGCATCCTCCGCATCCTCGCCGAGGCTGCCGTTCACCATCGACTCGGCGTTACGGGCCATGGCCACCAGGCGCTGCCCGCTGGCCAGGTTCACCAGCCGCACGCCCATGGTCTGCCGACCC
>Ga0307375_10003352_pt1 | contig 15813 bp, 13 predicted proteins | sample TR1MG_FD_202531 | JGI IMG/M metagenome (GOLD analysis project Ga0307375, IMG submission 202531) | Soil microbial communities from Risofladan, Vaasa, Finland - TR-1 | ecosystem: Environmental > Terrestrial > Soil > Coastal area > Acid sulfate soil | place: Finland: Risofladan, Vaasa | collected... | reverse complement strand
AGAGCGCATCATCAACTACATGCCCCCAATTGTTAGCTTCCGCTAAAAATATTCTCTTATTGTCAAGTGTATCTCGTAACTTATCAACAAGCCCTTCAATTAATTTAAGGGGTGTTTGGGATGCAAGAATATTTTTAAAGCCCCCGCAGAGATTAACTTTAATAATGACTCTATCCGAAGATTTAACAATTTTATTCAATTCAATTTTATCCATTGCGAGAGAGACGGCATTTGGCATCTCTCCCTCGATTTTATGAATATATGAGAAGGAGCTGGTTGGCTTTTTCGTTGCCTTTAGTTCATAGCCATAATAGGTATCCTTTTCTTTTCTAATTTCATAATTCCATGTTCTATAAATCACTTCACCATGTTTTTCGGGCATAGCAGAGGTCTCCTACAGCGCATCACTTTGACTTTAGTGGAAAGAGACGATCTTTCAATTATATTTCTTAATAATTAGATTAATATGGCTTATTAATGGTTTGTCGGAGGTAATTTCATTGTGAAAAATGGGCAGTATAAGTCAAGAATGAAGACAAAGTAGAGCGAGGAATCGACTAAGTAGCACTTCGAACATTTTGAAAATTATTCCCTTAATTTGCAATTTTGCAGGGCAAGCGGAGTTAATATTTATCTCTTCATCATAAACTAAGGTCTACCTCAAAGCCTCTCCGCTACTTAGGGGCGACCCTACCAAAATAATATGGGTTAAAGATATGCAGATTAAATCTATTTATTGTTCATATTTGCTACTGATAAAATTGAATAAAACTAGAGGAGGTAAGTTTAAATAGCCCGTGCTCTTACACTTTTTTAAAGTAACTAAAAATTAGAGGGTGATAATAAATGGCAAAAAGAGTGACAAAGGCAAAACCAAAAACTCAACCCCTGAAAAAGCAACCTAAATATGAAGATGAATACGAGCAAGAAGAAAAATATGCTGAAGACAGTTTTGATGACGAATTTTAATTTATAACTTTTTTTTTCTCTTTTTAATAAATCGTTTTTTTAAATGCTTGAACTTCTTTTCAAAAACTTATTGATATTGTTATTTTGCTAACTAAATACAGACTATTTTTTATCTCAGATCGCAAAGTAGGTATTAATAAAAGAAATAATACAAAATATCCAAACGGTAGAAAAAATTTCTATAAAAGATTAAAAGAATATTACAGAAAAAAAAACAAATAAAAAAATTTGAGAAAAAGGTTATTGATACCAAATGAAAATAAAAGGAATCGACAAATTTCGGGAAAAATTACCTGCACTTCATGGAAAGCGCATTATTTTAGTACCAATTTATACAATCACGTGTGTCATATTAATCTTTTTCATTTTATTCTGGTTTCTCCACCTTTCTACTGAAGTAAACGTACAATTTGCAGGAATCAATTGGAATTGGATTTTCCCGATTCTGGGGGTGGTGATCATTGAGGTTGTGGGCTTAGTTTTAGTATATCAAATGTGGTATTGGCGCGATCGACTAAAACAGAAATATCAACAGACCTCGTATCAACGTATTTTCTTTGTTGGATTTGCCGGGATTCTATGTATGATTTGTCTAGGAATTTTCAATATTATTCCATTATTATTTATTCAGCCTTACCTAAGTTCAGTTCCATCTGTTGCAGTATTTGTTCAACAAATCTCACAATTTTGGTTTACTGCTACACATATTTTTGACCTTATTCGTGTTATCATTGGGATCACTGTTTGTGCTATAGGCTTTGGTACTATGTTTCGCTCAATGTTCACATTTGGATTCGATTATATGACCGTGGTTTATTTATATTTTCCAGAGGAAAGTGCTATTCAGAATAATAAAATATATTCTGTACTACGCCACCCTACCTATGCCGCATTGATTTATGTATCTTTTGCCGGGATTTTAATTCAATTTTCGCTTTATTCCATAATATTCTTCGTTTTGTATCTCATTGGATTTGAAATTCATATTCATAAAGTCGAAGATAAAGAATTAATCCAACGATTTGGGGAATCCTTTGAGAATTATCGCAAACAAGTACCAGCTATTTTGGTACCGCCTCGTCATTGGAAAACTTTCTTGAAGTTTCTCGTTGGAAAGAAATAAAACATTAAAAAAAAGGGAAATGAATAATTTATTAGGAAAATAACGAAAAAATCAACGAGAAAAATCCAGTGTTTAAGTAAACCCAGATGATCCAATTGAGTATAAATGTACCAATTACGCAGAGAATATATCTAAATTTATGTTCTGGCTGGTTTTGAGAGACAGCTACACAACAGAGACCCAGAATCCAAATATACATAAGATATTTCAGCGTATCATAAAGGTAACCCGTAACCTCTATAAGTCCCGCGCCCATAAGTAGAAGATTTACCAGAAGGAGACTGAAATGATAGATGAAGGAGGGAACGAGAACGCACCACATAACGGTCTTAGCCATATCTCCTGCAGGTTTATATTTCGTTAATTTTAGGACAATATAGAAATCAACAGTAAACCCCATTACAAAGAACAATTCGAGGAGAATACCGACTGCACAGAGAATCAGGATAAAAATTAGAACTGTCGGAAAACCGCCAACAAAATGGCTTAAAAAAAAGTTGGTCATCATGCATGCGCCTATTGCAACTAGAAGAATTATAAATTTTAAAAGTGAACGCTTTTCTTTAATTGTTTCAATTGCTACCGTTGGTCTATTTATTAAATCTCCTAAAAATCCCATCTTTTCATCACCATATTATATTCATGAATTTAGGTGCATGATTAATAGTAAAAATAGCAAATATTACGAATAACGATAAGTAGTAGGATCGAAGTGCATTGTAAATCGAGATACCTTTAAGGCGATCGAGGTATGTATATATGATAATTGGCGCGATAACGATGAAAACCCCTGCCAGTGCTGCGAAATAGATGTAATGATAGATCATCGGAAGAACAAATTTAAAGATTAGGCATATCACCGAGATAAGGAACATAATTATGGCAAAAGGAAAAATACTCCAAGTAATCACCTGTAAAGTCTGCTTAATGGAAATTTTTTGACCGAATAATCGCAAAAATCCGAAGAGAAGTATACTCAATAGGAGCCATGCTTTAATACAAAAAATCACGTCCGTGAGAAAAACGAGGACATAACTATTGTAAGGTAGATAGTAACCAAAGAATTGTCCGCTCGTTATATATTCCAAGGGATAGGAAAATGCATAATCATGGAAGGTGGTATATAATGCATCACCTACAAGAAAGACACCTGAAATTAAAAGAACACTAGAAATTACAATAACAATGAAGGAATAAGATAGATTAATAGGCTTTTTAACTATATCTTCGATAGCATTAGTCGGGCGGTAAATCATACGAAAATAATTCTTTAAAACATCTGTAATTTCTTCACTCGATGATTTCATATAAGATCCTCCCTTGTGCTTGTGCTGGGAGCGTCCATCCCATTAAGTAACAAATTGTGGGAACAATATCGACTACATTTGGTATCACTGGTATTTCATAGCCTGTTCTGGTAATATTCGGTCCCATCCACCCCATAACAATATCCTGTGTTGCAATACCTCCATGCGAACCAATATTGCCAACTGGTAAACTCCCTAATCCTGGTACTTGCAGACTTAGAATTGTATGTTCGCGTGTTGAAAAATATATTTGTCCAGTCCGGTTCTCGAGAGTGTCGAGACAATATGGATATTGCGACATATTTTCTCTTGGGACAACAACTGCCACTTCTGGGTGTTGGAGTAATAAATTCACCGCAACATCTTTTTTGGAGGTATCATTGAGGAAAACAAAGCCAGATCCTCCTTCACCATGTATATGCGCCTTTACCCCATTTTCTTCCAAGTAGCCTGCGATATCTACTATATTCGAAACCGTTTCCATGCCATGATCTGATGTAATTGCAAAAATTGTATTTTCATATTCTCCTATCGATTTCAATTCTGTGAAGAGCCGCATAAATAAATTATCTAGCTCCCTGAGCTGGCGTTTAATCATCTCACTGTAATCTCCAATACCACCACAATAATGTCCATCCACATCTGTCCACGCTAAATTTACAAAAGTGAAATCGGGGTCGTCATGTTTGATTAAATCGATGAGCGCTCTCATAATCCAAGGATCGACAATATCTCCATCATAATATGTCATAGGCGTCCCTAATCGCTGGTCATACCCTTCAGGAAGTGAAATATCCGTAACAGGCGATGCAAAGATGAAATCTGACCAATTAGCTAATAATGGCGGCAAGCGCCACTTTCCACTAATGAATGCAGTTTTGAGAGATGGGTTAGTTCGTTCAATTGCTTCAATAATTGTTTCAGCGAATCTAAATGTTGGATCTAGTACGACCGGCACTGTTTCACCTGTCTCATTATCGTAATAACCGTTGCCGACGAGACCTGTCTTATTAGGAAATGCACCTGATAACATTGATGTATGAGCATGCTGGGTCTCTGCTGGGAGCACGGTTAAGCCGTATTTATATTTTGATCCACGCGCCATTATTTCGTGGAAGAGTTTAGGCATCATATCCTCTGTGAGATATTCTGGATTGGCTGAATCAATACTGATAAGAATGACTCGCGGTGTTGATCGATAGTTCGTTGGCGGAAAAGTCGAATTTGCAATGAAATTAACGGAAAACCCGAAAGCAAATAAAATTACTAGAATTAGAAAAACTGTCTTATCGGTTTTCTTCAAATTTCTAAACCTCTGACTACTTTTATCATTGTTAATCCCCCTCGATTTGAGAGGAATCCAATAATATAACTATAATTAACTATAAATAAGTTCATTTCAATTTGTAATTTTCAAAAAGGGACCTGTTTTTGATTTTTTCTCCGACATAATTGCTTCTGGCGGACCAGTTGCAATAATTTCTCCACCTTTTGGTCCTCCCTCAGGTCCTAATTCGATAATCCAGTCCATATATTGTAAGACATCGAGGTCATGTTCGATGATAATTACCGTATTACCTTGCTCAACTAATTGATCCAAAATTATTAACAGCTTTGATACATCTGATGCATGTAAACCTGTTGTGGGCTCGTCTAATATATAAATTGTTCCCTTTTTCTTTGATTTCCCTAATTCTTTTGCCAACTTTATTCTTTGAGCTTCTCCCCCGGATAGCGTGGTTGCAGATTGCCCTAATGTAATATAACCCATTCCAATATCATCTAAAATTTTCAAATAGCGAATAATTGTCTCTTCTTCACTGAATATTTCAATCGCTTCTCGAACCGTTAAATTCAAGATTTCATGGATTGTCTTCTCTTTATATTTTACATCAAGAATCTCAGGTAAATAACCTGTACCGTCGCATTCTTCACAAGGCAAATCTACACTGCTTAAAAAGGAAATTTGAAGATCAATAATTCCCTCCCCTTTACACTTTGGACAACGTCCCTTATCCGAATTAAAGGAGAAATGTCCCGTGGTATATTTTCGCTTTTTCGCAAGCGGTTGATTAGCAAAGAGTTTTCGGATATTTTCCCAAATTCCAATATAACTGATCGGATTGGAAGTTTTTGTGCGGCCGATCGGCGATTGAGTTACCACAACGCAATTAGAAATTTCTTCCCAACCTGATAACGCCCCTTTAATATGATTGAATTGCAGGTCCTCCTCTTCTATATCCTCCTCATTCTCTGAGGTTGCTCTCTTTGAAAAATGCTCTTTTAATAAAGGAACCAAAGTATCAGAAATCAGGGAGCTTTTTCCACTCCCCGAAACTCCAGCTATCCCTACTATCATCCCTAACGGAATTTCAACCCGAATATTCTTTAAATTATTAGTTTGAACATCTGAAAGAACGAATAATGGTGTCGACTTAGTTACTTTTCTCCGTTGATTTGCTGTCTTTTTAGGAAATTCCAAGGTTCCAGCTAAATACTGTCCAGTTAAAGTTTTTTTTCTTTTAATTTCTTCAATTTTCCCCTCGAATACAATCTCCCCTCCCTCAATACCAGGTCCCGGTCCGATATCTATTATATGGTCTGCAATTTCAATAATACTTTTATCATGTTCTACAATAATAACCGAATTGCCTAATTCTTTTAATTCATTAAGGATTAGTTCCAAGTTCTTTTTTTCCAGCTGATGCATTCCGAGCGTGGGTTCATCTAATACATACACGAGCCCATTTAATTCTAAATCCAGATAATCCATAAAACTTAAGCGTTGTATTTCTCCGCCACTTAAAGTGGGGATTCTCCTATTTAGACTTAAATAAGAAAGTCCTACCAATGAAAACTTTTTTAACCGCTTTAAGGTTTCACTTTGTATCGATCTCCCTTCGCTAGTCTTTAGATCTTTCGGATTAAGCTTCTCTATACATTCAATTAACTCATCAATCGTTAGAGATGCCAATTCTCCAATATGTTTTCCTTCAATGAACACATTTCTGGCTTGTTCATTTATTCGATAGCCATCACATGCTTTACATGTTACCTTCGTCATATATTTTTGTTCTATAATGTTCCGCCTGTAGGCACTCACACTTTTTTCCATCGCTCGTGCTAGATGCGGAATGACTCCCTCGAATTTGGCTTCGATAATTCCCTCAAATCGGCGAGATTTCCATTTCATTTTCACAGTCTCATCAGTTCCATAGAGAAAGATGTCTTGAATGTTTTCTGGGAGTTGATTGAAGGGCGTATTGATATCGAAATTCATGGCTTCCGCCAATCCAATTGCGAAATTCTTTAAATCGGCGAAAGCGCCTGTAGCTGCCTTCAAAATTTTTAAAATACTCCAGTTAGAGTCTGGTATCAATTTCTTTTCTTCATAGTCCATTTGATAACCGCGCCCCTGACATTCCATGCACATACCAGATGGTTCATTGAAGGAAAAATGCTTGATTTCTAATTTCTCCACCTTCATCCCACAATCATCGCAGATTAAATTAGTATTCACTGGAACTTTACAGATAGGACAGTTTTGTTTTCCCTCTAACGCATAGAGTTGTCGGAGCATGGAATATATTATTGATTTAGTTCCGACAGTACTTCGCGGATTCGCAAGCCGGATCGTTCTTTGTTCGACCGCCACTGTAGGCGCTAAGCCTTTTATAGATGTGAAAGGTTTTTCCTTCTCAACCTTAGGGGGAAAGCCGATCGATTGCAAATATCTTCGCATACCTTCTTGAAAAATAATGTCAAATGCAAGACTAGACTTTCCCGATCCACTTACTCCAGTGATGGCTACAAGCTTATTTTTCGGGATATTCACATTAATGTTCTTTAAATTATGGATTCGTGCCCCAACAATTTCAATTTCATTCATTTTTTTTTGGCTCCTTTTATATCTTCAATCTTTTTAGATTATCAAAAGATTTTTCTTCTAATTTTAGAATGTCATATCCGATGGTTTCTAATTTACTTAGATCAAGATGATCCAAACAATCTTCCTTTCCTATATCCGCAGCTCTTTTAAGTTCCAAGGCAAACTGTGTCCAATTCTGGGCTGATTGTCTAATTAATGGTAATTGATTACGTACTAAATCGAGTTCCTCCGATTTCCAAGGACGAGTGCCTCCGGTGATTTCGGGGTAGGTTAATATTTCTTCTAAAAAATCCCCAAATAGATTACGAAAAAGTGCGCCCCCCGTGCCAAATTCCTCAATATAGCCGTATAACAATTGAAGCGTGACTAATGCTTTTGTTTTCCCCCCAAGCAACTCTTTCCATGAAGGAATTGATTGGATAAACATTTTCATCCCGCGAAGACCTAAGTTATTTACCGACGTGGCTAACATATTCTTCACATTCTGTTGAATTGCTAATTTAATGGCTGCAGAGAGCGGCGGTCTTTTTTCTTTTTTCTCTAAAATGTAATGGACATTTCTGGGGGGGAACCACCGGTCCTCTTTGGAACTCCGCGCCTTCAATAAGACCTCTACTGGCAATTCTACGGGCTCCTGAATGTCTCGTTCATAGAGAAACGCGTTCTTGTCATCAAATCCTACCAAAGACATTATATGTCCACCAAAATATTCTCCTTTTGGCAAATCAACGTAAGGAAGGTATGCCATTTCAATACGAACGAGAAGGGGAATATTAGATTGCAACAATTGTTTTGACCGTTTCCAAGCTGCATCAGCAGATTGGAATTGCTCCTCTGTTATATTCACTCCTAAAACACGACAGGCTAAACTATTTTCGGTAATGGTACCCTGTTTGCCTCCCATAAAAAAAGGTAGTGAACCCGCCGTCGATCCCTTAAAAAAGGAAAAGCCCATAGTCGCATCTAACGCAAATACCATTGGTTCTGATAGAGGTAGCCCTATATATTCAAGTACATCTCGCATTGAGGTCGATTCACAGTGTCCACCCATTTTGTGCTTAAATCCTTCAATCATAACTTTCCCCATGAACTATTCTATCTCCTTTTCTTTCTTTATTTCTGCAAGAACTTCCTCGCAAAATTCAACATTTGCAGCAATCAATTTCAGAGGTCGTGTAAATAATCCACTAAAATGAAGGGGAGGATTGCCATTGAAAACCATATTCCCCAGTTTCAATCTCTTACGTAAGGCATCTTTATTCGCCTTTAACGCATCGATACAACTTTCCAACGCCTTGATTTTTTCGACTTTAGTTAAAAACTTAATATTAGAAAAAGCTAAATCCCAATCTCTCCCTAACCGACCTCCCCGGCTTAATATATCTATCACATTCTCTTTTAAGACTTGAATTCCCTTATCTGTAATCTTCAATGTTTTCTGGGTTCGGTTTTGGTCTGAAATAGTTATTTTTGATTCTATTAATTCCTTTTCTTCTAACTTCTTTAAGACCCCATATATGCTGGACTGTCCAATGTTGGTCCAATTCTGCATTTCCCTCTCTTCAATTTTCTTCTTTATCTCATAAGGATACGTCGTGTCATCTGTTTCATTTTTTTGATATTGAGGGAATCTCTTTTCCCCTATCAAACCCAAAACTGCCAATGAAACATGACTTAGTTTGATGTTATGATTCATTGATATACCCTATAATTTTCAGCTTTTTAATATTCCAATACAAGAATATTCCCCTATAAAAATATTGTGTCATATTTAATAAATTACTATTAATTGCTACTTTGGGAAGATAATAAAAAAAAAGTATAACTTCTGTATATAATTGAGCAGGTTTTTGAAAAAAAGAGAGAAATAGAATACCTTTTAGTAATTATCTCTTCTGGTTAAAGATTAGCCATATAAGTCCTTTGCCACATCCTCTAGATCAAGTTCCTTAAGTTTTGCTTGAGACGGTTTCCCAGTTTTTGGGTCCCAATCGCGTAATTGATAGTATTCCCGTAACATCGGCGCTAAATTTATACGAACCCCTTTCGAACCACCATCTGGATGCGTCTCCTTGAGTAACCGATAAGGCAGACTGTTATCCGAAGGCTTCCAGCCACAGCGTAAATTGAAAGCTTGGCAGAGGTTAGCAATACGCTCTCCGGTTTTGAGGAATTGTTTACGATAATTCATCTTCCATCCAGTAACTAAAGCGAGCATTGCACTAGTAAAACGGCTAGGAACGAAAATGGTCATCGAAATGAAGGCGCAAGATCCCATTGCATCGATCATGAAACTTCGATGTTGCATTGTAATAATTGTTTGAGCTTTACCTATAGGACTGAGCCTATCTAAAGCTCGCACATCTGGCTTCGCTACAAAGTCGAAATCCTTTTTTGGTAGCGATGCCATTCCCAAGATCATCGCTTCTGCAGAGGAAGTATGATGCGCTCCGTACGGCGCAGTCGCGTAATGAAGTGCCATAAGAAAGTTTGAGCGTGGATCATGCATTGGCACTTCAAGTCCTTTTACATGGACTGCAAAATGCTCACTACCTTCAATCTCCTTTGCTGCTCTCCTGACTCCGCCAGAGAGAACATCTCCTATTTTTAATCGTTCTCCGATAAGTTTGAGTACGGCTAACATGGCATCAGCATCTCCCCATTTCAGATCAATTCCATCCAAATCTTCTTTGGTTATTAATCCTTTTTCATAACATTCCATTGCATAACTTATGACTGATCCGGTGCTTATTGTGTCCATTCCCATTCTATTACAATAATCATTAGCCTTAGCAACCGCATAAATATCATCAATTAATAAATTAACTCCTAGAGCCGCAACTGCCTCATATTCCGGTCCTGACGCAGGATTTTCCTCTAATTGGTATTTTCCCGATTTAATTTCGACCTTTCGTTTACAAGAAATTACACAACCTTGACAGGCATGATGTCCAATCAGAATGGTCTCCCATTGATGTCGAGAGGAAAGATTTTTTATATTGTCAAAGGTAGCCCGTGTGTAATTCTTAACAGGGACATCGCCCATCATCATTTGGAGCACCAGCCCCATATTAGTCCCATTTAGCTGCCATGCCTGGCATAATGGATCATTTTTAAATGTTTTTGTGAAATATTGAGTCATTTCTTTAACCTTTTCAGGAAAGGCGACCTCGATTTTTCTAGTCCCATAGGCTGCAATTCCTTTCAAACTTTTGGATCCAAATACCGCTCCAACTCCTGCGCGCCCTATTGCTCGTCCGCGATCACAGATTAAATTTGAAAAAGTTATTCCCTTTTCACCAGCTGGTCCGGTAACCAAGCATTTCACGTGATTCTCACCCAGATCCTCTTTCATCAAATCCTCCGTTTTGTAAGTATCACTGCCCCATATTTTTTTTGCATCCCGTATCTCCCCTTTCCCCTCAATACATGAAATATAAACTGGATTCTCACTCTTTCCCGTAATAATTAGTCCATCAAAACCGCTGCGCTTTAACGCTGGACCGAAGAACCCCCCAGCATTGGCTGCACCTAAAAATCTAGTATGGGGCGATAAAGTTGCGACATCAAATCGGGCAGAAGCAGGCGTTGGAGTTCCTGTGTAGGGACCCGTCATTACTACAACCACGTTTTTCTCTCCTAAGGGATCAAAATTGGTGAGATTTTTGGGTAATTCATCATACAGGATGCGAACACCAAGCCCCCGTCCACCAATATAGTTCCTCAAGATCTTTTCATCAAAAGTTATTTCAGATACTTTCTGTTCGGTAAGATTTACACGAAGTACCTTGCCCATATATCCCTTTTTTTCGCTTTTCATCAATCTCAGCTCCTTTTATTCTAAAATATTTTCTAAAAGCCGCGTTAATATTCCTAAATTAAACTGTCTTAACAACGACGCCAGCCTTTTATTAAGCACTTTGGAATACAGAATCGGTTCAAGCAGCTTTTCTCCAGTAAATAACAATCTTTGGACAAGACTCATCTTTTTTGGTTTCGCCATATCCATAACCTCATTAAAATAAATAATTTATAAATTGAAACCTGAATTTTCTAAATTACGTAATAGCATTATACAAATAAAAATAGATATTATGAATAAAAATCAATTATTAAAGTCAACCAATCACATCATGTAACGATAGGAGATGCCGCTGGATCGAATGGATTGGTCCGTAGTGCGAGGGAAAACAAATATGGATAATTTATTTTTAAATGTTTCATGTAAGCTAACCATTCAGAAATTAATCGACTGTAGGCTCTTTTAATATCGCCTATTAAATGTTCCTGATCTTTAATAGGTATCGCTTTTAAATCTTTTCTGCAATCCAACTCTTCGGTCAAATGAAAAACTGCCCAAAGGAGATCTGTAAATGACTCATGTTCCAATAAATTCGGATTTTCTAGTAAGCCTACTAAGAATCCCCTTTTCCCAACCAAAAACTTATGGATTTCTTCTAGATCATTACTATTACATTCAATACAATATTCGTACATCTTGAGATTTTTTTCTATATTCGCAAACTGGTGACTTGTGAATTCATTGCTAATAATAAGGCTTTGACTTATTTTCTGAGATTCGGGATCAAATTTGGAAAAAAATTTCAACAAAGTTGTTCCCGTCTCGCTAAAAAAGACTCCGATAACCATATTTAATTTCTTTAATAACGTATTCTTTTCTCTTAGCTTCAACAACTCATGCAAAATAAGGGTTATTACGATGATATCGAGAGGAATGAATGCAAGGTCGCCTAATAAATAGATGAAAATATGGCGGGCATCCTGAAATATCACAAAATGGATAAAATATAATAATGCCGAAAATCCTATAAGTCCTAAACTAAAATAAAACTTCCATCCTAAGCGACCCATCCTTTTCTTCACCTATCGACTGGTTTATTGTAAAAATTTAGGCAATTTTTAATAGGGTATTTCAAATTACGTAGCGAACCTCTGGTTATAAAATTTTAAAAGATAGGTGAAATGATTACCTATACTATGGAACAGCTGAAAGAAAAAGTAAAACAGAAAGCGCACGAAACCGGCATGGATTTAGTTGGGATTACAGACCTTTTACGCCTTGAAAATGCACCCAAACGGTTTCATGCAACCGATTACTTACCTTCTGCACGAGCTGTCATCGTCGTTGGTTGTCACATTCCTGACGGATCGGTTGAAAATTGGAAAAGGACGCCCTCCTCCTACCAATACTATGGATATGCCTTACCAAACAAAGAACTGGGGCGCGCTTGCTTCCATATCGCAAAATTAGTTGAAAAAGAGGGTTACCGTTGCTTTCCCATAGTTCCCACTGGCCACAGCAAGGATTGGGATCATAAAGCGCAAATGGGTGAGTTTTCCCATCGCCACGCAGCTGTTGCGGCTGGACTCGGCGAGTTTGGCTATAACCGGTTAGTTATAACAACCCAATTCGGAAATCGAATCCGATTTTGCTCAATCATAACCGAAGCGCCTCTTCCACCCGATTCGATGTATGACGGTCCACCCTTATGCGATCGTTGTAAAAAATGCATTAAAGCGTGTCCCGGCAGTTGTCTCGATGAATCGAACTTGCTTTCCTGCACGATAGGCGAAAAAACCTATGAATACGTCAAGTTGTATCAGTTTCGGTGTTTTTATCATCTCTTAGGATTAGGTCCCAAAACAGGCGCGGGATTAGATATACCCTTATCTAAGAAGAAAGGAGAATTATCTCAGCTGGGCTTTCTAAAAGGCTTTTTAACTGCAGCTATTACCCGGTTTCAAAAGTTCATCTATATACGAGAGCAACAATCAGCCGTGGACTGGTTCGAATTCTGTGGCCGTTGCTTGCATGTTTGTGATCGTCCAGTAAATCGATTTGTGCGTGTTAATCAGGGTTAGAAAAAAAAAGATATTTAATAAAATATTTCAACAATTAATATTTCTGTTATGAATCGATTGACTCAGTTTGATTACCGAATTTTATGATTATATTTGCGACGAGCAGGCCTACGAATCCTAGTGCTGTGAAGACGGTCAGCCATTCTAACGGTGGTGTAGCGGAGATGAGAACCACGAATAATACGTTAATGATTGCTACCACGAAACCATAAATGCCGATCACCTTGATAAACTTAGAATTAAATAAAAGGGCTATACCAACAACAATTAAAACGATAAGATTCGTCTTAAAAAACATATCCGACCAAAAAACATGGGCTTCGCCAGAATCCTCTGAGAATACGCCGATCATAATGAGGCAAAATGCTTCGAAAAATCCCACTATCTGCCCTGCTAGAACTAGAGCTGATTTCCATTTACGATCAGAGTACCAAATACTTAAACCAAGGAAAAAAGGCACCAATGCTACGCCAGTCAAGATGCATCCGATATTATACCAGAGAAATCCATTTGGGTTATATGAAGAATTTCCTAGGTCGCTCAACCAATTCGTGATTGGAGAAAATGGTGGGGGAAACAATGCGAGCGAAGTAAATGTACATACACAATAAATTACAATGACCAGAACGCCCCCGAATACACAGAGTAAAAATTTCCAGGACTTATTTTTCATCTTTTAACAGCCCTCTTTTCTTAATTTGATTACCTTCAGAACTTTGCTTCAATTTGCTTTTTATTTTAATGTTTCATTTTGTATCTTTCTTAATCTTCGAATTTTTAAAACCTTACTTTTAAGTAAATAATATGAAAACAAATACGACTTTTAAAAAAATTTACTCAGAATTAGCATTAATTACCATTATTTTCCTGTTTTTCCTTCAACTAATTTCGGATTTTGTCAAGGCTATCTATGCACAATGCCTCTTAACGTTATCACTGAACGAGAATGTTCTGGCGGTACTTTTCCTTTTCTCACCAATAATTCTAATTTTCTTTGGAAAAAAAAGTGTATCTGATAAATTTCTGGTGATAACTGGAGTAATAATGATCATTTGTAGAATTATCGAACCTATATTAGCTACCCAATTGAGTATGATCGTCTCCGGTCTTGGAGTTGGCTGCTTTCTTCTCTTTTTCCCAGCATTCATTCAAAAGATGAACACGAATGAACAGGAACAGAAAAGTCTGACTGTTGGTGTAGGGCTTGCTATTGCACTCGCCGCATCTATTCTACTACGAACACTGGGATCTTCGGTCGATCTCTCCACTGCTAGCTGGTTTCAGGGAATCGGCTGGGTTCTTGGAATATTAGCCGCAATAATGGTATTAAACCTATTAAATAGAAGCCAAAAAGAACCCTTAGATACACCTACCCCCTTAAATCTCATAGATACCCAAAGCAAACCTAATAGATTATCCAAAATAATCGCTATTTCACTCGGTTTATTTGGAATAATACTTCTAATTTATTCTGCCTTTGCCAGTCCCACCGTTCTATCTCGCTGGACTGAAGGGAACTACCTTATGATCATGACGATACTCATAGTAACAATTGAGATCTTTGCAGTATCCGCCATGCTCAAACCTAACCTCTTTCAAAAACTTAACCCAAAGACCCTTCTCCTCTGGAATGGTATCTTCGTCTTGACACTTGTCTTAACAATTGCGCTGAATCAGATCAATTTTCCTGCAGTCTTGGGTGATTATCCAATCGTGGCATCTCCAACCACCTGGATCCAATATATTCCACTCATTCTAATGTTGGTTCTATCACCTGTAGTTTTACTTGACTTTATTCTATTAATACGCGAAATAATTAGACGACACCCTAACACACGAACTATCGGTGGAGCTTTCAGTATAGCATCTATATTCCTTTTAATTATGATTCTTGGAGAAATCTTTACCACCACTTATGCCTATATACCGGCAATTGGTCCGTTTTTCAGAGATATGTTTTGGTTTGTATTTCTAATTATCGGACTGGCAATTATACTACCTGTTTTATTCGTGAAAACCGGGTCTTTCCTTTTCAAAAATCCATTGAATGGCACGAAAACTAGAACCTACGTTGCATTGATAATTGGAATTATCAGTTTTGGAACCATCTTGGGTGGCTTTTTCGCAGCCCCTTCCCCTATCGCCCCTTCAGGAAATGTCACTTCAATTAAAGTAATGACTTACAATATTCAACAAGGATATGACGCGAATGGCATATGGAATTTTGATGGACAACTTGCAGTTATACGTTCTGAAAACCCTGATATACTTGGAATACAAGAATCTGATATAGCTCGAATCTCCGGTGGTAATGCCGACCCTGTAAGATATTTTGCTGATAAACTGAAAATGTTTTCGTATTATGGACCTAAGACCGTTACTGGAACATTTGGTATAGCGTTACTTTCGAAATATCCCATTGAGAATGCGACGACTTTCTATATGTATTCTATTGGTGAGCAGATTGCTTGCGTTCAAGCTCAAATAACCATCAATACGACCACTTTTAACGTTTTTATTGCCCATCCTGAAAATCCGAATATTACTTCGCAACAACAAGCCATGCTAAGTCGGATCATTGGAAAAAACAATATCATTTTTATGGGCGACTTCAATTTTGCACCGCTTACAGAGCCATACAA
>Ga0307375_10003351_pt1 | contig 15820 bp, 20 predicted proteins | sample TR1MG_FD_202531 | JGI IMG/M metagenome (GOLD analysis project Ga0307375, IMG submission 202531) | Soil microbial communities from Risofladan, Vaasa, Finland - TR-1 | ecosystem: Environmental > Terrestrial > Soil > Coastal area > Acid sulfate soil | place: Finland: Risofladan, Vaasa | collected... | reverse complement strand
GTTACGCCATATCGACAGACTCACACAACGCCAATCACCAAGGATATGCTGATGGATGCCGCATTCGATATGGAATCGGAAATTGCCAGCGATGCTGGTGAAGCATTTGCGTTCGGTGAGGGCAATGGCTTTGTTGCTGGTACTGGCTTTAAGCAGCCGGCTGGCTTCACAGTCAATGCTACTGTCGTTGCTGCTGCTCGTGTTGGTAATGCTTCTGGTACTGCCGGTAAGATTTATGAGGATGACATCATTGCTCTTACTGGTGACCTGAAGGTGGGATACAATCCTGTGTACGTGATGAATCGTCGATCGTTGGCGGCAATTCGCGTGCTCAAGTCCACCACTGGTTCGTTCCTGTGGCAGCCTGGGCTGAATGGTCCGGTGGCAAATACGCTCAATGGATTCCCTTACGTTTTGGCTAACAGCATGCCTGATGAAGCTTCACAGGCGCTGGCAGTCGCGTTTGGTGACTTCCGTCGTGGGTATACCATTGTTGATCGGACTGGGATGAGCGTCATTCGTGATGAACTCACTCTCAAGAAGTTTGCGATTGTTGAGTTCACGATGAACCGATGGAACACTGGTTTGGTTGTGCTTCCTGAGGCCATCAAACTTCTCAAGCTCAAGGCGTAACATTGGTTCATTAAACTGAAATTCAACTTTCAGCAGGAGAAAGAAAATGGAATATGATCTTCATTCCAGCATTAAAGTTGTCAAAGGCATCGGAGCAACCGATGGCCAGGCGGCTGGTGCTAGCACAGTGAGTGCTATCATCGACACGCTTGGTTATGAGTCATTTGAATGGCTCATTGACGTGGGTACCATCACCACTGGCACATTCAGTGCTACTCTTGAAGAGGACGATGTTGTGGGATTTGGAACGGCAACTGCTGTTCCTGCCGCGAACATCGTTGGTGGTAGCCCCACTTGGATTGCAACTGATGATGATCAGGTGCGCCGAGTTGGCATCGTGGGCAAGAAGCGCTTCCAGAGATTTACTTTGGTTGGCGCAGCGACCCCTGTTGCTGACTTCTGCGTTCTTGCTTTGCTCGGCAATCCTGTGAGCAAACCCGTTGCTAATCAGCAAACCACGTCGTAAGTGAATGATGGAGGTGGAGCGTGCTGCGTAGTGATACGTGGTACGCTCCACCTTCCAAACCCGCAAAGACAGTATTGGAGAATAAAATGAAAGTAAAATTTTTGAAGAATGGTCGATGGGCACATTCAGAAATTGCTCGTGGCCAATTCGATTTTGTTGAAGGGCAAGAGATGGATGGCATCGCTGAAGTTGATGCTATTGCTATGAAAGAATCTGGCAATGCAGAAATTTTAGGTGATGGTGCTTCTAAGAAAGTTGAAGCAGAAGCTGAACTCGAAGCTGATCCTGATGCTTCTAAACTTATTAGCAATGACTCAATGAAGGGCAAAAAGAAAGCTTGGGATAAGTAAGATATGCCGCTGTCATATTTGTACACGCTTAATGATTCTGGTACATTGCCGATCTCACTCAAGCAAGCCAAGGCTTACTTGAAAGTTGAACATGATGCTGATAACTCAGTTATCCAAGACATGATCGCTGCTACTGTCCAGTATGCTGAGCGTTATACAGGACGAGATTTGCGTCCAAAAACTTGGCAGCTGACTTTGGATTGCTTTGAAGATAGGATTTTGCTACGCAAGAGTCAAGTAGCATCAATAACAAGTATCAAATATTTGGTTAGCAGCGTCTTGACTACCATTGATACTTCAGTTTACTATCTGAAGCCTGGCTATCAGTTTAGTGAAGTGCTTCTCAAAGAGGATCAAGTTTGGCCGGATGATTTAGATGAAGTTGAAGCAGGCATACAAATCATTTTCGTTACACAAACGCCAAGAAACATCGAACAATATCGCATTGGAGTGTACGAACACTTGGCATTTTTGTATGCCAATCGTGGTGATTGCGATGTTAATACAGCAGCACTAAAGTCTGGTGCTACTGAGAAGTATGATCAAGGTAGAATTCAGAGAATCTAATGTCTGCTTTGTCAAATTATGCTGAAGATAAAATCCTAGAGCACATGCTTAATGGTGTAGTTTGGGCGGCACCAGCCACAGTTTATGTTTCACTTTATACAAGTGAACCAGGGGATGATGATTCTGGAAGTGAAGTTTCTGGTTTTGGTTATGCACGTGTTGCTATGACAGGTGGTTGGACTAATGTAAGTGGTACATCTACTAACACTGCATTAGTTACATTCCCAACTGCGTCTGGCGGTTCATGGGGAATATTAACGCACTTTGGCGTGCATGATGCTTCTTCAGGTGGGAATCTTTTGGTGTATGGCGCTTTAGATACTCCAACAAATATTGCTGACACCAACATTGCAGAATTTGCTGCTGGTGCCTTATCTGTTTCAATGGCATAGGTGAATAATGTCGCTACTAACTAGATTGGTTGCTCCGTTGGAAGATGAAGAAAAATTGCCTGTACATCAGTTCATGGCAGCGTTGGCAGAATATAAACGTGGTGCTGTAACTGGTGCCCAATTGGCAACGGCATTTGATCTTACCCCAGAAGAAGCCACTGCACTTCAAAATTTTTTATCTAACTTGGATAGTGATACGATCAATCGAGCATTGATACATGATGTGTTAATGCTAGGTGAATATGGATTGTATACTCTGAATCAAGTTAAATCTCGATTGGGTGTCGATTGACAGCAATTATTGGACATGGCTTTTATCAGACTTTGGGCAATACCCAAACAGGGCCGCAATCGTTCACAGTAGATTGCGGCGGTCTGACTCCTAAAGCGGCAATTTTTATTGTTGGCGCAGCCGGTGCCATTGATTCAAAAACTGATCATAATAGTACGTCAGTTGGTTTTACTGATGGAACAAACACAAGAGTCGTTTCAAATGGAACTAGGGACAATTTTTCAACAACTTCTTCCTATCATGGTGTTATACCAGGATACTGCATAAGATTATATAGTAATACAGGGTCACTTGATTGTTGGGCACAATTTACATCTTTTGCAGCAGATACAGTTAACATTGAATGGCTTAATGATCCTGAAGACAATTATTATGTAACAATTATCGCTTTTGCCGGGGATGATGTTTCAGCATACGTTGGTTCATTTCTTGTTGATACCGGAGTTGATTTTGAAAGCCAAATAACAGGTGTTGGTTTTGAATCTGATTTGGTGATAAATGCTAGTACACATTGGGCAGCTTTGAATTATGGCAGAATAGATAATATAACCATAAATCTTGGTCTTATTCAAAATGATCGGGCAGGTGGAATAACCCAAGCAGGTTATGCTTTGGCTTACCAAAGAAACGCAGCTACATCAAGAACCCAATCATACGGAACAACAACATACGGTTCATCCTCAACAATACCACAGAATTTGCTTAACAATTGGGCATATGATGTAGAGTGGACAAGTTTTAATTCAGATGGTTGGGGCTATACACCAAGAAATTATGCGAGAACAAGAGCACTGTGCCATCTTTCACTTCAATTTGGCAGCGGAGCAACAACTTCACATAAAACTTGGGTTGGTGTAGTAGATTCCCCAACTTCTACAGGAACAAAAACACAAACTGGTGTTGGATTCTTGCCACAGTTTTGTGGAGTTTTCACTTCTGGCCTTACTAATTTAGACGGCATTCTTAGGCAAAATGATGAGGGTGCCTATTATGGAATATCATTGAATTCAGAATTGATTCAATCGTGTCATGCATTTTCTTCATCAGTTCCAACTGCTACTCAATTCACGCAGTCAATGTTTAGTGACAAATCAATTAAACTTTATGATGCTAGTAATGCTTTAGATTTTGAGGCTACACTTACAGGTTTCACAAATGATGGTTGGGATTGGAATTTTACAACAGTTGATTCTAGTGCTAGAAAATGGTTAGCATTTGCCATTCAAGCAGATACTTTGCCACCATTTCAGCTTGTTGGATCTGCTACAGGAGTAGCCACAGCATCTGGAGCAATTTCAGTTTCTATAGCTGATGTTGCTATTCCAAGATTTGAATCAGAAATTGGCAGAGTTTTGAGAACTGAAAAGAAACTAACAAAAGTTGTAGAAGTGAATTCAATGCTATCTAAAGTTACTAGTGGAGCAACTGAGGTTAACTGATGGCACGCGAAGTTATTCAACGCTACACAGATTATAATGTTCTTGCTGTAGCGCCAAAATATCACAATTGGACTACTGATGTTGATGTGGTTATCAATGATGCTGGCGGCGGTAGTGCATCATTTAAGGTTTATGATCCTAGTAAAGATGAATTGATTTCTGCTGATGAAGCAATTGGCCAAACAGAACTTAGTGTTTCAGATGCTGGCGTGTTTGATGTTGGGGATTCAGTTGAAGTTACACAAAATAATGGTGTGATTTTATCATCGACGGTTAGCGCAGTTGATTCTACAGCTGGAACAATAACAATTGCTGATTCTTTGGCTGTAGCTGCTGATCTTGGTAGCAGAGTAAGAGTTATTTTTGGGGCATCTGTATCAATGACTGAATATGGTACAGCAAATCTCAACACGCGTGATTGGGGCTACAGAGGTTTGTTTGCTCTTAGCAATCCGGCGCATTCTGATACGCGTGCCAAAGATGGTTTAGAAATCAACATTGAAATTAGCGTTGATGGTGGATCTAATCGTGATTCACTTGATGTTATATGCGCATTGATTCGCGAGAATGACTGTGAGTAAAGAAGTCATACAGCGTAAAAACAGAGTATCGTGTATCGGGGACATGAGTGAGCGGATCAAACTACATAACCGTTCAATTCAAGTGCCGGAATTTGGCACATATGACTTCACAGAAACATTTACTGGAACAAAAACGGTTTGGGCAAATGTTCAGACTGCTGCTGGTCAAACATTTTTCACTGGTGCTAATATTGACGTTGGCTTGAGTCATATTATCATAATTCGATATGATGAGGCTGTTACTTCAGAAACATGGATTGAATTTAATGGTAACAATTTGAAGATCATTAGCGTTGAAAACTTGGATGAGAATAATGAGTTTCTGCGCTTACGTTGTTCAGAACGTGGTGATAAAGATTTGGGGGCTTCAAAAGCATGAGTGCTGTAGGCTATGAAGCTAGCATTTTCAATTCAAAAAGTTTCATGAAGCTACAAAAATTGCGTCCGAAAACTAACAAAGCAATTCGCGCTGCTTGGTTTGATCTTGGACGTGATCTAAAAAATGAAGCCAATAAAGAAATTCTACGCAAACCAAAAAGTGGTAGAGTTTATATCATTCGCATGAAAGGTGGACGCAAAAAGCGTCATGTAGCATCAGCTCCTGGTGAAACTCATGCTAACTTGACTGGCAAACTGCGCCGATCTGTTAGTTGGAAGGTGTATAGCTATCAGAGAATGGAATTTGGATATGGTTTTGCCACAAACAATAGCACTCGTGCTCCTATATATGATCATGTTATTGAAGATGGATTTAAATTTCGTGATGGTAGAGTTATTAAACCTCGACCCAGCATCGCAAATGCTGTAGCAGCAGTAAAGTCAAAAACTAAAGATCATTTTCAAAAGCAAATGCTTGCGGAGTTTAAACGAGTATGAGAGCATCTGATATTGTTTCTCAGCTAAGTGTATTGCTACCGCAGCTTACTGATAAATTCACAACTGATATTGGAGTCTCCAGCATAACTAGATCTGGAACTGACATGACAGTTGTTTGTTCTGAACAGCATAAACTTGAAGTTGGCCAAGCTTTTGCGATAGCTGACTCTGATGTTCCAATTTCCATAACATCTTTGACTAGATCAAGTACAGTTGGTACACTAGTAACCACGACTGCTCACGATCTCACAGAGGCTGTTGCGTCTACTATCAGAATCACTGGAGCAACAGAAGCTGAATTCAATGGCACATTTACTGTTGTTAGCATATCCAATCGCAAAACTATTACATTCACTATGGATGATTCTGGAGCTGTAACTGCAACTGGATCACCTGTGCTACGTGATGCTGAATCTAAACTACGAGATTACAATAGCACATATAAAGTTATTGACGTTATTGATCCAGTGACTTTTAAGTTCACTCACTCAGTTACTGGTTTGCCAGATCCGGCTGGATCAATTACTTTGCGAACCAAACCTCGCATTTCATCTGGCATTAACATAGATAGAATCTCAGCAGCATACACTGAAAGTGAAGTTGATGAATATTGGGCATTTGTAGTTTTAGATGGAGTGATTGCTTCACAGAGTCGATTAATTGAATCTGATGCTCTCGATAATCAACAACGCAATTCAAATTTTAGGCAGCAACTTATTGAGCCATTTACAGTTTATGTTTTTATACCTGTAGCAAATGAAATTGCTGCTAGATATTCGCGTGATGAAGCTTCTGACTTGCTGCGTCCATTGTTGAGATCACTTTTGTTTAGCAGATTGAGTACTGGATTGTATGCTGATGTTCTTAATCCAGTTCAATTTACTGGGCATGATGTATACTCTTATGATACTTCAGTATATGTTCACGCTTATAGTTTTCAGCAAGTTGCTGAAATATATGAAGAGGATACTGTTGGTCCTGATCTTGATGTTGCGTTTAGAGATATTGATTTCAGTATCTTTAGTGACTTTGGAACGCAAGTTGAATTTTTACAGGGTACTCCTGACTTGGATGATACCCCACTGTAGGAGATGGGATGAATCATATACAAATTAACGTGAAGAAGAATCTTGGTAAATTCAAAGTAGGTGATATCATCACAGTACCTACAGATGAAGCTGGAACGCCACTTGATCCATTTTGGAGACGACGTTTGAAGGATGCTGCAATAGATGGTTGTTGTGAAATTGCTAAGCCAGCGGCAAAGCAAGAAGTGACTAAAGTTGTTAGTCGCAAAACTGAGGAGAATGAATAATGGGCGGAACTCAAATTCTGCAACCTGAAGTAACATTGTCGCTGGCTAACGCAGATCGCGCAGTCAGCAACACTGAGCAGAAAGTGCTAATTGTAGGGCAGATCGTAGCAGCAGGCTCGGCTACTTCTGGTGTACTTGAAACCAATATTGCTAGTACAGGAGCGCCTGAGAATGCTTTGTTTGGTGAAGCATCTCAAGCAGCTGCGATGGTTCGAGCATTTCGTGCTATCAATCCTCTCGTTCAAGTGGATGTTCTTCCACTAGATGATGCTGGTGGTGGAACTGCTCGTGCTCTCACGATCACTATTGTTGGTACTTCTACTGAAGCAGGAACATTGGTTGTTGTTGTTGGCTCTGAAACTCTACATCGATATGAGTGTGCAGTTGCTAGTGGCGACACACCTACTGTGATTGGTGATACTATCGAAGCTGCTATCACTGCGGATACCAAGTGCCCGTTCACAGCTAATAATGTTACTGGAACAGTAACTCTGACAGCAGTGAACAAGGGAACAGTAGCCAACGATCTGGGCGTTGAAACTTCTGGAACAATTGCTGGTGTTACTGGCATGGCAGTAACTCAGACTGTGGCTGGCGCGACAGATCCCACTTTGACTTCTGCTCTTGATGTTGCTACTGATCGGTATCAGGGTATTGTTTGGCCGTATAGTGATGGAGCTTCACTTGACACCTTGCTGACTTGGTTGGATGCTAGATTTAATCCTACCAATTCTATCATGGACGGTGTTGCTTTCACTACTACAACTGACAGTTATGCTAACGCTCTTGCTGCTGGTAATGCTGAGAACTCACCCAGTCTTGTTATTTTTGCGGACAAAGCTGAAAGTGAAACCAACTATGTTGGGCCGGCGCAGAATGAACCTTCATACTCCAAGTCAGCAATGTTTGCTGCTGTGAGATCGTTGCGTCTTACTCAAGATGCTTCAATTTCTCGGTATCTAACAAGTTCAGCTTCGCTGGATCAGTTTGGTGGTCCTGCTTTGGCATCACTGCCTTACTTTAACACTCCAATCCCGCAGATGGCAACTATTGCTTCTGGTCGTGGTTGGACTGCGGCTGAAATTGAACTGCTTTTGGCTGCTGGAGTATCGGTCATTGGCGTTAACGCAACTGGAACCAACGCACTTGTTGGCGAAGTTGTAACAACGTACAAGACTGACAGTGCAGCGAACGCAGATGTTACTTGGAAGTATCTGAATTATGTAGACACTTCCAGCAATGTTCGTGAGTATATGTTCAATAATTACAAAAGCAGGTTTGCTCAGTCTCGTCTAACAGCTGGCAGTGTTAGTCGTGGACGAGATATGGCGAATGACGTTGTCATTCGAGCATTTACTGAGCAAATGTATAAGACACTCTCTGGAGTGAATTATACTTTGGTCCAAGCAGGTGAAGATGCCTTTGTTTACTTCAAAGACAATCTGACTCTGACTCTGGATTTGGCTCTTGGCAAAGTCACCATCACGATGTTCGTGCCTATTGTGACTCAACTTCGTCAAATTATTGCGACAATCAAGATCGCATTTGATACAGAGGGTTAATCAATATGTCAATTCAACTATCTGATGCCGCAGTTCTTGTTAATGATGAGGTTGTGGCAATTGTTCCTAACTCTTTGAAGTTTACTGAAGGGTTTGGAGAGCAAACTGTTAGGGCAGCATCAGTTGGTGGCGGAGCAGTAGAACAAATTTACTCTCGTGACGTTGAGACGGCGCTGAGTAAGGTAATGTTTGATCTACATACCACACCTGCTAATGTGAAACTTCAGCGAGCGTGGAAAGCAAATGCCAATCAAAATGTCGTTCAGATCGCTGGCAAAACTACTGAAGGTGATATGACTCGCACCTTCACACAGGCAGCCATGACTGGCGATCCTGAAATTGAGATTGGCACTGAAGGTGTAATCAATATCGAATTTATGTCCAACGCAGCTATCTAAAAAGGTAGGCACCCGCCATGTCAGATGAATTGAAAACTGAGTTCCAATACGTGCTCAAGAGTCCATTCAGTTACGCAAGCAAAGGTGAGACTATTGAAGCAAAGTTTGTCGTGCTAACTGCTCCAACGTCGCGCACTACTCATGAGTGCGCGGCGTTGAAGCAGGCATTCTTCAGGGCCATGGGAGAGCAAGATTCCACAACTGCTACTGGAGCTGAACAAGCTTCAGATTATACAATTGAAGGCCCTGATATTATGACGCTGCTTGCTATGTCCAAGAACGTTGACTTTCCAGATGTGCTGGAAGTTGCCAAGAGGCTATTCCAAATGCCAGGTATCGCTTTGGTTGATGGAGAGACTAAATTTGGCAGTGCGTTAATAGACAGGATGAGCATCGATGATTTGGAAGACATGCTAGGACAATACATGGTAAATTTTATACTAGCATCTTCATTGAAGCGACTCCAGGACAAATCAACCAAGGTATCGCAAACTTGATGGTATTCTTTGAAGGTGCTGTGAGCTATACTGAATTGAAGAACATGCCATTCCCTGAGCTGGCTATGCTACAAAAAGAAGCTCAGCGCATAGCTGCGCAAAGGAGTAAGAAGTAATGGCCACAAATAGAGTTGTTTGGACATTCTTTGCTAAAGACAAATTCAGTCTAGTAGCTCAACGCATCAAAGATAAAACAGCAAACCTCAAAAAAGAATTCAAAAGACTACACGAGGCTAGTAAGAATGTTGCCAAGAGTCTTAAAAAAGTAGCAAAGAGTTTGCGAGTTGTGAGTGCAGTTGCTGCTGGAGCAGTTCTTGGCTCGCTAAAAGCATTCAGTGATATGGAAAAAGGAATCACGAATGTTTTAACATTGTTGGATGATAAGCAAGTGGCCAAATTTGGCGGAACAATTGACAAATTGGCAACAGATTCTCTAACCAAATTTGGATTCAATACTGAAGAGACTACACAAGCCCTGTTTAATAATGTATCAGCTCTAGGTGCAAATGAAAAATCATTTGAAGCATTTGCTGCAGCGCAAAAACTTGCTATTGGTGGTGTTACTACTCTTGACACTTCTGTTAGTGGTATTGCGGCGGTGATGAATGCTTACAGAGATGAAGTTGGAAGTGCTGAAGATGTTGCCAATGCTTTCTTTGCCGCTCAAAAGAAAGGTACAACCGATGTTACTAAGCTAGCATCCAATATCGGCGCTGTTGCTCCTATTGCTCACGCTATGGGAGTTAGCTATCAAGAGTTGCTAGCCACTATGGCTCAGCTTACTCAAGGCGGTCTGTCCACAGAAGAAGCAACAACATCGTTGAAAGGTGTTTTGAATACGCTAATGCGTCCTGTGGGTAGGGCACAAGCAGAGTTCAAACGTCTTGGCATCCCATTCGGAGTCACAGCAGTCAAAGGTGCTGGTCTTGCTAAGACACTTCAAAGAATTGCTGAAGTGGCTAAGGACCAGCCGGATATTATCGCTGAATTGATTCCAAACATCCGAGCATTGACTGGTGTTACATCTCTTGGTGCCACAGAGCTAGCTATCATTCAAGAAACTATAGCATCAATGAATCAAGATCAGCTTAGCCCAGCATTTGAAAAGCAAATGGCAACTTTTAGCAAATCAACAGCGCTGCTAAAAGGAAACCTTGTTGCTATGGGGATCACAATTGGTGCTCAACTGGCTCCAATGTTTATATGGCTAGCAGATAAAATTCGTGGATTGATTGATTGGTTCAACGGTTTGTCTGATACTTGGAAGAACGTATTTTCATATGCCTTGGTTGTTGTTGCTGTTCTGGCAGGTTTGTTTTCAGCAGCTGCTATTGCAGTAACTCTATTTGGAGCTGGTGCTGCTATAGTTGCTGGAGCAATTGGTGCTGCTTTTGCGGCAATAATTAGTGTTCCTGGATTGATTGTAGCCGGAATTATAGCAGCTGGAGTTGCTATCTGGGCTTTCTGGGATGACATCAAAGGCATCGCTGGGAAAGTTATGGACTTCATAGGGTTTGGAGATGACCCAATGGAAGTCAAAGGTTCAGCTGACATAAATAAAACCAGCAAGTATTCAGGAGTGCTCACAGTTAACACTCCGCCAGGAACAACTGCTGACCTTAAAAGCAAAACAACAGGTGATCCTATTGGACTCAGACTCGGTAAGAATATGGAAACGGCATCATGAATGTTAATCAGCTACATGAAGCTTCATATCGCGGTGCATTCTTTTTTGTTGCCAGCTCTGAGATTGGTGGTGGTCGCAAAGATGCTAAGAAGGAATTTATCAATTCAGATTTACAGATCATTGAGGATTTGGGCAAACTACAGCGAGAATTTACCATCACTGGAAGCATCTCTGATAGATTCAACGTTGATGGAAAAGTTGTAACGTCATATATACAAATGCGTGACTCTTTGCTTGCTGCTCTTGAGAAGGGTGGAACTGGAATCCTAATCCATCCATGGTATGGCAGAGTTGAGAATGTAGTTTGTCGAACATTTACCATCAATGAGAATATCGGCAAACTTGGTGATGCTGATATAAGCATAACATTTGCCATATCAAATACTGATGGCATTCCTACTTCAAATCCGTATGTGCTAACTGGAATCTCCACCAAAGCAGATTCAGTCATTGACAGTGCTGTTTCTATCTTCAAAACTATTTGGGGCATCACAGCCGGAGCAACAGGCAATTTTGATTCTGCTGTAACTAAATGTACAAATTTTATTACTGCTGTTAACTCCGCAACAAGTCCAGTTGCTGCACTAGCTGATGAGATTAATGAACATACTAGGCTAGTAAATAATTTCAGCAGTGATATAGTTACTTTGGTAAGCAACCCAAATGATCTTGCCGATTCAATTTCTAGCACTATGCTTAGCATTAACAATCTATATTCATCCCCTGAGAGTGCGTTGGTTGCCTTCACAGGGCTATTTGATTTTGGAGATGATGATATTGCTTCTCCATATAATACATTTATTACTGTTGAGCGCAAAAAGAATAGAACAATTTTTAACTCAACAGTTCAAGCATCTGCTCTTTCATATAGTTATCTTAATGCGTCACAAGTTGAATACAAAACTGTTGAAGACATTAATTTAGCAGAATCTAAGTTGGAAGCACAGTATCAAAAGATGGTTAGATCAGAAGATGCTTATGAAGATATTGTAGCTGTTCTTATTGAGTTGCGAGCAGTTGTTCAAGGATTCTTTAATGAGCAAAAGCTAAATGCTAGCCAGCTGATAACTATACGAACCAATCCAACATCAACTAGATTGCTTGCGTATCAGCATTATGGTTCTTCAGCAGATGGTGAAGATATAGCTGAACTGAATGGTCTATATGATCTGGCATATCACCAAGGTGATATTAGGATATTCACAGAATGAAAATTGAAGTTAATGGAACTGAATATCAAGGATGGACAAAAGCGCAAGCTACCATCAATCTTGATACATTGAGCAATGCTTTCAGTTTCTCAGCCACATCGAAAGAAGGCAAGGCTATGCCATTTCGTGGTGGTGAATCTTGTCGAGTAAAAGTTGATGGTGAAAAAGTTATAACAGGACATATTGAAATTGTAAATGTAGATGGAGATGCAAATACTCATACCATTTCTTTGAGTGGCAGAGATAACACAGGAGATGTTCTTGATTCTAAGATTGGATCACTTTCTGATATCAGACCTCCAATCAGTTTGGAAAACATTATCAAAATTGTTTTAACTCATATCAATAGTCCAGTCAAAGTAATAAGTGAATATAGCTCAGAGCCATTTAAAACAACTGAGGATTTGGCCGCTCCTGAATTTGGTCAGGATGTTTGGGATTTCATTCAGAGTCTTGCTAGAAAGCGACAAGTGCTTCTATCATCTAATGCTGATGGCAACATATTGATTACTAGATCAAGTGGCCGATCAGTAGCAGCTACAATTCAAAATAAGATCAAGAGCGATACTAACAACGTCATCTCTCATTCAGTAAGTTATGATACAACTGGTTTGTATAGCATGTATCGCTCATCATCTCAACAGAATCCAGTTTCAATAAATGACGGAAGCACTCGTTCCAATTATAGTATTGCTGAGCAAGTTTCTGCTATACAGGATAGAAATGTAAGAGCAGGACGACAACTAGCAGTTACATCCGAGATGGCCGGATCAAATATGCTAGATAGAAACAAATGGGAATACAATATCAGAAAAGCAAGAAGCCAAACCTACTCAGCTACAGTACATGGTTTTAGAAACCAAACTGGAGATCTGTGGGAAGTAAACACAGTGATTCATGTAGTTGATGAATTCTCTGGCATTGATGCTCGTATGCTTGTTAACTCAGTTCAATTTACTCTTGATGATAATGGAAGACAAGCTGTTCTCGGTTTAGTACACAAAGATGCTTATACATTAGCACTAGCTGAGGACATCAAAATTGATAAGATTGGTACTGGCTTAGTGGAGCCAACTACTGAAGAAGTTGTTGAAGCTCCTGGATCAACTGAACCTGGCTGGAAACCTTGGTCACCTTCAGACATTTTTGGTGGGTAATTGATGAGTGTAGTTAATATGATCAAAAGTTTAGTGAGGTGGGTTGTTATCACCTCAGTAACAAAAGATGATAAAGATTTTCCGCTACACAAAGTCACCTACATAGCAAAGGCAGGTGATGCCCTGGCTTGGTATCCATACGGATTTCATGCTAATCCTGGGCCAGCAGCATTAGCTTTAATGCTTGCTGTTAATTCAGATGCTGAAAACAGAGTAATGTTTCCTGGAAGTCCAAAAGAAAGAATCAGTGATGATCTTCCAACTCCACTCGCTGAAGGTGAGATTTTAATTTACAATCCAATTACCAAATCTTATGTTCATCTCAAAGAAGATGGTTCTATTGATATAGATTCTAAGCTAGATATTAACATCACTGCTGCTAATGATCTCACTGCCACAGTTGCGGGTGACACTACAATAACTTCAACTGGACCAATTGATATTGATAGCAGCGGAGCAATTACTGTAGACTCAGTTGGATCAACTACAATCACTGGCACAGGTACAGTAAAGATAGATGGCAATACAGTTGTTGATTTAGATGCCGCTCTAGTAAAAGGGCACAATGGTGGCGCGATTGAAGCTTTGTGCAATGAAACTTTCATTGCTTTGTTTAACGCTCACATACATTCTACTCCATCTAGCGGTAACACTTTCGCACCTACCATTGCTGCTGCAGTTGGAACTGATACAACAACAGTTTTGAAGGGTGAATAAATGACAGTTGGAATTGACGCTATCTTGACTCTTACTAATGACAATGTATATGATATTAGCATCGGTGATAATGGAGATATAGAATCAGCAGATTCTTTTGATACTGCTATTCTTACTAGCATATTTGCTGAACGTCGTGCTAATGAATCTGAAGTGCTCCAAGCATTCATGCGTCGTGGTTGGATTGGGAATGAGTCTACTCCTGGTTTTGAAATTGGATCCAAGATTTGGTTGTATGAACAAGCACGGATGACTAGAACTGTTTTGAATGGTATCACAACTTCTGCTACTCAATCTTTACAGTGGCTCATAGATTCTGGTTATGCTCTATCAGTAAAAGTTGAAACCAATCTTACAACAACTGGTGTACGTCTTGACATAGTTATCTATAGGCCAAACTCAGAAGTTGAACATAGATATTACACACTTTGGGATAACACAGGCATACCAGTTACTGCGAAACAAACTTTCTTCCAGCTAACAGCATCTCCAGCAGTTGCTGCAACTAGTATAAATTCATTTGTTATCTTTGATAAGATTGGAAGACCAGACTATCCAGTGGAAGTTATTGTTTACTCATTCAAAGATTTTGCTGGTGTAGCAGCGCCGACAATTTCAACTGGTATTGGTTGGCATCCTGATAGTGTAATAACAATTTACAATGATGCAAATGTTAAATTGATTGGCGCTGGTGGACGTGGAGGACGTGGAGGTGAAACGTCAGGCAATGGTGGGGTTGGCGGTGGAGGCACTGGCGGCAATAGTTTTGGTCCTGGCGGTTTACCGAATGGTTATGATGGACTCTGGGTAGCAACTCCATCTGGACCAGCAACAGGTTCTGCTACAGGTGGTACTGTTGACCGCGCTGCTGAAAATGGAGAGACTGGTTATCCATCGCTTGAAATGTTTCATGATGTTACACTTTCCAATTATGGAACGTTGTCAGGTGGCTGTGGTGGCGGAGGTGGTGGCGGCGCTGATGGAGGTGATGGTGGTGTTGGTGGCGTTCATGGCTTTCAATATGCCGCAAATGCAGGTGATCCAGGAACAGGAACTGATCCTGGTGTTGGCGGATCATGGGGCTATACCATAGTGAAAAATGGTTACACTTTAACGTATGCACCACAAGGCATCATTCGTGGACCTATTCTGCCGTAACTGAGGACATAAAATGGCAATTGATTTACCGACATCTGCGACTGAAATTGATCAGCGAATGAAAGTTGACGTTAATCGTGAACTTCCCAATGCTAATCCATTTCTGAAGAATAGTTGGCTTGGCGCTCTTGTAACAGCACTTGCCAATAGAGTGTATGATTTCCATTACGCTCTCAAGAAAGCAGAGCGTGAAGCAATTCCTGATACAGCTGTTATCAATCTTGAACAATGGGCAGCTATCTGGAACATTTTGCGTAAAGCTGCTTCACCTGCTACTGGCAACATAAATGTTACTGGTACTGCTACCACCACAGTTCCAGCCGGAACATTGTGGACTACAACAGATGGTATACGTTATCAATCCACAATTGTCAAAACTATTGCTGCTCAAGCTTTAGCAGTATCGACAATTACACGATCTGGTACTGTAGCTACTTTGACTACAGTAAGTGATCATCTACTTGCTTCAAATACTATAATTACAATCACTGGAGCAACTCAACCTGGATACAATGTCACTAA